>Ga0209228_1000839_pt1 | contig 15782 bp, 16 predicted proteins | sample METZYME_3_150m_FD_187547 | JGI IMG/M metagenome (GOLD analysis project Ga0209228, IMG submission 187547) | Marine microbial communities from oxygen minimum zone in mesopelagic equatorial Pacific - METZYME_3_150m (SPAdes) (version 2) | ecosystem: Environmental > Aquatic > Marine > Oceanic...
TTTACAATATTATAATTTCAGAGCCGGAGATGAAAACGGTAAGTTCGTCTGCTGAATTTTAAAATTTTGGAGAACTTATGTCAGAAAATATACATGAATTCACAGACCAATCATTTGACACAGACGTTGTTCAAGCGGATCTTCCTGTGCTCATAGATTTTTGGGCTGTCTGGTGTGGCCCGTGTAAAGCTATCGCCCCTACCATTGAGGAAATTGCAGATGATTATACCGGTAAGGTGAAAGTAGGCAAACTCAATGTGGATCAGAATCAGAATACAGCCATGCAGTACGGTGTGCGCAGCATACCTACACTGCTGATCATGAAAAGCGGTGAAGTGGTCAGCCAGATTGTCGGTGCTGTACCGAAGGAGAATATTACCAAGGCACTCGACGAGATTTTGTAAAACAATATTCAATAACGAAAAGGGAAATGAAACGGAATATTATCATCATTGGATCTGGCCCGGCGGGACTCACAGCCGCCATTTATGCAGCCAGAGCAAATCTGCAGCCTCTAGTTTTTGAAGGCTCGCAGCCAGGCGGTCAATTGACAATTACCACCGATGTGGAAAATTATCCTGGATTTCCGGAGGGTGTCATGGGCCCGGAGCTCATGGATGCATTCAGGAAGCAGGCTCAGCGTTTTGGTGCTGATTGTCAATTTAAAATGGTGGAGAAAGTTGATCTGTCCACCAGGCCGTTCAAAGTATGGGCCATGGATGAAGAATATTCCGCTGAAGCGATCATTATTTCTACCGGAGCCACGGCAAAATTACTGGGACTCGATTCTGAAAAAGAATTGATGGGTTACGGTGTATCTGCCTGTGCCACCTGTGATGGATTTTTTTACAAAGGAAAAAAGGTTCTGGTAGTTGGAGGTGGTGATTCCGCCATGGAAGAAGCCATTTTTTTAACAAAATTCGCATCTGAGGTCTGGATTGTTCATCGCAGAGATGAATTCAGGGCATCAAAGATCATGATTGATCGGGCAGTGTCTAATCCAAAAATTAAGGTGCACTGGAATTCTATTCTTGTTGATATCCTGGGAACCCGGGAGGACGGTGTTACCGGCGCCAGGCTCCAGGATACAAATACAGGTGCAATACGTGAGGATTCCTGTGAGGGTGTTTTTATGGCCATAGGCCATCTGCCCAACTCCCAGCTGTTTACAGGGTATCTGAATATGGATCCAGCCGGATATATTAAAACCGGACCTGTGGGCACGGCCACCAACGTGGAAGGTGTATTTGCCTGTGGTGATGTCCAGGACCATGAATACCGCCAGGCCATCACGGCTGCCGGCTCTGGATGCATGGCGGCCATTGATGCCGAACGCTGGTTAGATATCCAATACGCTTGATCGCTGAATAATAATTTCCCTTTTCCTCGGGTCATATCCCGGAAAGGAAAAGAAAATGACGCAAACAAAACGCCTGATATTCAGGATTAAGGATCTTGAAAAATCTTTTGGATCTCATCAAACTGTCAATATCGGGAAACTGGATATTCATCCAGGGACCATTTATGGGATAATTGGGAATGTGGGCAGCGGAAAAACAACCCTGCTCAATCTTCTTGCTGGAAATGTAAAACCAACCAGCGGATTTCTGTACTATGACAATAATCCTTATGAAACAAACTGGCTTGGAAAAATAGTCCCGAACAGCGAAATATTTTTTGCCGGAAAAACGGGAATTCTTAATTCAAGTAAATCTGTTGCCTCCTTCATCACTAATCAGTTCGGGAATAAAAAGAATGTGGTGCAAAAACGGTATTTCAGTAAGGGCGGTTTCCAGAATATCTGGGAAAGGAATCTTTCAAAATTAACAAATGGAGAGTTACACTGGCTGGGTATGGTGCTGGCCATTGAAAGTGACCCCCGGGTGCTGCTGATTGATGATTATGGGATCTATTTTGATTCATCCATGGAGAATAATTTTCGATCCCAGTTAATAAGCATGAATCGCAAACTGGGCACTACCATTGTCCTGGCGGCTCCCAGCGATATCCATCTAGGAAAATTTTCTTCGGTCCTGGTTTACCTTGATAATGGCCATATCTCCAGAATTCGCCCGGGTCTCACCGGAAAACCAGGTAAGAAACGCCGGCGCCGATCCCGTTAAGCATATCGCCGGAATCGAAATGAATATTTTCCAAACCATTCCTTGTGAAATACTAATTTCAGATCGGACATGAAAGAAATATTCAAAGAAGTCGAAAAAATATACAGTTCAAAACACCTGCTGGTGGTTGGGGATGTGATGCTGGATAAATACATCTGGGGCACCACAGACCGAATTTCGCCTGAAGCACCCGTGCCCGTTGTTCATATTGAGAATGTGGATTACCATGCTGGAGGGGCAGCCAATGTAGCTCGAAATATCAGCGGACTGGGAGGCAGGGTATCCCTGGTAGGCCTGATTGGGAATGACTCAACTGGGTCCACCCTGAAAACGATCCTTGCTGCGGATGACCTTTCCGATCATTACTTGGTATCGGACCCCAGGAGAATAACAACGGTGAAAACAAGAATCATTGCCCAGGGACAGCATGTAGTCCGGCTGGATGATGAAGATGATGCATTGGCGAGTGCAGATACCACTGCAGCACTTAAAGAAATCATGACTCCATTACTTGGAGAGGTGGACGGTATCCTGTTTCAGGACTACAACAAAGGTGTGCTCTCAGCAGAATTGATTTCCTGGGTCATAGCCCGGGCAAATGAAGGTTTCACCCCTGTCTATGTGGACCCTAAAAAACATTATTTTTCCAGTTATCAAGGTGCCCGGTTATTTAAGCCAAATTATGCAGAGTATTTGTCTGCTATTCGTACCGGGGCAGATTTGGAAACTGCTGGCGAGGCCTACCGGAAAGAGAATGAATTTGATGTGCTGTTGATTACCCGCGGGGCAGATGGAATGTCTTTGTTCCAAGATGGTAATTATATCCGGATTCCAACCCGGGCCCGGTCTGTACATGATGTTTCCGGCGCGGGTGATACTGTGATTGCAGCCTTTGCCCTGAATGATGTGTGCGGCCTGGAGCCAACCGACTCGGCAATGCTTGCAAACCTGGCGGCAGGGAAAGTTTGCGAGGCAGTGGGTGTGGTACCTGTTACGAGTCATTCCTTAATGGAAATTGTTGACCACTATCAAGAATAACCGCCTGTTTAATGGCCATCAGCTTCAGGATTTATCTTTTTATTTTATTATCAGCTATTACCATCATGAATGCCCAGCCGGACTCCAGGTTCAGACCGTTTGACTGGGTGCTTTATCGTGGTGCAGGCTCCATTACATCGATTACAGAAGGATACTCTTATGCCTATGTGGGAACCGCCACAGGCGGTATCCATCGTTTCAGTCTTTTTGGTAATGATTTTTCAGAACCTGTCACCGTTGCCCAGGGCCTGAAAAGTAATGCTGTTACGGCAGTGCATTTCGATCATCAAACTGGTATCATCTGGACGGCGACCCCGGACCATATCCAATATTCCTACACCCGGGAAGGAGACTGGCGTAGTATTCCGCTCCTTGAGACTGGACTTTCAAGGTTTGATAGAATTCAGCGGATCGGATCCTCAAAAAATTATATCTGGCTCCAGGGAAAATCCATTTATGTTAAGCTGGATCATTCATCTGGTATAGTCGCTGGTATATTCCCCTTTCCTGATGAAATAAAAATTCAATGGAGCAGTGGTCCCTATGGAAATGATCGGTCCCTGGAAGAAATATTGATGAATTATTCAATCATGTCCGGCTGGATGCTCACGGGAGACCATTTGATCGATCCTCTGGGACGCACTGTGGATATTATAACCGGGCTGGCGGGTCGGCACGGCGATGTCTGGATTGGCTGCAGTGACGGTACACTGCTGCAGGGTAAATCTGTTTCAGAAATTTTTTATCCCATATCCACAGGGTCATTTGGAGTGGATGTTGGGGGCATGACCCTGACGGATGAATTCCTGTGGCTCGGCGGGCTGGATTATGTATCGGGGAAAGGGGTATCGTGGTTGAATTTATATTCAGGGGAATCGTATACTTTTGAGTTTGACGCAGTAGTAAATATGTCTCCCACGCCCATTTACTCCATCTGGTACAGTGACCAAACGATCTGGGCAGGCGGCCACAAACTGGCCCTGGTATACGATAAAGGAGATAATTATTGGCGAACTCTGGGAGTGGAACGGGGTGTTCCCGATGGCAAAGTGTGGGATATTGTCGGTGATTCCAGCCACGTCTGGTTGGCATCTTCGAACGGTATACGCAGATTAAACCAGGACTCCTGGAGGGAAGAGCCTCTTGGCTTTGAATATTTATTTCAGGGTATACCGGTATATGATCTAGATCAAACGGATGGAACCGTCTGGATTGGCAGCCGCTCGGGCCTGTTTATTTTCAACCAGGTCCAGCCTCAGCTCAGAAATGCGTCAGAACTGGGCAGAAAAGAATTTGCAGGAACGATGTACGGGGTCAAGGCCGTAAAAGAGTTTGAAGGCAGTATCTATGCCTGCTGCGATTTGGGGATCGTTAAATTTGACCTGTCAGAGATGGTATGGGAATTGTTATTTCCAGCAGCGTATTATCACAGTAAGATTGTCCATGCTATGGCGGTAAACAGAAAACATATATTTTTAGGAACGGAAGAAGGTCTGGTCCGTATCAATAAGAAAACAGGATTTATTCGTGAATATTTTTTCCCCTTTATTGGCCAGGTAAATAAACTGGAATTGAAAAAAAATATTATCTGGATGGGAACAACCAACGGACTGCTGAAATTTAAATGGACAAGAGAAAGCTGATATATTTTTTCATGATTGCCCTGTTCTGCAGTGCAGGTTTAGCAGACCAGACTCGTGCTGGAAACAGGCGGAAAAAAGCACAGGGCAATGTTGAACGGTTTGTTTTGGCACCATTTTCACATGCGGTCCACATGGACAGTATTAAAATCATCACTTTCATTGAAATTCCCTTTTTCGCCCTCCAGTTTATCAAAACGGGGGACCAGTTTACGGCTTCCTATGAAGCATCCATCGCCCTGCAGGATAAAAAAGGGAGGGAAATCGGGCATAATATCTGGACGGACTCCATTACCGTTACTTCTTATTCAGCAACAACATCAATCGTAAAAAATCGTAAACATTTTACTTCATTTATCGTTCCCAAAGGCCAGTTCGAATTGTTGGGTGAACTGCAGGATGCCGATACCCGGAAACGGGGTACGCAGAAACAAAAATTAGATTTTAGGAAGTTAAATGACAATCCGTCCCTGATAAATCCTACTTTCCTATTGTCATTGGCAGGGGAATGGGGGTTTGAAAAGGACTTTATCCCCACACGCGGTCACCGTGTGCGGGAGATTGGTGCCGGGGTCCATCTCTTAATATCAGGATTCGTTGAAACGAAGCCTTATGAGATCAAAGTGCAAATTGCAGACCTGAAGAAGAGTGAAAAGCATTTAGAGACCCTAACCGGGGATGGACAAAATGGATATTTCTCGCAAACTATTTTTATCGCTTCAGAACAGTTAGAAGGGTTGAAAAATGATATTTCCATTGAATTGGAACAGGAGGGGCGAATTTCCAAAAGGGCAATAACATTTTCAACCTATAAGCCGGGTGTCTCCAATTTTGTGGATGATTTAGATCGGGCTATGAAACAGATGAAATATATTCTGACCAATGAGGAGAGAAAGCAGCTCAAAGGGAAAAGCCGCAAGGAAAAGAAACAACTTTTCTATGATCTGTGGAAAGATAGAGACCCGACGCCGAAAACCGAATATAATGAATTGATGGAAGAATATTATGGCCGGGTCTGGTATGCAAATGAGAATTTTGATGCCTGGGCCCCAGGTTGGGAAACAGACATGGGCATGATTTATATCCTTTTTGGACCTCCAGATGAGATCCAGCGGTCCAATCCCACCGCATCCAACCCGGCCATGTACCAGGTATGGCATTATTACCGTCTAAGTAAACAGTTTGTATTTAAGGATCAAAATGGATTTGGAGATTACCGGCTGGACAGTCCCTTTATTGGAGCAGGATTTTAATGTTAGACCGTTTCTCGCACAGCAGTATTCAAACCTTTAAAAAATGTCCGGCACAATTCAAATTCCGGTATATTGATAAGATTCATAAAAAGGATGAAGGAATCGAAGCCTTTTTGGGTAAGAGGGTCCATGAATCAATTGAATACCTGTATGAGCGGGTCAAATCAGGGCATACGCCGCTGTTAGATGAAATTCTGAAAGTGCATAGATCCCTTTGGAAAGAAAAGTGGCACTCTAGAATTGCAATTTTTCATGAACATAAAACACCCCGGGATTATTTTTCCCTGGGAGAGGAATGTATTGCCCGGTATTACCGTACCCATCATCCATTCAAACAGAATGTTATCTCCAACGAATATGAAATGGTATTTCTTCTGGATGATGACCCCGCTTATAAAATTAAGGGTATTATCGATCGAATTGACCACGATGGTAATGGAAATTGGAAAATTCATGACTATAAAACGGGTAAGAGAGCATTAACCCAACAGGCGGCAGATAAGGATCACCAGCTGGCCCTGTATCAGATAGGATTGATGAATGAATTGGAACAGGTAAATTCCGTACAACTGGTCTGGCATTTTTTACAGCACGGGATCCAGGTCGAATCAAGTCGAACAGAAGAGGGTTTGTCGTTTGTAGCCAGGCAGACAAAGAAAGAAATTAATAATATTCGTGGCAGGATAAAAAATGGTGGGAAATTTGAACCCAAGCCAATGATCCTGTGCAATTGGTGCTATTACTGGGAGGAATGTCCGGCTCAGTCTATCCCCAATCCGTATTTCAGGAATTAAATGACTGTTTTAACAGCAAAAGAGATACAAGCCTTATCCGCTATAGCGGAACTGTCCGATTTGCCAGTAAAATACCGCAAGATCATTGCTGGTCTCCTAGCGAGATCCGGCACTCAGGCCCGGGATGCAGATTTATTTGTAGATGGCGCTGCAGATTTGCATTCCCAAACTGCCGGAATTGGTGGTGCCGTTTTTGTGGAGGGAAAAGAAATCTATTGTTTCTCTGAACCACTGCTGAATAAAACCAACAATGAAGCAGAATACACAGCACTACTAAAAGGTGTTCAAACTATTCTTGAGCTAAAATTGGTAAATATTAATATTTATTCAGATAGTGAATTAATTGTAAACCAAATTAAGGGCAATTATAAAATAAAGAATGATAGAATGATTGCCCTGCATGGCCAAGTAATGGATGCGTTAAATGGGGTAAAAACCTGGTCCATACATCATATTCGCCGGGAAAAAAATAAACGTGCGGATGGATTAAGCAAGCAGGGCATGGCCCTAGCCAAAGCGGCCAAATAACTGGTTAATGAAATTCCTTCAACATTGATTTTTAGGGGAAAATTCACTGGATGGTTTCTTATTTCATTTCGCATTTCACCGTAAATTACCTGCTAAAATCTTATAATTTTTATACATGGTGAGTTGAATTAATGTCTATAATAAACTTCCCAAGTGTTATCAATTGGATATCCGGGGATATAGCAATCGATCTAGGAACCGCCAATACCCTGATTTGGATGAAGGGAAGAGGCATTGTGATCAATGAACCGTCCATTGTAACTCGATCCGTCCATGATGATACCATTGTGGCTGTAGGCAATGAAGCTAAAGCAATGCTGGGACGTACACACCGGGATTTGGAAACAATTCGTCCCCTGCAGGATGGGGTGATTGCTGATTTTAGAATGACGGATGGAATGCTGCAGGGTTTCATCAGAAAAATTAACCTAAACCGGCTGTCACGGCCCCGTATGGTTATTTGTGTTCCCTCAGGTGTTACGGAAGTGGAACGACGGGCGGTGAAGGATTCCGGTGAAAGGGCCAATGCCCGGGAAGTGTATTTGATTGAAGAGCCTGTGGCGGCAGCCATCGGAATTGGGCTGGATATCAGCCAGCCCATTGGCAATATTATTGTAGATATCGGCGGCGGCACGACAGAAATAGCTGTTATTTCCTTGAATGGCGTAGTGACAAAAGAAACAATCCGCATTGCCGGGGATGAAATGGATGAAGCAGTACTCCAATGGTTTCGTAATGAGCACAAACTAGAAATAGGTCTCAGCATGAGTGAAACCATTAAAAAATCGGTTGGTTCTGCCATGAAAATGAGTGCTGAGCCCATTGCAGTGAAGGGTCGGGATCTGGTATCAGGGATCCCAAAAACTATAGAAGTTTCTTCCGATGAAATCCGCCAGGCCCTAAAAGATCCAGTGAATGCCATTGTGGAAGCAGTAAAACGTTGCCTGGAGCAAACTCCTCCTGAATTGGCCGCGGACATCCTAGAACGGGGAATTATCCTCACAGGCGGCGGCAGCCTTCTCAAGGGTATAGATCAAATTATCAGGGAAAGAACGAGAGTTCCTGTGAATGTTTCCGAGGAACCGCTGATATCTGTTGTAAAAGGGACCGGAATGGTTCTTGAAAACTTAAAAAAATATGAGGCGGTTCTTCTGTAAGGTTGTATGTACAACCGCTACCTTGTACTCCTAAAAAACAGAGATCATTTCGTCTTTGTTATTGCCTTTATTTTATCCTGCTTATTACTCTTAAATAATGACGATCCACGGATGGCTGTAGTTCGTGGAAAATCAACAGAGTTTGTAGCTTTTTTAACTTCACCTCTGACTTGGGTAAAATCTATGATGTACCTAGAGGAAGAAAATCAACTCCTGCGGGAAATAAATCTGTCATTGACCCTGCAGGTTGAAACCATGCTGAACCTGGACAAAGAAAACCAGGAACTCAATGAAATGCTGGAGTTTAAATCAAAAACAAATTTGAAAATATTACCGGTGCGCGTGGTCAACAAGGGAATTCAGCCAAATCTATTATCGATCATTATTGATGCAGGCACTGATGATCAGGTAGAGCCCAATCAACCCGTCTTAACCGCAAAAGGTGTGATAGGGAAAACAATACAGACCAATAAAACTGCTTCGATAGTCCAATTGATCACAGATGTAAATTATAGGATCAGTGTTAGAATATTACCCAGTGGGGCAACGGGAATTCTGCGCTGGGTAGGGGGTGGCAAGGGCCAGGTACGGGAAGTCCAGAAAAATGTGGAGATTAACATTGGTGACAAGGTGAGAACTTCCGGGTTCAGTGATATTTACCCAGCAGGTCTTCCTGTGGGCACAGTAGCTGGTGTTTTTGATGAAAGAGGCAGTTACCAAAAGGATGTTATTGTCACTTTGCCTACCGATTTAAATGCCTTTCAATATGCTTTCGTTGTGATAGACCGTAACAATGAATTGGAATAGACTTCTTTTATCTGGAATTTTCGTTTGGATACTGCAATTATTATTGGCGGATTTTCTTGCAATTAATACGGTTCGGCCGGATTTCATTGTTATTGTGGTATTATACTGGTCTTTAAGATACGGTCGGCTGATAGGCATTGTTTTTGGGTTTCTGATTGGTCTACTAGTGGATTTATCCGGAACAGCGTCTTTTTTTGGACTATCCCCGCTGACCTATTCCATCACTGGGTATCTAGGAGGGAGTCTCATGGGAAAATATTCGACCATGGGCCTTCTGTATTTCTCTTTGGCCTGGATCGGGGTCCTTGCCTTTAGTTTTCTTATTTTTTCCATGGTACAGTACCAGCATATTTTTGGTGTAAATACTTTCCTGTTCTGGTCTAAATGGATTGCGACCAGCTTCTATACCTTATGTTTTGCTGGAATTTTGCAGTTTATTTACCCGATACACAAGACGCAATAATGCTGAAAGCAGACAATATAGTTACCTATAGACAATTCCTGGCGGCTGCGGGCCTTACGTGGTGTTTGTTCGGCATCCTCATCGGCCGTTTTTTCCAGATTCAGATTTTGGAATATGATTGGTACAGCCAGAAGGCAAATTCCAATCGAATCCGTAAAGTAACCACTACAGCTCCCCGGGGTCTGATTCTTGATCGGAACGGCCAGATACTTGTGGATAATTTTCCCACTTATGTATTGACCGCTATACCCTGGGAATTATCTGACAAAGGGGAAAAATTTGAATTTATTTCCACGGTGATCGGTTTGGATTCCAATACAGTATCAAAAAGCTACAAAAAATATTACCGGGGCAGGTTCAATCCCACTCGCCTGGCAAAGGATTTGACATTTGACCAGGTATCAAGGCTGGAAGAGAGCCGGATCAATCTTCAAGGTGTTTATTACGAAAATTTTCCAGAACGTTATTTCCCAAGTCGAATACGCGGTTCCCATATTTTTGGCATTGTCAAGGAAGTTGATCGCGATGTACGAAATTCCCTGAGGAATAAGGAAGAATATGAATTAGGTGATATGATCGGCTGGAGCGGAATTGAAAAACGCTATGAAAATTATTTAAAAGGGGAAAGAGGAATCATCTTTTATGAAGTTGATGCATTTGGACGGGAACTGGGCTATGTAAAGGACCTGGAACCGACTGATCCTGAACCGGGAATGAATATTATTACCACCCTTGATTTGGATATTCAGTATTTTATTGAAGGTATAATGAAAAATAGGAAGGGTGTTATCCTGGTGGGCCTTGGGGACAGCGGTGAAATTCTTGGTGCAGTGAGTGCACCGGATTTTGACCCGGAGCTTTTTACGGGACTTATTCTGGAAACAACCTGGAATGAAATACGGAATAACCCTGAAAAGCCATTGTTAAACAGATTTCTGCAGGGAATGTACCCGCCAGGTTCTATCGTAAAGTCGGTCACACAGGCGGCTCTTCTCGAAAAAGCAGATTTTGATCCCAATACTTTTTTTCACTGTGACGGCTCCTATCAATTTGGCGATCGATTATTCGGCTGCTGGTGGCAAGAAGGCCATGGTGAATTAGACCTGACAGGCGCCATGGTCAATTCCTGTGACATTTATTTTTATAAGGCAGTACAGTATTTGGAACTGGATCAGTTGGCAGAAATGTTCATTGAGTTCGGATTTGGAGAAGCAACACAAATTGATATTCCAGGCGAGGTGTATGGCCTTGTTCCCGATAAGGATTACATGAACAAAAAGCATGGCCGCTACAACTGGAGCAAAGGTGCGTTGCTGAATATCTGCATCGGGCAGGGTGAAGTCCTGGTAACGCCCATTCAGGTCTTGAATTATTTGAACTTACTGGCCACCAGGGGCAATGCCTACCGTCCGCACCTTGTCATGGTCGACGAACTACCAGTGAATGAAATTCCAACCCTTAAAGATGAAACATGGGATCGTATCATTTCTGATATGCGGTTAATCATTACAGATGAAAATGGCACTGGAAAAAATGCCGAACCAGATATACCTGGTATGCTCGTATACGGGAAAACAGGAACTGCGGAAAATGCCCATGGAGAAAGCCATGCCTGGTTTATTGGCTGGGCAGAATACGCTGATCAGAAATATTCTGTTGTGATTCTATTGGAAAATGCCGGATCAGGCGGAAAAGTAGCTGCGCCAATAGCTAAAATGATCTTTAATGAAATTTACAAATCAGATAAACTTGTTTATAAATGATTTTGCCTCGATCAACTGAGTTCAGGGAACTTCCAATACATATACTTTGGTCTGCCCTATTTTTAACCTCCGTGGGCCTGGTTGTGTTAAAAAGTATTTCCCAGCACAGTTCCGGAGCCTTTTTTCAAAATCCATTTTCGAAACAATTATTATTTTTAATTCCTGCGGTTATTCTCTGTATTGTGATTTATCATACTCCCAGGTCTTTTATTCATAAATATTCTTATGCGTTATATTTACTGGGTATTATACTGGTTATATTACCTTTTTTTGGCGCTCCGCAGGCAGGAACCCATCGCTGGCTTTACGTGGGACTGCCATTCACTTTGCAACCCAGTGAGTTCGTTAAAATATGTACCATCACAGCCCTAGCCCGGTATCTGTCGGACCATAATTTGCAAATGAAGAAATTTACATCCGTAATTATTCCAATTATTCTGGTTTTGTTCCCGACCATTATTATACTTCAGCAGCCTGACTTGGGTACTGCAATTATCATGATAGCACCTATTTTGCCAATGCTGTACTGGGCCGGAGCCAGTTTTTTTCATTTATTTTTATTGCTGGCACCCATTTTTAGCATGTTGACAGCTTTCCATACCCTTGCCTTTACAACATGGGCTGTATTGCTGGCATTGATCATATTCATTTCCAGACCGAAGTTTATGATGGGTCTGATTTTATTTTTTGGAAATATTTTTCTAGGACTTTTTTCACCTGTATTGTGGAATGGGCTTAAACCCTATCAGCAAAATAGAATTTTAACTTTGGTCAACCCCGGTGATGATCCCCTGGGTGCAGCCTACCAGATTATTCAAAGTAAAACAGCGATTGGTTCTGGTGGTCTGGTTGGAAAAGGGTGGGGAGCAGGCACGCAGACCCAATTAAAATTCTTACCCGTTCAGGAATCGGATTTTATCCTTTCTGTGATGGGGGAAGAATTGGGTTTTATTGCCATCGCTGTTGTTTTATTCGTCTTTGGATATTTCAGCGTCCAGATTTTAAAATTCTCTTATTTATCCAAAGACAGGTTTTCCAGCCTGGTCATGATTGGCTGTGCTACTGTTTTTATTTCCCATGTTTTTGTTAATACAGCCATGACCGTTGGCCTTATCCCTGTGAAAGGTTTGCCTTTTCCATTTATATCTGCCGGGGGATCTTTTTTAATTACAAGTTATATTATGCTTGGCCTTGTTTTAAAACTTAGTATCAACTATTCTGACTGACGGAAACCTTTTTGAAGAGGGAAAATAAACCGGTAAATTTCATATTGATTTCCAATTAACATGGGAAGAACTATGCCATACCGACCCACATACCTAACCCTCTCGATATTCTACCTGTTATTCTGCGCAAATATAATCTTCGGCCAGAAAAGTACAGAACGAGAACTGAGGCGGCTAAATGCAAAGATCGATCGTATCCGTGTTCAGGTCGACTCACTGGAGTTAGATAATCAGATTCTCCTTCCTGAACTCATGTCTGCATTTAAACAGGCCGTTAAAAGTAAATCCCAGCAAGACTCCGTCACACTTGTCATTCTAAAACGAATTAATACTTTAAGTAATAAAATTGGTCTGCTGGAAAATGAATCCAGTTCCAGGGATAGTACAAATCTGGAAATTTTAAATAAATTGGTACTTGTTGAAAATAAAATTGTCACCTTAGCCAACAGTTATAATGAAATGTCTCGTCTCAAATCTGGAGAACCCATCTCATCCGCTCCGGAATACAATGCTGCCCAGTATAAACAGGCCTATATGACCAGTCTCTCCAATTTTCAAAACCAGGAATTTGATGAAGCGATCAATGGTTTTCATGACCTAGTCCAGTCGGATGCCACCAATGAACTGGCTGATAACAGTCAATACTGGTTGGCTGAATGTTACTACTCGCAGAAAAATTTTAAACGGGCGATCATTGAATTTGAAAAGGTCTTTACCTACGCAGGTACAGATAAAAACGATGATGCCCAGTTAAAAATTGGTCTATCATACCAAAGTATGGGCAATGTGGATAAAGCCCGTGAAGAGTTTCAGCGCATGATTGATTATTTTCCAGGAAGCGAGTATTACCCGAAAGCCAGGGAAGCGTTGAAACAGTTATCTATTGATTAATTCTGTAAACTAAAAACATGCCCCAGAAACTTTATTATCTTACGACAGAGATTACTCCGTTTGCCAACCCCACACCCCTGGGGGAATTTTCAGTACATGTGCCCTTTGCCCTTCAGGAAAAAGGACATGATATTCGCACCATTATCCCCAAATACGGCTATGTGAGTGAGAGAAAATATATCCTGCGCGAGGTGATCCGCCTGCGGGAGATTCCTTTCGAATTTGGCGGGGAGGAAAAGATCGCCAGCGCTAAAAGCGCATTTATCCCCAAAACAAGGGTGCAGATCTATTTCCTTGAAGACGAATATTGGTTCACTCCTTTGACAAATCTGGTTTATAAAGCGAAGAATGGCAGAGTGCTGTCAGACAATGGTGAACGGTATGGATATTTTGCAAAAGCTGTTCTGGCCACACTGCCGCATTTATTCTGGTCTCCGGATATCTTTATTTGCAATGGCTGGCAAAGCGCCATGGTACCGGGCATATTCAAAGCACATTTTAACGATAGAGATGATGCTTTTTATAACCAGGTTAAAACCGTATTGGTCATCCATGATCTGGATGAATACGCTGATGTAGCTAGATATGATTTCGAACGGGCAGAAATTCCAGTTCACCCATCGTTAAAAGGGAATATTCTCAATGTATATGACGTTGCAGCTTACGATACAGATGCAATTATCATTTTTGATAAGCCAGCAAAAAATATTTCAAAATCTTTATTGAATCAACCGGGTATAAAAGCCAATAAGAAAAAAGTTTCCATCATAAAATGGTCCGATGACGAAGTCCCTGATTATGGTTCAATATCAGATCAGATGGACAAAATTTTAGCGAAACTTTCCAAATAGTTTATCATATAAGTCCGGGTCAATGTTAAAAAAACTTCTTACCACGAAGGTTGCCGGGTTTTTCTATATACCATTCATTCTCTGGCAGTGTGCTGAAAATCCTGTAGGGGGTGACCTTGCTCATCTAACCCAGAACGTTGTTGATACCACCTTGTACGATATTTCCGGATATCCGTACTGGATATCACCCAATCTGGGATCCACGGACAGGTTGTATTTTGGGTCCAAAAACGGCTTGACTGCTCAATTTAACTTGATCGAAATGTCAAACAGCAGTTCCTGGAATAATTATCTCGATTCCAGCGTCACATTAGACAGCCTGTTATTCCGGGTATATTCAAACGATAGCACCCTTTCCGAAAACCTGGCAGTCCAACTATATTACTCGCCTGATTCACATTTTAACGAAATTAACAGTACTTATGATGATTTTGATGGCTTTACCCTGGATGGATGGCAGCCTGTGGGCGCCGGGACCATTACTGCAGAAACAGATTCATCCGGTCTATTTACCCAAACCGTAATTTCCTGGAACCTGATGTCCTTGATAGAGGCATTGGCCGATACAGTTGATTCCAACCTGGTCCGTTCATTTGCCATGACGCTGGGATTTGATGATTCTACCTTTTTAGAAATATACAGTCGGGAAGCCACAACCGGGTCCAAAGACCCTAAAGTTGAAATATTTTACCGGAAATCCACACAAAATTCCAGTGATTCTACTATTATCGATACCCTGTCAGCGGCCATTTATGCAGCAAAAGATTTAACTGTTATCCAATACGGTGAAGTCTCTATAGACTCTTTGGACACAGGCGTGAGCCTTGGATTCGGTCAGCGGTTGTTATTATCATTAGATTTTTCCCTGCCGAAGGGGGCGCTGATTAAGAACGCGGACCTGATCCTTACCCAGGATTCAAGTTTGACCACCAGCGGCTACAAACTGATATTGGATCCACTTGATGAAACGCTGGATACAACAGCCGTTCAATTTGTAACGGATCCATTTATCACCATGGGTTATCCATGGACCATGGCCGCTGCTGTTGAAAATTCTGTTGTGACCATCGGCATGAAGTATTTTCTGCAGAATGTGAATATGGGTAATACAGAAAATATAGGATTGAAACTATTACCTGCCAATTCCAACGACCCGTTCGAAAAAGCATCTTTTTTATTTAACCCGGATTCCAGTAAACCTAGGCTGGAAATAGTTTATGTTGTTTCGTAACTGCGTTGTTTTCCCAT
>Ga0209228_1000842_pt1 | contig 15750 bp, 16 predicted proteins | sample METZYME_3_150m_FD_187547 | JGI IMG/M metagenome (GOLD analysis project Ga0209228, IMG submission 187547) | Marine microbial communities from oxygen minimum zone in mesopelagic equatorial Pacific - METZYME_3_150m (SPAdes) (version 2) | ecosystem: Environmental > Aquatic > Marine > Oceanic...
AACGCTGCCATCCGACGTTTTTAGAATCCCGTAGGCTGTTCTAAGAACTCCCAGGTTAACCCGAACCGTTCTTCCAGGTGTGCCCCCACTGCCTTCACCCCTAACGTCTCCGTCGCATAATGTCCTCCCAAGAGAACAGATATTCCCAGCTCTACCGCATCAAAATACTCTGCATGACTGACCTCCCCTGTAATCAGGGCATCTAGGCCCAAGCCAACTGACTCCTCTATGAAGGAGCCTCCTGCTCCTGTTACCACCCCGATCCTCTCTATCACCTCTGGCCCACCCTCAATCACCCGAACTGGGCCCTTGAGTACCAACTCGAGTTTGCTCGCGAGCGCCACACTCGCCACACCCCCTTCCTTCCTTCCCCACCAACCGACGTTAACGCCCTGGTGCTCTCCGAACGGCCCCTCAATCTTCAGCCCTAAAGCTCTCGCCATAAGAATGCAGTTACCCACTTCCGGGTGGCTATCTAATGGCAGGTGGCACGAATACAGTGCGACTTGCCCCTCGATTAGCTTACGAATCTTTTGGAAATGCCGACCCGTTACCGGTTGCAATCCTTTCCAAAAGAGCCCGTGGTGCACAATCAGCAGGTCCGCCCCTCGGTCTACCGCCTCACTGATCGTCGCCTCAGAAGCATCCACAGCGACAGCCACGTGTCCAACTTCTCCTGGGCCATCCACCTGCATGCCGTTCAGTGCCCGAGGATAGTCAGGATATCCTTCGACCAACAGCAAACCGTTAAGATATTGGAATATAGATTCTAATTTCATGTCCAACCCCGCCAGTCAACAACAGTGTCGTCACTACGTCTATGTAACTTATTACAGTACAGTCACTTACAGCTCACGAGTGGCCACGCTTAGATAAGCTGTGCTCACCGACATCCTGTCACACAAGGGAGAGCGTCTGCCTTGTTACCCCCTCGGATTCTCTCCACCAGCGATTCCGGCAGCCTTTGATGCATTTCCCATGTTTACGGTCCCATTTAGGACCCCTCCCTCCTCAAGCTGCAACCGGCGAGCATGTACATCTCCCTCAATCCGGCTGGTTGCTTTTACCTCAAGGCGGGATGCCGCAACGATTGTGCCGGTAACCTTCCCTGATACAACCGCGTCCTGCGTACTGATGTCCCCCTTAACCCAGGCATCTTCTCCGACAACCACTGCTTTCCCTGCTCGGACGCTACCTGTAACACTTCCTTCAATCCGTATGGACCCTTCAGTTTCGCAGTCCCCCACAACGTTCATACCCGGCCCTATAATAGAGATGATCGCCTCTGGGGAAGGCTTATTACTCCTTCGTTCACGTACCATTCGGCCTCTTTAATCTCTGGACTTACCAAACAACAAAGTAGCCGCAACCTTTAGCATGAGCACTAATTGGGCTGCTCGACCATCGTCAGGGGGTCCACAGCGCTCCCATTCAAAAGAATTTCAAAGTGCAGGTGTGGTGCAGTCGACTGCCCGCTAGAGCCGCTGAGAGCTATAACTTCCCGCTCTCTCACTTGCTGTCCCTCTTCAACCATCTGAGCTGAGGTATGAGCATAAACCGTGCTATATCCCTCTCCATGATCAATCACCACGAAGAGCCCATAAACTTCATCCGTACCAACTTCAATAACCTTCCCGCCACCCGCAGCACGAATATAGGAATCGGTTTGCACAGCTATATCCAAGCCCGGGTGGTCTCCCTCGACGCCCTGCAGAAGCCCCTGTGTTATTAAACCCTTCTCCGACAATGGCCATACGTTAGGTATTGTGGCTCCGCCAATTCCCACTCCCCTCGATTCACCCTCACTAGCACTACCTCCGGAGAGGGGAAGCCATATACCACCATCGCCAGATGGCGACCTAGGAAGAAGAAGAGACCTGAGGCGAGCATACTGCGCTTCGGCAACCGCTAAGTCAGCAGCTACTGCCTCGAGGCGAACCTGCTCGCGACCCATAATCTCCAAGCGCACCTCAAGGTTGCTAGCTTGGGAGGCGCGGGCTGCAAGATACCACCAGCTCGCAGCCATACCGAGAATCATGATTCCGGCCACCAGCCCGACTACTATCAATATACGCAGGCGCCCGTAAGTTAGCCGGTACGAGCGACTTACGCTTCCATCATCTGGAACTACCATGATGGTTACATCCCGTGGACCCAATGGGTTCATTCACCAACCCTAGAAGAGTCCTGGCCAGTCATAAGCTCGTATATACGCTCAAAATCTTCCGAGCCGTGGTATTGAACCTCGATAATGCCCTTACGGCCTGCTTGCTCTCGAATCGTAACTCGCGTAGAGAAGTGATCCCTTAGCTGGCCTTCGAGGGCTTTCACCATTGGGTCTGAGGGTGCCCTCTCCTTTCTCTTCTTTTTTGAAATACCGGCCACCCTGCGTTCTACTTCTCTGACCGACCACCCTTCTTTCGCCGCTTGTTGACCTAATTCGGCTGCCCGCAGTACGTCATCGACCGCCAGTAGGGCTCGAGCGTGACCCGCCGACAGGCTGCCATCCTCCACCAACCTGCGAACTGAGACAGGCAACTTCAGGAGCCTGAGTAAGTTTGCGACAGTTGAACGGTTCTTGCCCACCGCAGCGGCGATCTCTCCCTGCTTCATGTCGAACTGCTCGCCCAAAGAAGCGTACCCTTCAGCCTCCTCGAGCGGATTGAGTGCCTCTCGCTGCAGATTCTCTACAAGGGCCAGAACTAAAAGGGTTTTGTCAGATGCTTCCCGCACAATGCTTGGCACCTCGTCCCATCCTAAGATGCCAACCGCCCGCAGGCGTCTTTCGCCAGCGATCAGCTCATAGTTGGCTGCTGCTGCGCGAACAACGATGGGCTGCAAAAGGCCATTCTCTTCGATCGACGATGCTAGTTCCTCTAATTCGGCTTGCACAAAATTCCGGCGAGGCTGCATCGGATTCGGTAAAATCGATCCAATCCTAATCTTTTGAACTTCACCGGGCTGTAAGTTTGGCTCTAAATAGTCACCGAGCAGTGCTCCCAGTCCTTTTCCAAGACGGTCGTGGCTCATGCTGAAAGCACCGGGCGAGAGGCACTGGTTACCCGATTCCTCTGCGCCATCACTTCCTGAGCGAGCTCGAGGTAGGCCTGCGCACCCCTAGAAAGAACATCATACAGCACTATTGGTCTTCCAAAGCTTGGCGCTTCGGCGAGCCTAACATTTCTAGGTATCGCCGTCTGATAAACCTTAGCACCAAAGTATTCCCGTGCTTCAGCTGCTACTTGTTTTGAGAGGTTTAGTCGACCATCGAACATTGTCAGCAATACCCCTTCGATGTGAAGTTGTGGATTTAGAGACCTCTGAACCAAGCGCACTGTATTCAGTAACTGTGTCATCCCCTCTAACGCATAAAATTCGCACTGAATCGGGATGAGTACTGAGTCTGCTGCAATAAGGGTATTAAGAGTAAGAAGTCCCAAAGAAGGGGGGCAATCCATAAGGATGTAGTCGTACTGACCTTGAATAGACGCAAGTGCATCTCTCAAAACCGTTTCCCGATTTGAGGCACTCACTAGTTCGATCTCCGCCCCTACGAGATCCCTAGTTGAAGAGATAACATCGAGGCACGGGAAGTGGAGTTGCCTGAAAACCGTGTCTTTTATGGATGTTCCCCGAACTAAGACATCATAGATCGTCTTGAGTTCGTCGCTGTTTTCAATCCCCAGGCCGCTGGTGGCATTTGCCTGTGGGTCAATATCAATAACAAGGGTGCGCTTTTCGGCGACAGCCAAGGAGGCACCAAGATTGATCGCCGTAGTGCTTTTACCAACCCCACCTTTCTGATTAGCGATCGCTATAACGTGCGACATGAGCCCTCGAGAAACTAAACGATCCTGCTCTACCGGAGCGGGAGGGCAAGGAATGTATCGTTATGATGGGTAACCCCGAAAGCCAGCCCCCACATATTTAACAGCGGGCCTCGGACTTTCACGTTAAACTTCATAGATTCTCAACGCCTTCATGATAGAAAATGTCTTGTAGCATGAGGGGGCAATGAACTGGAGGACGTCGATGCGAACTCGCCTAATTAAGGGATTATCCCTGCTCTCATTATCCTTCCTAGGATGCGGCGATCCAGCGCCTACTGGTCCTGACCCCCTAATCGAACCGTTCGTCGGCGATTGGGCGGCAACCGCATTCGTCTTGACGAGCTCCGTGTCAGACCAGGTTTCCATCGACCTGATTCAGCTCGGGGGGACCTTCGACCTCAACATTCAACCCAGTGGGAGTTACACCGCGATCCTTGTTTACGCGGGCCTTGGACAGACGGAAATAGGCACAATCTCTGTAACCGCCACCACGGTAACGCTCAACCGAGAGTTCCCGACCCGAGAGAATGAGGTTTCGGCCTACCAATTTGTCGGTGACACCGTGTTGATCCTAGACGGTGACACCGAATTCGACCTTGACTTCGACGGCCAAGAAGACCCCACGCTCGCACATTTCGAGCTCCTCCGTAAGTAGCTGCTCACCCGGATAGGCCAGCGCGGCATAAGCACAAAACTGTTTCACGTGAAACAATGTCGCTAGAAGCACTATAACTTATTGTGCCCCAACGTGTTACAGAGATCGACCCTCCCTAGCACGTGTCCGTCGGACCTCGAGCAGCAGGTTTTGGAGGTCGGCCGGTGATACCCCTGGAACCCTAGCTGCCTGGGCGAATGTCTCAGGTCTTATCCGAGCCAGTTTCTCTCGTGCCTCATATGATAGTGTCTCAAACTCTAGATATGGTAAGTCATGGTCCAACAATAACTTAGACTGTTCTTCAAGCCTTGCAGCTCGTTCTCGTTCTCGCCCGACATACCCTTCGTACTTCAATTCCACCTCGACAGCTCGCAGTACCCCAGCTCTCAACCCTTCTTGTGGATTTCCAATATCGCTATCTGACCTCCCAGCGCTCAAAAGGTCCGCAGCCTGCACCCTGGGCCTCCGAAGAAGTTCTACGGCTCTAACTGGCCCTGAAATCGGGCCTGACCCTGCTTCAACTAGCAGTGGATCCACATCGTTTGGGGCAAGTTTCGTGTCGTGGAACCAGGCTGTAAGCTTATTTTCCTGATCAAGGCGATCTTTAAGCACTAGTGCCTGTTTTTCGGTGAGCAGGCCGACGTTACGTGCCAGGAGGCCGAGCCGACGTATGGCATTATCCTGACGGAGAAGCAACCTGAATTCAGCTCGAGACGTGAAGAGTCTATAGGGCTCATCAACGCCACGGGTCACCAGATCATCAATCAACACGCCTATATAGGCCTGATCCCTGCGGAGGATAAGGGGGTCCTCCCCCTTGGCCTTCAGGGCGGCATTGATCCCAGCAATAACTCCCTGCCCAGCTGCTTCCTCGTATCCGGTCGTTCCGTTGATCTGGCCTGCGAAAAAGAGGCCGGAAATTTCTTTCAACTCGAGTGAATGGCGAAGTTGGTGGGGAGGAAAATAGTCGTACTCTATCGCATAGCCGGCCTTTGTCATCACGACGTTTTCTAGGCCAGGGACCGTTTGAAGAAAATCCCTTTGCACATCAGCGGGGAGCGACGTCGACAACCCATTCACATACAACTCGGTTGTATGTAGTCCCTCTGGCTCTAAGAAGACCTGGTGTCGGGGAGCGTTTGGGAATCGGACAACCTTGTCTTCGATTGAAGGGCAGTAGCGCGGCCCCCGTCCCGATATTTCCCCACCATGAAGAGCACTCTTCTCAAGGTTGTCGGAGACCACCTTCTTGAGGCCGTCCGATGCCCAAGTGACCCAGCAGGGTCTCTGGGCTGGAATGATCTCCTCTGTATATGCCGCAAACCGGATTACTTGGTCATCCCCATCTTGGCGCTCCACTCGGCTGAAATCGACAGAGCGACCATCAATTCTTGGTGGTGTGCCAGTTTTGAAGCGGGCCATTTCTAGCCCGAGGCTCTCAAGTCCTTCTGCTAACGCTATCGACGGGGCCTCACCAGCCCGGCCGGCCCCAGCACCAGCCTCTTGGCCCATGTAAATCCGACCGCGAAGGAAGGTTCCAGCTGTAACAACAACTGCAGTCCCATAGAAGGTGATCCCTCCCCGTGTCCGCACGCCTGTAACTCGAGCACCTTCAAGAACCAGGTCACTCACCATCTCCTGAAAGAGATCAAGGCTCTCAAGTTCATCGAGCACACACCGCACTGCGACGGGGTATAGGTTCCGATCGCACTGAGCTCTCGGACCCCAAACTGCTGGTCCCTTTGACCGATTCAACATGCGAAATTGGATCCTTGAAGCGTCCGTAGCACGGCCCATGACACCTCCTAACGCGTCAACCTCCCGGGCTACGACACCCTTGGCGATACCGCCAATAGCCGGGTTACAGCTCATCTGGCCGATGCGACTGAGATCTGGAGTAATCAGTACAGTCCGCACACCTGCTCTGGCGGAGGCTGCTGCTGCTTCAGCACCAGCGTGACCTCCTCCTACCACAATGACATCGTACCGTGCATCCATTACTAAGCCCTCTCGATCCGGAAGCCTTCAGCCTTGATTGTTTGTGACGGCTCTACTCTCTCTACGGCCTCTACTCTTGCTGCCATCGGTCCTCTTGCAATTGTTGCTTCTAGTTGATCGAGCACAGCCAGAGCACCTCTTGCATGGACTCTGACTGATCCGTCAGGATGATTCTGCACTGTCCCGGATATCCCCAGCTCTTTTGCAGCACGACTGGTGAACCAACGGAAGCCGACACCCTGCACTCGCCCCGTAATGCGATAAGCTCGCACCAGTACCTTCAGACATGCTTGGTCCTTAGGCTCCGACACTGGTTCAGCTGGATAATCTTCAGCCACTTATGTCTGCCTTGTCATTTCCCTACACAAAACTCTCGGAACACTACATCTAAGACGTCGTCAACGGTAATCACTCCTAAAACTTCCTCCAGCGCTGTCTCAGCTGGCCGAAGATGAGTCGAAGCTATTTCCGCCGGGAGACCGTCCTTAAGCGAGCTTCTGAAAAGTTCCACCTCGGAGCGAGCAATCTTTAGGGCACGGATATGGCGCTGGCGCGTAAGGATTGGCTGGTCTCCAAGGCTTCCTACTAAGCCTGAGTAGGCTAATTCTGGGAGAAGCTGCCGGATCTGGTCTAGTCCCTGTCCTGACGAAGCTGAAACCCGGATCGCTCCGGCCAACCCTCTGAGTTCTGTAGTGTCCCGCCCAGGACCGTTTGCTAGATCCACCTTGGTTTCCAGGAGAACGACAGGTGCCGTGATCTTTTCGAGAAAACTCCTGTCTTCCTCGGAGGTTTCCTCAGGGGCTGGAATGCAGAATAGCACTATGTCGGCGCCCTTCAGGTACCTTAACGCCACTTCGATACCGAGTTGTTCAACGCGCCCCTCGGATTCCCGGAGTCCCGCGGTATCGACCAGCCTGAACGGGAAGCCGCTTAACTGAACCGCTTCCTCTAGCGCATCACGAGTCGTTCCCGGTTCTTCTGTAACGATCGCTCGTTCCTCTCCCAGCAGGGCATTAAACACTGAGGATTTCCCTGCATTTGGTCGTCCGGCAAACACAGTGAGCGCTCCTTCTCGAAGAAGTTCCCCTTCTGGAGCTGTGGCGAGTAGTGCGTCCAGTTCTTGAACAACCCTTTTCGCTTCTTCTGCAATCACATTCAATGCCACCGGGGGCTCGTCTTCTTCCGGAAAATCTATATGGTGAACCAGAAGGGACTCTAGGTGCACCAAGCTCTCACGAAGACCTGTGATTCTAGCCGATAGTCCACGTTCCATATGCCGCAGTGCTGCACGGTGAAAAGCTCTACTTCGGGCATCAATTAGATCTGAAACGGCTTCTGCCTGGATGAGGTCAAGTTTCCCCCGCAGGTACGCCCTCTTCGTAAACTCCCCAGCCTCTGCCTGCCGAGCTCCGGCCGCTAGACAGGCGCTAAGTACAAGGCGGGGAGCCATAACACCCCCATGGCAAGTAAGCTCAACGACGTCTTCGCCCGTGTAGCTCTCCGGCTTCCGATAGTACGTGGCGACAGCTCTATCAATGACCTCTCCATCGTCTGGCTCACAGACATCTATCACTCTCGCCATTCTCGGGGCAGGGATTTCGTCTAGCGCTGGTGCCAGCTGAAGAAGCACCTCGCCAGCCTCCGGGCCCGAAACCCGGACCATAGCGATTGCACCAGCACCGGGTCCGGTTGAAATGGCCGCAATCGTGTCTACGTCCACACTCGTCTAGCTCCCTCGAAAAGAACAGTTAAGGCGTTTACGCCTAGCCTATCCGCCAGGGCTTGGTGGGGAGCGGCCGAGAGGCTTCATGCCCTGCATCTTTTTTCGCTCCCTAGCGATGTACATCTGCTGAGGAATCGTCGCAATATTCGCTGTCGCGTAGTAGAGGTTCAGCCCACTCGCAAGGTTCATGAAGATGAATATCATGAATGGCGGCATGAGGTACATCATCATCTTCAGTTGTGGATTCGGAGTATCCATCGACTTGTAGCTCACGTACTGCATCAAAAACATCGATGCACCGAGGAAGAAGGGTAGTACGTAGGTAGGGTCCTTCGTCGACAGATCAGGTAGCCAGAGGAAAGGCACGCCGCGTAACTCAATTGTGCTCTGGAATACGAAAAAGAATGCGATGAGCATTGGCCAAGGCAGAAGCATCGGTAGGCATCCACCAAGCGGATTGAAGCCATGTTCCGTGTATAGCTTCTTCATCTCCTTCGTGAGTTTCTCCGGATTGTCCTTGTACTTCTCTTGGATTTCCTTAAGAAGAGGTTGGACGGCCATATTTTTTAACTGAGACTTCATCGCTTTTTGGTTCAGCGGAAACAACACTATACGCATGCCCACACCAAACAGAATCAACACCCACCCGTACCCCAAATTCAAATTTGAATGAACCCAAATGAGAATCTTTGTGATCAGAGAAACAAATGGCTTCAGGATCACTTGGAAAAACGACCAACCATAGGGATTCACATTCTGGATATCCCAACCGATTGCACTCAGCATCTCGAAGTCCTGAGGCCCTAAAAAGAGCCTGTAAACAAAATCGCCCTCGGCCCCAACCACTTGAGCGGCAGTCACTTGGAACCGTTCAGGCAGGTGGCTCTCTTCAACGAGCAGTCCCCCGAGATAGCCCCCCTCTGTGGTCGCTTCATTGCTTTCGCCAGCAAGGATCGCCAAAAGGAAGAACTTGTTGCGAAGTGCCCCCCACAGCAGCGGACCTTCCACAATCATCCGCTCTGCTTTACTCGTAAGTGTCTCGTCGATGCCCTCCTGCACATGGTTGTACACATATCCCATCTCACGTGCTTCCATCGCAGAGTCCGCCTCAGCAAAGGCCAGCCCATCGCCTAGGTCCGTCAAAAGCTGAGGACGATCCACGCCCGAGGCTCTCCCTCTGACACGGATGGTGTACTCATCGGGACTAAACTCATACTCGGTCTCGAACCTGAATGCGCTTGTAGGATGTTGGTACGTGAAACGCAGTATCTGTGCGTCCGCACCGGCCTCCAGGGCGAGTCCGTCTTCCGGCTCAACAGTGAATGGCACCCTTGATAGGTCTAGGGTATCGGCTCCAACCACCAGCTTTTGCCCGAGATACCCCTCTGCGCCGTCTGGGATCAGATCGAGGAGACCGTCATGGTTTAATGGCTCAAATTGGGACATTTCTGCCACATGCAGCCTGGCGCCGACATTGGAGAACTCGAACCGATAGAGTGGGCTGGATACGACGACCCTCTTCTCTTCCGGGAGTGCTTCATCCTCTATTGTTTCTGGCACCTCACTCGGTGATGGAGCAATTTCGGGCATCGCAGGAACTGCCTCAGCGGACGGCTCAGCTCCCGTTGCACTATCCGCTGAAACAGCTTCATCAGGGATAACGGGCGGAAACAGCACGTTCGTCATCATCATGACCAAGAACATGAGTGATAATGCTAGGACAAAGCGGGCTTGAAAGTTCATCTAACCCTCTCCGTAACACATGCTCTCTCAGCCGAATTCATTTCCACTCTCGGGGGCACGGGATCAGGCCCGAAGTCACCCCAAGGATGGCAACGACCGATTCGGCGTACTGCAAGCCAGATACCCCTTGCGGCTCCATGCAACTGAATCACTTCAATCGCATACTCAGAGCATGTGGGGACGAACCTACAGGTCGGTGGTGTCCAAACCGATATTCCGCTTTGGTATCCCCGGATAATCGCAATCAGGATTCTTTTGAACAAAACCCCTCCACCACTTCGTTTATTTCCCTCTCGAGCTCAGAAAAACTCGCCCTGTATGCTGAGCGCGTAGCCCGAATGAGCACGTCTCCTTCGCGACCCTGTGAGCTCAAGTGAGGGATTACCCTTCGCCGACCAATTTCGCGTAATCGCCTTTTAAGTCGGTTCCGGTCCACAATTCGTTGTCCATGTTTCGGTACAATTAGGCCGAACCGGGAAACCGACGCCTTAGGACTGGCGAAAAAGATCTCGAGATTCCCCGTACTCTCCCGTTTACCTTGCTGGAGGATCTCCTGGATTTCATTGCTCCGCCGAATCCGAACACTTCTCGGGAAGTGTTCTGAGCGGTCCGCCCTGGCTGGTGCTACTTGCGACCGATCGAGACTACCAGTCGAGCGCGACCCCGCCTCCGACGACGATTGAGAGCCCTTCGGCCGCCGCGAGTTTTCATCCGTGCGCGGAATCCATGTGTGTTGACTCTTTTGCGATTCCGTGGCTTGTATGTCGGCTTCATCGGGAGTAGGCCAATCCATTATATCTTGCATCCAGAAACGAGCTGAAAAAGATAGCCGAGCCGGCGAGAAAGCGTCAACGGTGACCATCTTCAGCCCCGCACGAATACCCTAAGCCCGCCCGAGAATGTAGAAGTTTGATTTTTAGAGATTCGCTTGGTAGGTTCGGCGCCCCGGGTTGGCCAACCCCGCCCGTCAGTATCACCTTCGAATGATGCAGGTCCGCCGTACTCCATGCCCACAGTCTCTAGCTATTCCTCACCCTGGATCCCCTCCGCTGACGAAGAGACCTCGTGGAATTAACTGCCCCTGAATTATGGAGTCGGATCCGAGAGTCAGTCCAAGCCTCCGTTCCTGAGCAGAGTTACCTGACATGGGTTAAGCCCGCTGTAGCCGTCGCCTTTACTTCAAACGAGCTGCATCTTGAGGTGCCTTCGCGTTTCCATGTCGAGTGGCTTGAGGACAAGTTTGGACCCGCTCTATGCGCATCTTCAGAAGCAATCCTCGGCAAGCCTATCAAAATCACGGTCACTTGTTCTGCCACGGGTTCATCAGCTCCAGTCGCTTCGATCGATCTTACTGCTCCGCTGACTGAGGACGCTGCTGACCTGAGCATCTCTCCCTCTCCGCCAAACTCCAAGACCGTACCATTGCTTAATGACCGTTACACTTTCGAGCGGTTCGTGGTTGGGGCTGATAACCAACTCGCTGCAGCTGCTGCTAGAGCAGTAGCTAATCGGCCCGCTAAAACGTACAACCCCCTATTCCTTTATGGAGGCGTTGGGTTAGGAAAAACACATCTAATGCATGCCATCGGACACCACATGGGGAGCGAGAATCCCCAGGGGAGTGTCTGTTATGTCTCGTCGGAACAATTCATGAACGAGCTGGTCGCGTCTATCCAGCAGGGGACCACCGCAGCATTTAGAAGGCAGTATCGGGAGATGGATTTACTGCTCGTAGACGACATCCACTTCCTAGAAGGGAAAGAGCGAACGCAGGAAGAGTTCTTCCACACATTCAATGCGCTCTATGATGCCCAACGTCAAATTGTCCTAACAAGTGACAGGCCACCTAAAGACCTCTCGGGCCTTGAGAACCGACTTGTATCCCGTTTTGAGTGGGGCCTGGTCGTGGACGTGAAGCCACCGGACTACGAAACCCGAATGGCCATCCTACAGAAGAAAGCAGCCGATGACGGGTTCAGCCTAGACTCAGAGGTAATCGAGTTCATTGCCCACTCATGCACCGCCTCAGTACGTGAGCTTGAGGGAGCGGTGATCAAGCTTTTGGCGTACTCTTCACTGACCAACCGGGAAATTACTCCCGACTTAGCTAGGGCCGCATTCCGGGGTGCCTTGGGGCAACAACGAGAAAAAGGGCCGGTTCTTTCTCCAGAAAGACTTAGAGAAATTGTTGCTCGTAGATGGAGGGTCCGTGCCGATGCCCTTACCTCTAAAAGGCGCACAAAAGATTTAACCGTCCCTCGACAAGTGGCTATGTTCCTTATCAAAGAAGCCTTCGATCTGTCGCTCGTCCAGATAGGAGAATTCTTCGGAGGAAGAGATCACTCGACCGTGATTCACTCCATACGAAAGGTTGAGGAAGAGATGGAACAGGATCCGGTATTTAGGGAATTAGTACAGGCTGCGAGAGAAGACTTCGCAGGTACAGATAGCACTCCTCGCTAAGGTGTGGATAACTCGTGGATAAATTACGCTTTATCCACATCTTTGTTTTCTCCTTAATTTTTGTGGATTATCAGTGAAGAAACCCTGCACTTTTCCACTTAGGAACATATCAAAGTAAACAGTTATAGAACCTACTAGATTGAGATGTTCTTGTTTCTTTCTTCCACACTTCCACACCTACTACTACTACTATGTTTTTCTTTAATAAAAAGACATAGTATCTAAGCACTGTTGAAACCTACTCGGTCCGTTTCAGGAACCGCCTAAATGAACTTCACGATCACCCGACAGAACCTCCACAATGGTCTAGCCGCAGTATCTGCAAGTATTCCATCTAAAACCACACTCCCGGTTTTATCGAACATCCTTTTTCAGGCTGAAAACGGAAGTGTTTGGATGAGTGGAACGGATTTGGATGTAGCAGTTCGAATTAAGGTTCCAGCTGATGTGAGAGAAGATGGAAGCTTGACTGCTCCTGGTAAGAAGCTTCAAGAAATCACAAAAGAATTACCAGATCAGCCAGTCGAAGTATCCACGATAGGAACCCAGATCGAACTCAAAAGTGGCAGGGGTCATTTTAAGTTAAATGGTCTCCCTGCTGACGAATTTCCTTCGCTACCAGAAGTAGATTTTGAAGGAGGTTGGAGTGTAACAGGAACGGATGTAAATCGCCTGATTCATCACACATCCTTCGCAGTTTCTAATGAAGAGAGTAGACCGATACTCAACGGAGTCTTATGGGAACTCCGGGATGGGGCGATGAGGATGGTTTCAACGAATGGTCATCGCCTAGCGCGTATGGGTGTTCCTGCAGAATCTGGGGACACTTCTTCGGCTGACTTTATAGTACCACCAGGAGCTCTTCAGCAGGTACAACGTCTTTTTAAGAAAGATGAATTGCTAGAAGTGGCGCGAAGTGGAAACCACCTAGGCTTTAGAGCTGGAACTGCTGAGGTATATACGAGGTTGATTGAAGGGACCTATCCAAATTATGAGGCAGTTATACCGCGTGATAACGATAAAGTAGCGACTGTCGATAAAAAGGCCCTAGAGTCAGCGGTACGAAGAATGGCAGTAGTAGCATCTGACCAAACACACAGAATACGACTAAAATTCGAATCAAATAGACTCCATTTAAATGTTCTCACTCCTGATCTTGGAGAAGGTCAAGATGAGCTTGAAGTCGGCTATGAAGGGGAAGAGATAGAGATAGGGTTTAACGCAAGTTACCTTCTTGAAGTACTTCGCTACATGCCTACAGATGAAGTAGATATAGCCTTTAAGGCACCTGAAAGCGCTGTGACGATAGAGCCTTCAGGGTCAGAGAATTTGGACTATCTGTGTCTAGTAATGCCCCTGAGGTTACTAGACTAAAACAGACGGGGCTGGTTCTTTAACCGAAGAAACCTCCTTTCTGCACTCTCCGCCTTCCGACAATTACGGCTGGTTCTCCTCCAGTAGTTCTTGTACAGAGAAGATCGAGAGCAGCGGGAGACCGACTTCACGGAAGAGGTCTTCAGCGTTATCTGAGCGATCTACTAACGCCAAAACACCGACCATGGTTACTCCGTGCTCACGCAGGGCCTCTACTGCCGAGAGAGTGCTTTTGCCAGTTGTTAGGGTGTCTTCAATAACAAGGCAGCGAGAAGATGAGTCTAGCCCACCCTCTATGCGATTCCCGGTACCGTGGTGCTTAGCTTCCTTCCGGACAGAGAATCCATCCAAGGGGTGGCCCTCTAGGTGGCTGCGGTGAGCGATGGCATATGAGATGGGGTCAGCACCCATTGTGAGGCCACCTAGATGTGTAGGCTCAAGGCCACTGTTTCTGACCATCTCATAGCCCACCTGACCAACGAGCATCTGGCCTTCAGCGCTCATCGTTGTGCGGCGTGCATCGATGTAATAGGTGGAGCTGGCTCCGCTCGAGAGCGTAAAGTTACCGAAACGCACAGAGCGCTCTAACAACAAGTGCTTCAACTGATCTCTATGGGTCATCGCCGGCACAGTGTCTCGGCTTTCACCCGGACGCAAGTCTTCATTGCCTTCTCCTATTCTCTTCCATCGTCGCCTATCACAAGAAACGCCCAACCAATCCAGCCTCCGTGATGTGAGATGGAGATGTCTATACTGCTTGGCTGGCCATCTAAAAGTAGTAGGGGGTGGCTTCGGCCAGTTGGACTGCGGGGGCGAAGAACCTGGAGGTGGTCTTGGCCCACATTAATTGTGTTAGCTACAGAGGCCTTTAATCCAATTCGAACTGCTGCCGACTCTCTAGAGTGAACCCCAGCTTGCTCCTCAGCAGTCAATTTTTCGAGCAACTCGGGATACGAGGCAGACCATGGAGCACCGGGTTCGTCAAGCCGGGCAAGGTCATGATATAGCTCGGCTGGCGGAACCCCCTTAATCGGTTCATTCAGATGGCCTGTCCAGGCGAAGGCGTGAAGCACGCCTTCTGAAAGATCTACGGACACAGGTACCGAGAGCCCTTCATAGACAACATTTCCAGCCCTGATACTCGGACTTCCTTCCTGAATCACCCTGGTCCATGAGACTTCAAAAGCAGAGTGAACAAATGCTGGAGGAGTACGGAGAACTTTAGAGAGGGCCTTAAAAGCTGCCTCCTTACAGGCCCAAAGGCACCAGAGTTCAATGTCAGATTCCCCTGCCCTGGCGACTACGGCTTGTTCAGACTTTGTGAAAACACGCTTCAGAAACCGATGGTTTTTCAGCTTTCCATGGAGGCTAGAATTTTCAAGGTCTACAACGTCGTTACCGATCCAGTTCACCAAAGAACTCACAGTCGTTAGTCTAGGTTCTGCAGGCTGTTAGCGTCTCCGAGGAGTCCTCTCCGGATTTCTTCTGGCACCCGTTGGGGTTTTCGGTTTGCCCCAATCCACACAGCAGTGACGGCAGCTTGTACAACAACGCTTTGCGGGGCCTCTTCCCGCACAATCTTTTGCCCTAGAACCATGCTGGTTCTCCTAAAAGATTGTGCCCAAGTTCGGACCAAGAGTTGTTGGCCTCGTTTCGCTTCCTCGAGGTAATCTACCTCAATGCGGACTACGAAGATGCTTCGACCTGTTTCGTCCAGCCGGGACCAAGAGAGCCCAGCTTTTTCAAGTGCCTCAAAACGGCCGTGCTCTAGGTAGTTCAAGAAGACGGCATGATTCACGTGTCCAAACGAGTCAAGCTCGGGACTCCGAACTGTGATAGGAGTTTCGGAGACTAGCCTGTTGTTGGGTGCTGATGACATGGCGAGAAAAGACGCAAGAACAGTGCGCCTGAGCAAGGAGGGCATCTTGTCCAGTGTTACTCCTAGGGATACCCTGGCGGCCCCA
>Ga0209228_1000849_pt1 | contig 15676 bp, 11 predicted proteins | sample METZYME_3_150m_FD_187547 | JGI IMG/M metagenome (GOLD analysis project Ga0209228, IMG submission 187547) | Marine microbial communities from oxygen minimum zone in mesopelagic equatorial Pacific - METZYME_3_150m (SPAdes) (version 2) | ecosystem: Environmental > Aquatic > Marine > Oceanic...
GCGATTTTCGATTGCACTTGTTTGCGAAACTCCGGCCACAGGGGCAATTCCCAAATCTTTTCTTCTGCATTTACTGAAGATTCTTTGACAAGTCGCATCAGGTCTTCATCTGTGCCCAGCACCCCCGCCGCTACATGCCCCAAGGCGACCAGGACAGCACCGGTAAGCGTGGCAAAATCTAGAATATATTCAGGTTCATAATGTTTGCTGGCATAGGATAGGCCATCCGCAAGAATGAGTCTGCCTTCCGCATCTGTGTTTAATACTTCAATGGTTTTACCGTTATAAGCAGTCAGGATATCTCCGGGTTTATAGGCCTTTGCACCCACCAGGTTTTCTGTAGAAGGCACAATCCCTACAACATTCAATTTTGGTTTTAAAGCAGCCAGCGCTTTGAACACACCCAGGACCACCGCAGAACCGCACATATCATATTTCATTTCATCCATTTTCGAGGATGGCTTAATGGAGATACCACCGGCATCAAAAGTCAATCCTTTACCAACAAGAATTTTGGGATTCTGTGATTCATCAGAGCCAAAATATTCAAGTACGATAAATTTCGGTGGCTCATCGGTTCCTTGGGCCACACCCGCCAGGGCGCCCATGCCCATGGCTGTGATTTCTTTGCGGTCAAAAACAGTGAGCTTCATACCGCCTTCTTTAGCAATCTCACCAGCTTCTTCTGCCAGCCTTGATGGTGTGGTAACATTTCCCGGATGGTTAGCCAAATCCCGGGCAAAGCAGACCGCTTTTCCAATGGCAGCGCCTTTCATTATTTCATCATGATTGCAGCCAATTACAGTCGCAGACTTTAACTCAAAGTTCTTTTCATCTTTGGTCTTATAATCCAGGAATTGGTAGCTTCCCAGCACCAGCCCTTCCCCCATGGCCTGGCAGCTGTCCAGGCCGGAACAGAAACATTCCACGGCTACAGAACCTACTTTTTTACTGATGGCCGCACGGGAAGCCTTCCCGGCTGCCAAACGGACTCCACTGGCATTAAATTTATCTTTTTTACCAAGACCGATGAGCAGGATCCGCTGTCCATTTATATAAAACATATTGGTTTCCCCGGACTTGCCTTTTACATCACCAAGGTCCATTGCCTTAGATAATACACTGTCGCCTGCCTCATCCAGGGCCTGCCCCAGATCAGTTAAGGATTTGTCTTCATAAACACCGATGGCCACCAGCCCGGTTGATGCGGTTTCCCCCCTGTTCTGAGTGACGTTAATTGTTTCAATATGAGCCATTTTTCATCTCCAAATTATAAATCATTTGTCCGCTTTGGTTGTAGTGCTGATACTTGCTAGCTCTCTGACCGACCGGAAACAAGTTGGTCCACCACGCTTGGATCAGCCAGAGTAGATATATCACCAAGATTATCCGTATCTCCCTCAGCGATCTTCCGCAATATCCGGCGCATGATCTTCCCAGAACGGGTTTTCGGGAGCGCCGGAGTAAATTGAATTTCATCCGGTTTCGCGTGGGGTCCAATCTCCTTAGTTACCGCGTTCAATATGTTGCTGTGAATTTCATCAGACGGCTCGATTCCCGTCATTAAAGTGACATAAGCATAAATTCCCTGACCTTTAATTTCATGGGGGAATCCCACCACTGCTGCTTCTGCAACGCCTTCACCTTTGCCAATGGCGCCTTCCACTTCTGCAGTACCAATACGGTGCCCAGACACATTCAACACATCATCTACACGACCCGTGATCCAGTAATAGCCATCCTCATCCCTTTTGGCGCCGTCACCCGTAAAATAATAACCGGGAAATTGCTTAAAATAAGTTTCAATAAATCGTTCCTGATCACCATAAATTGTTCTCATTTGTCCAGGCCACGAGGTTTTTATCGCCAACAGTCCAGATACATCATTTCCTTGGATCTCCTGACCTTCCTCTGTTAGTAAAATTGGTTCAATCCCAAAAAATGGAAATGTTGCAGAACCGGGTTTCGTAGGCGTAGCTCCCGGAAGGGGCGTGATCAGAATTCCGCCTGTTTCCGTTTGCCACCAGGTATCAACAATGGGGCATTGCTCTTTTCCAACCACAGATCGATACCAGTTCCATTCCGGTTCTTTAATAGGTTCACCTACTGTCCCCAATAAACGTAATGAGGATAAATCTCTGGATTTTACCCAGTCGTTTCCTTCTTTCATCAATGCTCTCAGTGCAGTGGGGGCCGTATAGAATTGATTGATTTTATGTTTATCCACCACATCCCAGAAACGGCCAAAATCGGGGTAGTTGGGAACACCTTCAAACATCACGGTCGTGGCGCCATTGGCCAGCGGTCCATAAACAATATAAGAATGACCCGTGATCCAGCCAATATCCGCTGTACACCAGTAGATGTCTCCAGGCTGATAATCAAAAATCATTTCATGGCTAAAAGAAGTATAAACCAGATAGCCTCCGGTTGTATGTAATACCCCTTTGGGTTTCCCAGTTGATCCCGAGGTATACAGAATAAATAACGGATCCTCCGCACCCATCTCCTCAGGTATGCAAACAGAGTCAACGCCGGATGTGGCTTCATGCCACCAGATATCCCTGTCTGAATCCATGGCTACCGGCTCGCCGGTCCTGCGAACCACAATAACATGCTCGATGGATGGTGTTTCTGCCACGGCGGTATCAGCTTTCACTTTCATGGGAATATTCTGCTTTTTTCCGCGAACACCCGTGTCCTGGGTGATCAATATTTTGCATTCTGAATCATTGATCCGGTCACGGAGAGAGTCACTGCTAAAGGCACCAAAGACAACCGAATGGACCGCGCCAATCCGGGCACAGGCCAGCATGGCAAAGGCCAGTTCCGGGATCATTTGCATGTAGAGGCAGATCCGATCACCCTTTTCAACTCCCATTGATTTCAGGGCATTAGCAAATGTTCCGACTTCTTTTAAAACTTCATTATAACTATAATGCCGAGATTGGTTTGGATCGTTCCCTTCCCAGATGATTGCCGTTTGATCGCCGTGACCATTTTCCACATGTCGATCAAGGCAGTTAGCAGATACATTCAGTTTCCCACCATCAAACCAGCGAATGTTTCCATTTACAAAATCAAAATTTCGAACCATCTCCCAAGGCTTTATCCAATCAATACGCAGGGCTGTTTCTGCCCAGAATTTTTCAGGATCTGCAATAGAACTTTGATAGATCTCCTCATATTTTTCCATGGAAGGAACATGAGCATTTTCTGATGCAAATGGTTGCGGTGGGAATATCTTCGACATAATATACTTTTCTTTAATTATATGGATTTTTGATGATTTACTTTCTTATATGATCCATCTTTATTTTTTTTCACAGAAACCATTGTGAACATCGCTGTACAGGCCAATATCTGATCATCCTCATGACCCTCTTTATAAGCATCAACCTTAATCACGATTGATGAATGACCCGTTTCTACAATTTTCGCAGTAAAATTGACCCAGTTTCCAACGTGAACCGGTTCTTTGAATTCCATGGCATCGATCGCCCGGGTTACTGCGACTTCCCCCGCAGTCCCTTTCAGGAATCGATGAGCCGTCTTTCCAGCTGCAATATCCATCCAGGAAACCATTTGCCCGCCAAATAAGGTACCTATAACATTTGTATCTTGCGGCATAACCAATTGGGAATAACGAGTAACGATCATATTGCAGTAAAAAATAAGGCAGAAATTTAGACGTTTTCAATGAAAGAATAATAAGATATAACATCAAGATTCTATTATGATACCCGCAGTATAAGACAGAAAAAGCCCCGTTAGTTAACCCTCGAGAAAAACAATTTTCCCTGAAGAGCACGCCACACCAACGGGGCTGAATCGCACTTGAACTTAATTCAACAAAAATAAATCGAGCAATATTATTTTTATTTAAATAATATCCTTTACCTAAACAGATACCGGTTCTCGTTCATGAACTCCCCGTAGCAGCAGAAAACCAACAAAGAAAAATATAAAAACAATTGCAACCCCAAAGCGCTGCGATGCAAAATACTTAGTAAAAATACCCAAAAGCATCGGTCCAAGAAATGATGTGAGTTTTCCTGAAAATGCAAAAAAACCATAAAATTCATTGATCTTGGTTGGCGGTGTTAACCTGCCCATTAATGAACGACTCGCTGATTGATTGGGACCTGCAAATAAACCCACAACAATACCGGATACCCAGAATAGAAATTTCGAATTAGCAAAAACGGCAATAATTACTGCCAGCATCAAACCAATTAAACTGATCTGGATCGTTAGTTTTCCTCCTATTATATCATCGATGAACCCCATGAGAAATGCACCCAGACCTGCAGCAATATTGAGCACAATACCAAACATCATGATCTCGTTGAATGTAAACCCAAACGTCCCAGAAGCATATATGGCTCCAAATGCAAAAATAGTGACCAAACCATCATTATAGATCAATCGCGACACTAGAAACCTTACCGTGTTTTTATAAATTTTTATATCATGAAAAGTTTCTTTTATCTGCCGGAAAGAATTCAATACAAGATGGCCTATGATTAGTTTTGTTTCTTTCTTTTTATTTTTTAAAAATAAAATGGCTGGCAGCGTAAATATAAAAAACCAAATTGCTACCACGAAATTTGTACCGCGAATATGAGCTCCTGTCTCAGGATTTAATCCAAACCAGGGCACATCAGGGCTTACAAAACCTACCATAGCAAGCAGCATGGCTAAAAGACCGCCTAAATAACCAAACCCCCAACCGTACCCGGAGATTCTGCCTATTTTTTCCCGGGTAACGATTTCAGGCAAATAAGCGTTGTAGAAAACACCGCCCAGTTCAAAGGCCACATTTGCAATTACGACCAAGGCAAGTGCAAATAAAACCTCCCCTTTCTGGGGAAAAAATAATAAAGCGGTGGTCCCAATGCAGATATAGGTTGCCAAAGCAAGAAAAATTTTCCTATAACCGCCCTGGTCCGCGACAGCGCCGAGTAACGGTGAAAGGAGACCTACAACAACAGCAGTAATGGCTATTGCCTGAGACCAGAGATAAGTACCATCGATCTCATTTGCAGCAATTGCTTTTGTAAAATAGGTTGAATAGATAAAAGTGATCACCAGGGTTGTAAAGGCGGAATTTCCAAAATCGTAAAAACACCAGCTCCAGATTTCTTTTCTATTCAAATCAAATCCTCCTGATCGGAAATTACCAGCCCTGTATATAAAAAACAGACCCCCAATAAATCTTCCAGCCTTCATAAGTATTTTCTGAGGATATTGTTCTTTGGTACCCAGCGTACAGGTCAAAGGAAAAAGGGCCGATCCTGTTTTGTGAAATGGAATTAATAAGCCAGCCTTCTAGCATAATATGACGAGTCCGCAATGAAGAATCATAGCCCTGGTGGGAACGCATCCAGTTATCCCATTCCTTATCATTGGAATAAAATTTATCCTGTCCCTTCGATGCATAATTGGTTCCCATACGTACCCTGATACGGTCAGGTTTGGGTTCAAAATCGAACCCCAGTGCGTGACGAGCCCAGTTACCTTCGCTGTATTTATATGTTTCACCAATACGATTGATAATAGAGTCTGGATGAGAATGTTTTGCGGTAAACAGGGAAACAGGTGTATTTAAAAATTCAGGGGTGCTGGCTACGTAAGCAATGTTGCCGTAGAAACGGGATTTCATTTTCCCTTTAAAACCATATTCCCCAAAGAACCCTATGGACCATCTGGTTACCCCACTGCCAACATCGGTCTGGCTGAATTGTTTTGCTCCATCCGACAAATAAGAACGAATTGTATAACCATAGGGAGACTGAATTTTGAACTGGCCGTAGAGGGCTCCTGAACGTTCAGAACCGGCCCAGGACGGCGACCCCAGTAACAGCATGGTTACACCGAGTGTAACATCGTCAACCCCAGATCCTTTTTTTCTGCTGGGGTAATAATAATTCGTAAGGTCAGCTAAATCAACGGTGTCCTTACTAATATCATCGGAGAAAAATCGTGCATCGGTAAAACCACTGTTAAACGGATCATTGCTTGATGTCAATGCCCATAATACGGAATAATCACCATTCTCTGTGTAATAGAGATTGTAGATCATCTGTACTGTGTCACGCAGGCCGCTGCGCATAAAAAAATATGTATCTGAGGCAATGAAAGATTCCAGCCCCGACTTTGCATTCCGATGGAAGTTAACCAGTTCATCGATGCCGTAGATTGCATTTCCCTGAGCGGTAACAGATTGGGTGATTTCGTACGTATCCATGACCGGAATAGCTACGGAGAGTGTGATCCTGTCTGACATACCATATTCAATTTTTAATTTTCGACCGTTAATTGATCTTTTCCGCGAATCTGTGAATTGCCCCCCTGTCACTACAGTTTGAGTTGTATCCATATACCCCGCCTCGAAAATGGGAAGGTTTGTGCCTTTATATTCATTGAACCACGAAAGCCAGGATTCCACTGTCCGGATAGAATCAATGGCAATGTCGCCCATATGGTACAAATCAGACCTAGAAGAAAAACGGCCCGAATCACTAATTGTTTGATGATCAAAGTACATACGGCCGATATCGGTCAGGTTAAAGGGTTGCTGTCCCAAATCCCAGCTATCTTCACCACCATGGTTGCCGTAGGTCAATCGAAATACATTTTGTGGAACAGTAGGGACTACCTGGCCATCCGCATGGTGATACAAAATAAAAAACAGTATGACAATTCGAATCAAGGATAGATCAGGTATGGTTGACGAAACTGATTAAACAAATAGACGTCATGTACCCATTGCGGTGGGAGCATTTCTGGTGATTTATTCTGGGCTGTTAACGTGCGCAGTAGGTCAGAACCAAATAGCTTATCAATATAGCCATCGCCTGTCCACTGAAATTCTCGAGGATGCAAATGGTGGATCAGCATGATCATGGATGTAGCTGTACTTATTGGATCGAATTCATTTTTATCCGTAATAGTCATTTTGATTCCGCTGCAGGACTGCCCATCATATTTTGGAATGCGATTATAGTAAATGGACCCCCGAGGTCGATATTTGATTTCCTCAAATAAAACACCACGTAGACCGAAATCATTCAATTTCTCCAGGAAAAAATTTGCAACCAGCCATGGTGCCCCCACATATAAATAAGGATGATCCGTGCCAAAACCTGCATTCAAATTTGTTCCTCGGAAAAGATCCATACCCGCATAGGCTAATAATGTTTCCGAGTCCCTGATAAACGGAATGGGGTGTTTCCAGGATAACTGTGTCTGATCAAACCAGGTGTCCCGTTTCCAATTAGCCATGGGTACAATGGTCAGTTCCACATGTTTTGAATCCTTGACCCAGCCGATTTCATTAATGAGGATGCATGCTTCTCCCAGCGTTAGACCGTGACGAATCGGAAATAAATGGTACGCTTCTAGGCTTTGAAACTCGGTTCTGGGAACCGGCCCATCCACGATATCCCCGCGGAGCGGGTTGGGACGATCCAGGATCATGACAGGAATCTTCCAATCGCTGGCCGCCTCAAATAATTTTGAAACAGAAGCGATAAAGGTTGAATACCGAATGCCCGTATCCTGAAGATCAATCAGGATCAAATCCAGTTCGGCCATGGCCCACCTTGGCGGATAAACCATTCCGTCGAATATATTGATTATTCTTGCTCCGTGCACTGGATCGACTCGTTCCCTGCCTACCAGTTTTGCCCGTTTATCATCCAAGCCCCAGATACCATATTCAGGTTCAAATAACACATGGACATTTACGCTGGGTTCATTTTTTAGCAGATCCAGTATATGATCTCCATTGCGGTTCACAGCTGTATGGTTGGTCAAGATTCCAATTTTTTTTGACCGGACAGGGGCAAAGTCCATTTGCTCTAAAATATCAAGACCGGTATAAACCTGGTTAAAAAAAGATAAATCCGGAATTGTAAGTATTTGGGAATACTGATAATTCACCCTGCTGGAGTCCTGCGCGATGGACACTGCAACCATGAAGTAAAAAGATACTAATTGATAGATTCTGATCATTTTGCAATGAAAAGTTACCCGGAACAGAAATAAAACTAAATAAGAAACTGATATAATGAAAATATTCAGCAGGAATTTTACTTGTTTTTCAATTCCGTTATGACAAACATTTAGTTCTACCGTGGGCAATACAAACAACAATAATAGCGGCGGTTTCGCCAAAACAACCGATTTCAAATGGCTGGGCATAGGCCTAGTCATTTTTATTTTAATCGCCATCATGCCTACACCGGATTCAATGGCGCAAAAGGCGCAGGATCTTTTCGGGAATGAACCCGGTATTGACATCGCAGAAAAAGCGCTGCATATCAAACTGATCATCGCATTACTGTCCACCTGTGTGGTATTCTTTGCCACAGAGGCCGTACCCATGCCTGCAGTCGCTCTATTGATTGGATTGGTGCAATTATTTTTCGGAATTACAGCGCCAAAAATGATCGCCATAACTTATGCGCACGACGCGGTCTGGTTTATAGCCGGTTCCCTGGCTCTGGGGGCAACCCTGGTCAAGTATGGGTTAGACAAACGTGTAGGCATGCTGGTCATTAATCTTGCGGGCACCAAGACACGAAATATTGTAATCGGTATTTTGCTGGGAACTGCCATCCCTACGGCCTTTGTTGGTGAGCATGCTGTTGCTGCCATGTATGTGCCCATTGCCCTGGCACTCTTCACACTTACAAATAAATCTACCCCGGCACCCAAGCTCGGAACTCTGCTGATGGTGACTATCGCTGTGGGTTGTATGATTGGCGGGCCCATGAGTCCCACTGGCGGTGCACGCAATGCACTCATGATTGGCTTTTTATCTAATATTGGCATTGAAGTTTCTTTTGTAAACTGGTTATCCATGGGTGTGTTCTACACCTTTGTGATGTCAATTGTAATGGCCTTTCTACTACCTTTATTGTTTAAACCAGAGGTAGATGATCTTAGTGACGCTGTAAACCTGTTGAAAAAAGACCTGACTAAGCATGGTGCCATGACCAAACAGCAATATATTGTGGCTTTTGTCATGCTGTGCGTGGTTTTTCTGTGGATTACTGATAAATCTCTTGTAGCCAATGTGCTGGGTTTTTCTCTAGGACTTGGTGGGATTGCAGTCTCTGGGGCTGTTGCCTATATGATTTTGGGACTCACTTCCTGGAAAGACTATGAAGAAAAAGTCAGCTGGGGTGTTATCGTCCTTTATGCCGGATGTATAAGTTTAGGGCTCGTCTTTAAAAACACTGGGGCTTCCAGCTGGTTTGCCGATCAAATCATGAACATGGTAGCACCTCTCGGCCTTAATTCAGGCGTTGGCCTGGTGATTCTGATGGCAGTTATAGGCGCTGTATTGACGAACCTGATGAGCGCTGGCGCTACCGTTGCGGTCATTGGTCCAGTTGTGCTGGACATGGCTGTAAGTTCTGGGACCAATCCCGTCCTGGTCGGCGTAGGTCTGGCCATTGCCACCTCTATGGCCTATTGGCTGGTCATTGGCACTCCAGCAAGTTCGATTGTTTATGCTAGCGGGCAACTTGAATCTAAGGATTTCATCAGAATGGCAACCGTTGGTTGGCCCGCAGCACTGATTGCACTGGCTGTCATGGTCATCGTCTATTGGACAGGAATCCTGGGTATTGATCCTGCTGGATTTGGTTTCTAGAAAGGAAGGTATGTTATGACTCCACAAATACTTATTCTAATTATTGTTGCAGTCATCCTCATTTACGCTTTATCCACACATGGGCAAAAAGAAAAGAGCGAAGCAGACCATATCAGAGATCAGTTCAAAATGAAAAAAGAGGCATCAGTCAATGAAGATGTTGTTACATACGGACATGTTCAGGAACGCAAACAGGAACTTTTTGATGTAATCGATGCAAACCTGGGCGATCACCCCACTCAGTCAGCACAACTTAAGGATATCATCAATGATTGGGCGGACCTGAAGGTGAAATCATTTGAAAACCGCCGCTCCTGGGTCCGAAACCCTAAAAAAGATTCTGAATCTGAATAATTAATTCACGGCAAAGTAATGTGCTCTGTCCGGCCGTGAATCCCCGTGAGCAATACATAGGTCGTAGTGCCTGTTTCCTGGGCAATTCGCTCTACCGGCAACTGGTCAAGGCCACGTTTACCAAAAATTAAAACTTCCTCACCCTCTTCTGGCTCCACATCGCCAAAATCAACCATGAACTGATCCATGCAGGCCCGTCCTGCGATCTTGTATTCCAATCCTTTATAGCTCACAAATCCACGCTCATACCATGGCCGGGGAAAACCGTCCGCAAAGCCCGTTTGTATAACGGCAATATTGGTTTCGTTTACAGTGGTATAAACACCACCATAACTAACCTGGGTTCCGGCTTGAACCCGCCGCCGGATATTCACAATGGGACCGCAGAAACTCATGACCGGCTCCACATCCACATCCATGGTAACCTCATGAGAAGGGGCAGCGCCGTAGAGCAGCATCCCCACTCGCACCATATTAAAATACGCGCCAGAAAGGTTTAATACCGCCCCACTATTGGAACAATGAATGTATTGAAAAGATAGACCAGCCTCCTGCCCTTCTTTCACGACTTGCTGAAAGGCATGCAATTGGGTATGGGCATAGCTCAAATCCCCTTCATCTGCAGTTGCAAAATGGGAATAGATCCCCGCCGCAGGCAAACTTTTATTGGCATTTAAAAATCCAAAAACTGAATCTGAGTCGGCCAGGTCAAAACCCAATCGTGTCATACCTGTGTCAAACTTGACATGAAATCGAGGACATTTACCGATCCGTCCCTGTACATCTTGCAGGAGTTCCAGGTCACCCATAGCTGAGGCGCTGACCACAAGGTTCAATCGGGCTGCATCTTCCAGCCATGACTTCTGTAACCGGGAAAAGATTAGGATTTCATTTGTAATACCTGCCTGGCGAAGTTCCAAAGCCTCTTCAAAAACGAAGACCGCAAATGAAACACCTGGCTCCCTGGCGATAGCCCTGGCAATGACTGTTGCACCATGTCCATAGCCGTCGGCTTTCACCACGCAAAGTAAATGACGGTCTCCGATTTGTTTACGAATATTCCAAAGATTCTGTTTTAATCTATCCAGGTGTATATACGCCTTGGGACCGATGATATTCACGATTTATACTGGTTTAGCAGGGCTGTTTTCAATAAATAAAAGGAACTGAATGTTTCAGCAGCACATGATGATATCCAGCCGCTCAGATCTTCATCAGAGAGTTCATTCACCAAGTATACCGGTTTCCCCACAAAATAGGCCATGGTGACTTCACCATGTGTCCCCCCACCCTTTAATACACTCTCATCCCATAAACAAACCATATAATCTGCATGGCCGATGACCAGTCGCAGATCGTGATCGATACAGCAGCGGATAAATTTCTTGTACCGTTGTGGATCGGAAGTTCTCCATGCGCGGTAGTTGTTGGCATTTTTTTCCTGTACCAGTTTCCTTGACTCTTGTACCGGATTAATCACTTCATGTTTAAGGTTATTTTGCAGCCATCGTGCAAATTTTAAACGCCAGCCGGACCCGTCATTGTTGGCATGTTCCATACCACCAGATAAATAAACGATCATTGTCTCAATTTTTTTTGTAATAAAAAGCTGTTCCCTGTGATCCAAATCCCCGATAACAGCAATGAAATACCAAACTTTGACCATTCCATGACTCGACCTGTAATGAATATCTGCAATGATTGATAGGGCAATGATAATGGCTGCAATTTTAAGATGGATTCCACTGCAATCGGGAAAAATCCAAACTCCACAATGAACCCATTCCCAAAAATGACTAAAATTATAAGATAGAAACTGATCAATAGAAAAGGTGTGACAGCATCAATTGCTAAAGCAATGGTGATGATAAGATTACCTAGAATACATAAATAAATGATCAACTGTATGGTCAGCATCAACAATTCCGATACAGATAGATGCACCGGGATAAATACAGATAAAATCACCAGTGAGACCAATCCGATTAATAGGGCTTCCAGGACTGCAACAGTGAGATATCCAAAAATGATTTTTTGTTTGGTATAGGGTGCCATACTGATATGGACCAGCATTTTTCGGTGAATTCTCAGGCTAAAAAACTCCCGATATAAAAAAGGGACTAAGGCAATTGAAGAAATAATAAAAATCAGACCGGGTGCAACCCACTGTTCAAATGGCATATCTGTTAAACTGTTCACAAATATATTTTTAAAGGGAAGAACAATCATTGCTGTCAGTATTATGGGGATTGCCAGCAGAAAAACCAGGCTTAACATCAATCTGTTTTGCCAGAGCCAGATCCTGCGTTTCAGCAAAGCATATATCATTTCAGGTCTACACCGGAAAATTCAGAATCAAGGAGATCTCGCAGGCCAAGTTTTTTTACTCCCAGATCGATCATCATTTCCCCGGATACCACGTTGAAAACATCAAAGAATACCCGCCTGGTACGACCATAAAAATGGAAGGAATTATTCAACCGGTTGGGCGAGACTACTGTGGACACACTGCATAGTTTCTTATACAAATCATCAGACAATTCATGGAACTCAATTTGAAACTGGTGATAATCCAAAGTGCTCTTCAGTAAGGTATCAATATGACCATCCATCATAATTCTACCATTCCGGAAAACAAGAATGCGGTCGTGGGCCTGTTCCACTTCGGGCAGGGAATTACTAACATAAATGATTGTTTTTCCCCCTTTCAGTTTTTTCAGCAGATCCCAGGTGATCCGATTGGATTCAGCATCCATATATCCTGTTGGCTCATCCAGAATCAGCACCTCCGGGTCATGGACCAGTTCCCGGATCAGCATTGTTTTTTTTTGAATTCCATGGGAGACATTACGAGCTAGTTCGTCCAGGAAAGGGGTCATCATCAAAACATTTGTATAGTTTAATATTCTCGCTGCCGCTTTTTCAGGTGAAACACGAAATAAATTTGCTGTAAATAGGATATTTTGTCTTAGGGTCAGCCAGGGGTCCAGATCTGTGGCATCGGGCACATATCCCACCAGTTTCCTGGTCTCATTCCGCCTTTTACTCATATCCAGGCCGTGCAGGAATACCTGCCCGTAATCTGGATTCTCAAAGCCTGATAACAGTTTCAGCAATGACGATTTTCCAGAATCATTCACACCGACGATAGCCACCAGACTGCCTCGCTCGACACCAAAAGTTAATCCAGCCAGGATCGTTTTGTCTCCAACCAGTTTGCCAACTTTTTTTAGGGTAATACTTGCTTCCATTTACTTTAATGTGCTTCGTACCAGTTATCACCAATACCATAGTCTACCACTACTGGAATGGAAAGAGGTAATGCTTTTTCCATTTCCGTCGTAACCAGATCAATCAAAGTCTCTTCTTCCGAGTCAGGAAATTCAAAAAGCAGTTCATCATGGATTTGCAGGATCATCTTGGATTCCATTTTCTTTTTTATGCATTCCTTATGAATAGCTGCCATTGCTAGTTTTATCATTTCCGCTGCCGAGCCCTGAATTGGCATATTGATGGCCATCCGTTCCGCAGCCTGGCGCCGGAGACCATTATTGCTGTCCGCATCCCAGACGGGCCGGCGGCGCCCCAAAATGGTTTCTACATATTTTTCTGTTCTTGCTTTTTCCAGTGTGGAATCAATATAGGTGCGAATGCCGCTGTATTGATCAAAATAGGATTCAATAATCACTGCAGCTTCGGATCGGGGAATATCCAATTCCTGACTCATACGGAAAGGCCCGGCCCCATACATAATCCCGAAATTCACAACTTTTGCGATGCGTCTCATTTCTGGCAGAACACTATCAATAGGTACGCTGAAGACATTGCTTGCCGTACGGGTGTGAATATCCTCTCCTTGTTTAAAGGCATCACACAATGCCGTATCCTGGCTTAAATGGGCCATGATGCGCAGTTCCACCTGGGAATAGTCAGCGGATAATATTTTCCAGCCTTTTCTCTGAGTACGAATTGCTTTTCGAATTTCACGTCCTTCCTCTGTGCGTATAGGGATATTCTGGAAATTAGGATTAGTACTGGAAAGCCGTCCGGTGGCAGCAATGGTTTGATGAAAAGTGGAGTGGATGCGGTTCGTTTCCGGATGGATTAAATCTGGGAGGGCATCCACATAGGTGTTTTTTAATTTGTTATATTTTCTGTATTCCAGGATCAGTCCAGGCAGATTATGCTCCTTTTCCAGCTGTTTTAATACTTCCTCTGCTGTACTCCTTTTTTTGATCAGAGTGAGGCCCAGAATATCAAATAGAATATTGGCGAGTTGCTGGGTGGAATTAACATTGAATTCTGTTCCAGCCATTTTGTAGATATCGGCCAACAGGATGTCGATCTTCTTCCCAATTTCTGTGGACATCATGGAAAGAAAATCAGGATTCACATAAACACCCTCGAATTCCATATCAGTCAATACGGTTATCAAAGGAATTTCAATAGATTCAAAAAAGGACAAGAGGCCTTCCTTTTCTAATCTGGTTTTGAATAAATTTGTTAACTGCAAAGTAATATCCGCATCTTCGGAAGCATAGAAAGATGCCTGGTCCAGCGGTACCTGATCCATAGTGATCTGGTTGCGGCCCCTGCCAATCAAATCTTCGATAGGCACCATTTCATAATTCAAATACTCCAGGCTTAGACTGTCCAGTTTATAGGACCGTGCAGCAGGGTTCAGCAGGTGGGCAGCAATCATAGTGTCAAAGGAAATTCCCTGCAGCGTAACACCGTGGTGTTTCATCACCAGGGCGTCAAATTTGATATTCTGTCCTGTTTTTTTTAATCGATTGCTCTCCAGTACCGGCCGCAACGTATCCAGGATAATTGTCAGGTCATTATCACCAAAGTTTTCCTTTTCCTTGCCAAAATATTGCAGCGGGATGTACCAGCCTGAGTCTGGCTTGGTTGCGTAACTGAGTCCAACAATCTCTGCTTCCATGGGGATCAAAGAAGTAGTTTCCAGATCAAAGGAGCAAAGGTCAGAATTCATTAGAACCTTGACCAGTTGATCAAGGTGGTTTTTACTTAGTACCGTCTGGTAGTCTTTTTTTGCTGCTTCCTGTACTTTCAACCCTGGTTGATTATGGTGACGGATCTGCTTCATTAAAGCATGAAATTCCAGTTCATTGAACTTTTTACTGGTACCTTCCATATCCATATCCATGCGCTCAAAATCATGAACCTGACTATCAAGTTCCACTCTAGTTAAAATGGTTACCAGTTCTTTGCTCAGCAGTGCATTCTCTCTCCCGTCCTGCAACCCTTTCTGTGCCCGCTTATTGGCCACCTTATCTGCATTTTTCAGAGCTCCTTCAAGAGAACCATAGGCTTTGATCAATTTTACCGCTGTTTTTTCCCCCACACCGGCCACACCGGGAACATTATCTGATGAATCACCCATCAAACCAAGAAGATCAATGATTTTTTCTGGATCCACCCCCCATTTCTCAACCACCTTTTCAGGCGTGAATATGATCGGTTCCGGCATTTTCCTAGTGCCCGGCGCATAAAGAAAAATATGTTCATTGATTAACTGCATAAAATCCTTGTCACCACTTACGATATAGGTATCCAAACCTTCTTTTTCCGCCGCTACAGCCAAGGTACCAATGATATCATCGGCTTCCACACCAGGTTTTTTCAACACGG
>Ga0209228_1000854_pt1 | contig 15620 bp, 15 predicted proteins | sample METZYME_3_150m_FD_187547 | JGI IMG/M metagenome (GOLD analysis project Ga0209228, IMG submission 187547) | Marine microbial communities from oxygen minimum zone in mesopelagic equatorial Pacific - METZYME_3_150m (SPAdes) (version 2) | ecosystem: Environmental > Aquatic > Marine > Oceanic...
CTCCAAACCTCCATTGCAGAGTTGGGGTTATGTATGGCTCCCCTTTGATCAGATATGAGACGTGACACATGGGAGTATCGTCTATAATCTCGTAAGCTGATTTTCTATCAAAGGATGCCCTCTCTGGCGTTCTGACCAGTTTAGTCTTGTCGGTGATAAGTAGATCTTTTTCAGACATGCTATTTTCCTTTTATGCAGGGGTACATTTATGAGTAAAATCAAGATAATCCTAGACACTGATCCAGGTAACGATGATCTTCTGGCCATAATTATGGCACTGAAGTCTGAATTAATCGATATACGCGGGATGACAATTGTCGGGGGTAATGCCTCTCTGGAGAACACAACTAATAACGCCCTGAGTTTACTCACATATATGAATAGAGTAGAGGTGCCTGTATACATCGGGGACCCCAGCGCATTAAATGAAAGCTCAACCTCTCCGGAAGAGTTTGATGAATTTAAATCTCATAGAATCGAAATTCACGGAGAGACCGGCCTTCACGTCTCGTTGCCCAGCCCAAGCATTGAACCAAAAAAAATACATGCTGTAGATTTTATTATCAGCGAAGCTGAAGCTAATAAGGGGGAACTCATCCTGGTTCCTATCGGGCCACTGACAAATATCGCAATGGCAATTAAAAAGGAACCTAACATAAAAGACTGGGTTAAGCGTATTCATTTGATGGGCGGAGCAGTAAATGTACCGGGTAATGTCACTGAACATGCTGAATTTAATATCTATTGTGATCCTGTAGCCGCAAATGAAGTTATGTCTTCGGGTATAGAAATAAAGTTATGTGGCCTGGATATCACCAGAAACACTTCCGTAAAAAGAGAAGAAACAGACTGGCTTGACGGAAATTCTCCTGGCGAGAAAGTAATAAGGCAGCTGCTTGACACAGTGTTCAAAAAAATCCCTGACAGAAACTACTTTAGCTTGCACGACCCTATAACTGTCTTATCGGTTTTGCATCCAGAGTTAATTGAATGGGAACTGTTTGATGTTTCAGTTATTTGCAATGGACCTGAATCTGGCAAGACTCTTGGAACTGTTAATGCTGGGGGATCTGTCGCCGTCGGGGTTAATATCGATCAAGACCTCGCAAAAATAAAAATAGCTGAAATACTGTCAAACTGATCGAAATTTTCGAGGGCGCTTATCAGATAGTTAAATTATTCTCTGCCACCATTTTTGAATTGCTCGTCCACTGCGACTTGGAATCCGTTGGCCAGAGAGTTGGTTTGGTTAGCCATGCCTACTACTGCCATTAGCTCGGCAAACATTTCGTCTGTCATGCCTTTTGATCGTGCTCCAGCTGTATGGCTATTCGTACAGTAGTTACAGCCATTGGTCGCACTAACCGCGATGTATATCATCTCTTTGGTGAGGGGATTCAAAGCTCCATCAGACATGACAAATTTCACACCTTCCCATGTCCGTCTGAGTAGCTCTGGTTGCGTGGCTAGTGCTTTCCAAAAGTTATTGACCCAGTCTGAGCCTCTTGTGGCCATAATGTCCTGGTAGACTGATCGAACTTCTTCTGTTGCATCTTCGTATTCTATAAACGGTGTAATACTCATTGGTGTAACTCCATAACTACAATTCACAGATTTTAGCGGCAATTTGACAGATTAAGACAAAGGTGGCTTTGCAATTTCATCTGATAATAGGCGATCTGATTGGTGAAACTTATGAAAACAAAAAATAATTTAGTCCTCAGAAATTCCCATCGACATAACTCGGTTTATTTTAACGTTATACCTGTTGCTGCTCCAATTCTCAAAACTTGCAACATACTCGTCTCCACCTTTTATGCCTAAATATCTTCTGGATATAGGGCGGAGTTCTTGTTCCATATTACCTTTTGTTACATCCGATATCTGACCTGCGATGCTCACATATCTATAAGGTGCGGTTTCTGTTTGCATTACAAGGGAGACCGGAGTGTCAATTTCCATTAATTGCCCTTTTTGTGTCTTAGGATCTGCCATAAACCAGAGAGTGTCATCAGGTTCATATTGATACCATATAGGAGTTGAATGTGGGGACCTGTTCTCACGGTGTATCGCCAATATGGCAATATGAACTTCAGATAGAAAATCAGCTATTAATTTGCTAGTCATAAGTCAACTCCTTTCGTCATGTTGTGTACTTGGTTATCCAAGAAAGCATTCTCGTTAAGTACTCTTTTCGCATTTTTAGATTCCCTGTTCGCATGAGCCCATGGTTCTGGCCGGGGAAGCGAACAAATTCGACTATCTTTCCTAATCTTTTCAGGGTCACGAAGTACTCTTCACTCTGTGAGATTGGAACCCGGTAATCGGAGTCCCCATGCATAAGTAAGGCAGGAGTACTAACATTTTCTGCGTAGCTTAAGGGTGACCTAAAATCATATTCTTTTTTAATCTCTGTTCTAGTTCCACCCATCTGTCTCTCACCAAAATTAACCCCTATGTCTGAAGTCCCGTAAAAGGAGGCAAGATTAGTTACTGGAGCTCCGATGACAGCACATTTGAATCGGTCGGTATGACCAATCACCCATGAACTCATAAATCCACCGTAGCTATATCCGGTAACTGCAAGTCTTTCAGAATCAATATAATCTTGCATGCACACATGATCGAGACACGCCATGATGTCATTGTAATCCTCGCCACCCCAGTCTCCCAGCACGGGCAGCATGTAATCCTTCCCGTATGTTGAGGTACCTCTCGGGTTTACCGCCAAAACGAAATATCCGTTTGATGAAAGTAGCTGCCTGGTTATATCAAAGGAATTAGCGAATAACCCGTGGGGGCCTCCATGAATATTTACTACAAGAGGATATTTTTTTGATGGGTTGAACCCTGCCGGGTAGAGTAATACTGATTCGATATCCAGCCCAGATCTGTTCAAAGAAAACCTGTCTGTTTCACCAACTATCCGTTCCAAAAAATACTCAGAGTTAAGGTCACTTACCATCTGTATTGAATTATCTGATAGGGTCCCTAGAAAGACTTCGGGAGACCTTTCAAGTGTTGAGTAAATGCATGCGAACTGCTCATGTGAATCGTCGAATTCACATGCTGTTAGCTGCCCTCCTAGATCGACTACTTTATTCTGGCCGCATGCGCCGATCCTTGCCTCATAAATGTGTGATTCAGCGCCAGATTGGCCTGCAAATAAAATAACTCCATTTTCATCGATAAATAGGGGAGGCCCATTTTTTGCAGGATGGCTCCCACCAATAGGAGCGACGTTATCGTCGGTAACCCTGACAGGATCTGAGCCAGGTGAGAGTATGTAGACGGAGCCTTGGTAATAACTGTGAAGTCGAAAATCCTCAGACCCAATAACTGCAAGTGAATTGCTGTCTGGGAGCCAGTTAGCTGAGCACGCATCAGCTAGTCCTTTGGACCAGCAATCAATTTTGCCTGAAGATAAATCTAATACCTTTACTTCGTTCCCGGCATGAAAATCTCGCTCAGGCATCGCGTCTGAAATAAAGGCCAGCTTCAAACCATCAGGTGACCATGAGGGTATTCCTTGATCTCCGTCATCAAAAGTGAGTTGTTTTGATTCTTTGGTAGCTATATCAACGTCAAAGAGTTGGGTAACACTGTTGCCGCGCCAGCGCAGTTCATCGTGCCTGTATCTTATCCTTGATACAGGAATTACCTGAATTTCATCATAGTCGGTATCCCCATCATAATCAGGATCGACATCTGCGACCGCGGCAAATCCTGTACTGTTAGGCTTCCACGAGAAATCCCGAATGCTTTCTGGCAGCGAAGTGACCATGCTAGCTTCACCCCCAGACATCTGCAATACCCAGATCTGCTTTTTCCCTCTTGAATCATCTCTTAAGAAGGCAATTAATGAGGCGTCTGATGAGAATTTGGGATTCTCGTCGGTAGTACCGCTCGTTAATTTCCTAGGTGCGGAATCTGAATCCTTTATATCTTTGATCCAAAGGGAATTATTTAACTTTCCTGACTTGGTGTCCGGTTTGGAAACTCCGTAAACAGCTAGGTTTCCATCAGGCGAAATGGATACTCCGGTAGGGTTTGCTAGTTCATAACCGATATCCGGATTTATTGGTTTTCGCGTCATTTTGCCCTCTCTGAAGTGTTTGTCAGTATATTTACCGTGGAATAGATATTTTTTCTGGGACACTCTGACGCAAGGGTTCGATGTATTGGACCCCAAACCCACAGCATGCTCCCACTATTTGAACCCCCTGATCAACCCATGCTTTCGCAGCATCGATGTAGTCTTCCACTGACTCTTCATTTTCTATGGAATGGTTATGCCATTTAGCTAAGGAGGCCGATTGCCGTCCTGCATCAGGATATACCATCACAGGGCCTGACCATTCCTCTAAAACCACTTTTACTGCCCTGTTGGCATTGGCGATTCTGGTATGGAATATGGAGATCACATCTGGGCCGACTGAAATAGCTTCATTTACAGCTTCACGCAGCGTGAAATCTTTCATGGTTCGCGATCCCTCAAGAGGAGTGCCTTCTGCGATTTCTGTGGGGTTTTGCTGCCCTCCCGCCATAACATTATCCTTTGAATCAATATACGCATTGAAGCCGATCCAAACTGGTAGGCCAGTTTCTTTTGCAGCTCTTGCCTGAATAATTCTGGCCTCATTATCACGTCCCATGGCTTCCACGATGAAGAAATCCACACCTGCTTCTGCCATGATACCGGTGACCTCGCCGTAGTATTGCTCTAATTCTGCAACCGATACCTGAGGACTCGATGAAAATGCCCCAAATCCAATTTCACCTGTTCGAGGATCTCTTCCTGTTATATGGCTGGATAATGAACCGGCAATGTATATGTCCCGACCGTTGGAGGCTCTTTCTCTTGCTTTCTGAGCCAGGTGAACAGCACGGCTATTTATCTCTCTCACAAAGTCCCCGTAACCAGCGCGTTCAAGGGTTGGACGCAGGGTAGACCAGGTATTTGTGGTGATAATGTCTGATCCGGCCCTAATATGTCGTTCATGCATCTGAACGACACTCGAGGGATGAGTGTAATTTGTAGGGCCACTCCATGCCACAAAATCCATAGGTACCCCCATGGATTGAAGTTCAGTACTTACCGCCGCATCGTGAATTATCGTGTCCCCTCGGTCTAGTCGGGCCTTAAGATCCTTATAGACTGCCATTTTTATTGTCTCCTCAGGACTGGTGGAATTATTTTCCATACATAATACCTATCGGGGTGATATATGGCATACTCTAAAAACACACAAGTTTTGGATTCAGATGATGAAAATTACAAAAATCAACACGTATCACGCAAGCGACGGTCAGCGCAACAATATTTTTGTCGAAGTGGAGACGGATGAAGGTATCACGGGCACTGGTGAAGCCTACTCAATTGGTCCCGACAAAAGTGTTATATCGATGCTTGAAGAAATGGAGCCATGGTTTGTTGGTCAGGACCCTTCTCGCATTGAATGGCTGATAAGACGCGCAAAAAACACAATGCGCTTTCCTCTAGGACAGGTCGCCTGGTCAGCCATTTCATCAATCGATATCGCTCTCTGGGACATCGCGGGGAAGGCGGCAGGGGTCCCTGTCTATGTTTTGCTCGGGGGCAAGACCAGAGACAAAGTTCGTGTTTACCATGCAATATATGGAGATTCCCCGCAGCTACTCGCTGAAAATGCGCAGCACCTTATTGAAGAAGGATATTCTGCTTTTAAAACCAGCCCTGTACCAAGCAACTGGAGGAAGTTACCGTGGCGGGAAGTTCTTCAGATGGCCGATGAAAGAATGAGAACAATCAGAGATGCAATCGGCAATGCTCCTGACCTCGCGGTCGATGTCCACGTGGCTATAAGAGAAACTTCACAGGCCTTGGAACTTGCAAGGGTAATAACGCCATATAAATTGATGTTTATTGAAGAACCGGCGCGAGCGGAATTCATCGAATCCAGCGCGGAACTGCGTAAGAATTTCCGGGTAGCCTTGGCAACCGGTGAAAACCTCTATGGCATACACCGCTTCACTGAACTATTGAATGCTGATGCCGTAGATATTATTCAACCGGATATTCTCTGTTGCGGCGGATTCCTGGAAGCAAAAAAAATAGCTGCGATTGCCGAAGCACACTATGTGACAGTCGCTCCTCACAACCCGCTAGGCCTCATATCTACAGCGGCGGGTGTCCATCATGCGGCTTCAATAAATAATTTCGCAATTCTGGAATGGCATGGTGATGATAAGAAGAAAAAATCAGAATTTATCAATGAATCATGGGTACCCAAAGACGGATATTTTGAGCTGCCGACAGTCTCGGGTATAGGTATGACTTTAAACCATGATTCTATATTGGCGAATCCCCCCCAACACTGGGATAGAGGATTTGCATCCTATAGTGATCGATCTCCAGGATTTCTCTAAGCGGCTAGATTAATTAAGAGAGTACAACGCCATGAAAATTACTGAAATAAAATGCCTAGTTTCAACTGATGAATCAACAGGGCATAACCTTGCCTACGTTAAAACTCTCACTGACGAAGGAATTCACGGAGTAGGTGAGGTATACCATGTCGGACCTGATATGGCCTCTCCCTATTGGGTTCAATACTTTGAGGAACAACTGAAAGGTCGGAACCCAATGGAAATTGAACGCAACTGGGCGCTCTGCTATCAAGGCGCTAGGTTTCCGATAGGTTCTTCAGGCCTTGCTGCGCTTTCCGCCATAGATCAATCTCTCTGGGATATAACTGGGAAAGCGTTTGATAAACCGGTATATGATCTCTTCGGAGGTCGGGTAAGAGATAAGATCAGGGCTTATTTTGATATTCATGGTGATACCCCAGAGCAGCTAGCCGAAGATGCCAAACTAAATGTTGATAAAGGTTTTACCGCTCTGAAGGCGAGTCCCTTATCTCCTATGTGGCGCGAGATGAGATGGAACGATGCCTTGGCTGATGCAAGAGAGCGATTCAAAGCTGTCCGGAGTGCGATAGGGGACTATATTGACGTTGGATTTGATGCCCATGCAGCCATCTTCGAGCCCATTCGAGTGCTTGAACTTACTGATGTGATGATGGAATTCAATCCTTGGTTTATGGAAGAACCTATACGGATGGAAAACAGACATGAGATGGGAGAGTTGAGGAAAAAGATGCCATGTGCTTTGGCAACCGGTGAATGTCTCTATACCAAATTCGAGTTATCGGAATTGATAAGAGAAGGGGGCGTGGACATTTTGCAGCCCGAGGTTTGTATTGTCGGAGGATTGACTGAGATGCGAAAGATAGCCTTTATTGCCGAAGCTCACGATTTAGTGATCGCACCGCACAACCCAATGGGGCCTCTTGCTACAGTTTCAAATCTTCATTTCGACGCCGCTGCATCGAATTTCCTTGTTCAGGAATCTCGGAAACTGACTCCAGCTGAGGTGGCATCCGTCACCAGTGTGAGTGATGTTGAGGATGGATATTTTGCTATACCAGAGGGTCCTGGTCTTGGTATAGATATTGTCGAAGAACGGTTTCGAGAATTCCCGTACAAGGCCTCTTTTCACAGAGGAGATAGGGTGAACCCAGATAATTCCATTGCTTATATATAAGTAAGCCCCGGCTAATTCTTCCTGCCTAGTATCTGGTGAGTCTCTCGAACTGCGTTTTGCATTTCCCTCATAAGGATTGCTGGCGGCTGAGGGGCAACATTTGTATATCCGACACCGAGCTCCACTAGCGCTTGTGCAGTCAAGGGAAAAGCTGGGTGGTTCATAGGCATCTGTAATTTAGTGCTCCCAGAGTCCTTAACTTCCCTGGCTATTCTTTCTACTTCCGACCTCAGTTTTGGATCTGACGGATCTGTTACTCCTAAGGTCTGTGAGAGATCAGTAGGACCTAGTGCTACAAGATCGACTCCGTCTAAAGCTGCAATTTCTGAAACCTGAGAGATTGCTTTTGTGTCTTCTGTCATGACTGATAAAAGTATTTCCTGATTGGAAGTGCGTACGTGATCAGCCCATCCCACTGAGCCAAACCTTGCTGCTCTAGTTGCTCCAGCGCCACCTCTCAAACCAACAGGCGGGTATCTAACTGCCTCGACAGCTTTTTTGGCACCTTCCAAACCGTCCACGTGAGGGATAACGATTCCTTGAGCACCCATATCTAGGACCCTTAATATAAACCCGGGATCACTATCGGATACGCGAACTATTGGCGTTATATCCACAAGGTCTGCGGCCACTATCATTTGTTGGACTAGCGACAGATCAAAAGCAGTATGTTCCATGTCTATGAACACCGCATCAAATCCGGATATACCTATGATTTCTACAATTTGCGGATCCGAAAGAGCTACATATGCACCGAGTGCCAACTGACCTGAATCCATCACCTGTTTGGCTTTGTTCTTTCTCAAATTGTCCTCCGCTAGAACATCAAAAATTCATTATATGACATACTCTTGCGAAACATACCAGTCGATACAGTGGAGATAGTCATATGTTGGATGTACTAATACACAGCGGGACCATAATGGACGGCACCGGTAATGTTGGCTTCGCAGGAGCGGTTGGAATAACTGGGGATTCACTTTCGGTACATCTGGGTGATGTCTCTGATCTTGAGGCGGCCAGGAAAATTGATGCGACTGGGTATGTTGTATGTCCCGGATTTATTGATTTACATTCTCATGCTGGTTTAACTATCTTGGGAGAGCCGCATCACGACCCTAAGATACGCCAGGGAGTCACAACAGAACTGGTGGGGATCGACGGGATTTCACACGCGCCATTTAAAACCACAGAGGAATTGGAGAGGTATATCTGGCTTGACTCGGGATTGAACGGCTATCCTCCTATGCCTCCAGATTGGCTGAGTGTCAGCGAATTACTGAAAAAGTATGAGGAAACTGTAGCGATTAATGTCGCATATATTTTGGGAAATTCTCCTGTGAGAATTTGGGGAGTAGGATGGGGACAAAAAGAAGCAACCAAGGCTGAAATTGAAAACATGAAGTCGGTGATTAGAGAAGCTATGGAGGAGGGAGCATGGGGTATTTCGACCGGTCTAGATTACCCTCCGGGAGCCTATGCTTCTACCGAGGAATTGATTGAGTTATCAAAGGAAAGTGCAAAGCTTGGGGGGTTCTATCATACTCACACAAGGGCCAGCCTTAAAAGAAAGGGCAGACTTGCACCTTGGGTGGAAGCTCTTGAGATTGGGAGAGGTGCCGATATTCCGGTCCACCTTACCCATTTTCGGCAAGGGTTCCAGGGTGACGGTAGCCACCTGGACTATCTTGCTCTTGTAGAAGATGCCCGAGATGGAGGGATGGATGTAACTTTCGACTGCTATACCTACCCTTATTCGGGAACAACAATTACTATCGGGTTTCCTTTTTGGGCAAAAGATGGTGGTCCGGAAAGACTCATCGAGGCACTGCAGGACGCGGATGATAGGGCCAGAATAAAAAGAGAGATGTCTGAAGAGTCGATAAAGGACAACTGGTTAACCAATTTTAATCAACCAAAGAACAAAATATATGAAGGCAAATCAATAGCGGAAATATCAGATCTAAGAGATCAGGATTCCAGAGATGCTCTTTTTGATTTATTGCTTGAAGAAAACCTGGGAATATCGACGGTAGGACTTGGAACCAATCCGCAAACCCTACCTGATTTTGTATCTCATCCAGCTGGAATGATAGCCAGTGATGCGATCCTTTTCGGAGACCATCCCAATCCGAGAACATATGGATGCTTTCCTGTAGTCCTGGCAGAATTCGTAAGGGCTGAAAAACAGCTTCGCTTGCCAGAGGCTATCCGCAAAATGACCTCCTTCCCCGCCCAGAGGCTTGGATTGCAAAATCGAGGAATAATTAAAGATGGGTTCAAGGCTGATTTAGTTTTATTTAATCCGGACACAGTGAAAGCCTTGGCAACAAAGGACAATCCCAAACAATACCCAGTGGGGATTGATTATGTCTTTGTAAACGGGGACGCTGTCGTGGATAAAGGTGAGAATACTGGAGCCACTCCAGGCAGAGCTTTAAGGCGAGGCAGAGTCTAACATTATGCTTACCAATGAGATAAGGACCTTAATAGAAAATCATAGCGCAGGTATGGTTGCTACTGTCAATGCAGATGGAACCCCTTCGGTTTCTCCCAAAGCCACATTTTTAATTCTTGCTGATGACCGGCTGGCCTTTTCCAATATTCGCTCTCCACACACTATAGAAAATTTAAAAGATAGGCCCGCTATTGAGGTATGTTTTATTGATGTCGTGCTTCGTAAATCAGCGAGAATTACTGGAAGTGCAAAATATGTAGAAAAAAGTGAAGCTGAGCCGGAACTGATTGGGAAATTTAAAGATATATTTGGAGATTATTTGGATTCCATGTCAGGGTTTGTGTTGATCGATGTATATGGTGCAGAGTGGATACTATCTCCAGCCTACGATTTAGGATCAACTGAGGAACAATTACGAGAATCAAATATGAGTAAATTGAATAACATTTACCCGGACCGACTCTCGTAACATTTCGATGACAATTTTGAAAAATGACACGGTATATGAAGACGAGATTTTTTCAGGAATGAAAGCCGTATCTCTAAAAGTTTCAAGATCGACGTTTGAGGAATGCCAATTTTTGGACTGTGATCTTGCTGAAGCGGAATTTGATCAATGTAGATTTATCGAATGTGAGTTTAGGGATTCAAATCTTAACGTAACTAAATTACCGGGTAGCCGTTTTTTTGAAAGTCAATTTAAAGACTGTAAAATGACAGGAATCAATTGGACCTCACTCGACTGGACCGGAATAACTGTATCTGCCCCTATGGCTTTCGAATCTTGTGATTTGAGTTTTTCAGTATTTAATTCACTCAGTCTTCCAGGATTAATAATAAAAAATTGTAAAGCGTGGTATGCAGATTTTGAGGCATGTGATTTAACTCAATCTGTATTTACAAATACAGATTTACAAGACGCTCGCTTTAATGGTACTAAACTGGATAAATCCGATTTTGATGGTGCAGTTAATTATTATATCGATCCCATGGGTAATTCCATTCGGGAGGCACATTTTGATTTTCCAGAGGTAATTAACCTGCTAAAAGCCTTTGATATCAAAATTAAGGGTTCCGATTAGATCCGGCATACTTCCGTAGTGTGAAGCTACAATTTAAAGACAGTTCGATTAATGAGGGTTGATGATTAAACTGAATCCTTCCAAAATGCCGCCATTACCCATTCTTGTTACAAGTTTGTCTGTTTCAGCAGCATTATTGGGTGATGCGATGCTGTATGTGGTTATGCCATCACGGCCTGAACTATGGCACTTGACCATAGTCCAAGTGGGGATACTTCTTTCAATAAATCGACTGGTGAGATTGGTCACCAATCCCCTGAGTTCCGTTTTTGTAGAAAGATATGGAGTGTATACCCCGTTCAGAATATCTTTGCTGTCTTCTTTGGGGGTTTTGGCGGCGTATGCATTTTCTAAAAACTTCATCGTTTTAGTTTTTGCACGCCTTCTTTGGGGAACCTGCTGGTCTGTTTTACGCCTTGTATCTCAATGGGTAGCCTCCGACCAAAGCACTAAGGAAAACATAGGACTGAACCTTTCCAGTAATGCATCCATAATTCGAATAGGATCGGTGGGTGGTGCTGTGTTTGGGGGGCTCTTATCTGACTACCTGGGGTACGAAGTGGCCTTTATGCTTTTCGGAATGTTCACCTTGATCGGTTTCTTTATCTGGATTCGTAAATCCGGTTATCAACATCGGGAGCAATTAATTAAGAAAGGGAGGAAAGCGACTGAGTTTATTGGTGTCTTGAAAGATCCCAATGTATTAATCCTGAGTATTGCGAGTATGCTCGCCGGGTTAGTGTTTTCAGGCCTTATAGGAGCCACTTTAGGGCATTTTCTGAGATACAAATATGGGTTAGATTTCGATCTTATTTTAATAACTTTAGGAGTGGCGACTGTCACCGGCTTTGCATTAGGTATGAAAAGCTGTGCAGAAGTATTTGTTGGACCCTTCGGGGGTTATTTTTCTGATAAATATGGGAGGTATAAGACTCTGGTTGTATCTTCAGCATTCACTTCAATCGGACTTATAGGGTTAGGAAACCTTGATTCACTGTTAGGTGTTTTTAGCATTCTTATATTGGTGTTTGTCATGGGTGTCATGTTAATGATGCAGCTTTTAACTTTGGTTGGAATTGTGGCCAATGATGAATCACGGTCACAGGTTTTTTCTGTTTACAATACTTTCCAGGATTTCGGCTCTGCTCTCGGTCCCCTAGTCGGGCTTTCATTAATAACAGCAAATTTGTTGCCTATGGTGTATTCCATTAGTGGCGTTTGCTTATTCCTTTTGATATCAGGGACATGTCTATTTCTAAACAAAAGGAGACCGACATCACTTGAGACAACCTAAAACCGTACAGCAGATAAGGTGGTTCAATGAATAGCGAAACTGATTCTCAGTTGGCTTTGGAAAAAATATGGACTTTTAGTGGTATGGATGATTCACTCCCCCAAATGGTTGAGTTGACCGGTTCGGAACCTGTATTGCCATCTGTTTACAAAACCGGTGTTGTTGCCCAGTCAACTATCGCCGCCTCGGCTTTAGCTGCTTCTGAAATGTGGAGATTTAGGACTGGCAAAGTCCAAAATGTGTCTGTCGAAATGAAGCATGCTGCTATCGGCTTTCGCAGCGAAAGATATACTGAAGTATATGGGGGTGATACATCAAAGATCTTTGCTAGTAGTGGAGAAAGCCGTAGCCTTTCTGATGTTCATGGATTTTATAAATGTGGAGACGGTGGATGGCTGCAAATACACGCTAATTATCCAGCCCATAAACAGGGGGTACTAGAGGCCTTTAATTGTGAGTCGACAAAAAAAGCTGTGCAAAACACACTTTTAAAAATGACATCCTTAGAAGCTGAGACTTATCTGACTGGAAGAGCTTTACCGGCCGCGATGATGCGTACTCTTGATGAATGGTCTCTTCACCCGCAAGGCATGGCAGTATCTAGGCTTCCTCTCATGGAGATAGAAAAAATAGGGGAGGCGGACCCTCTTAATTTCTCAGATAATCCGAAAAGACCCCTTGAAGGAATCAAAGTTTTGGAGCTTACCAAGGTATTGGCAGGGCCCCTGATGGGAAGGACTCTTGGGGAACACGGGGCCAATGTTCTTTGGTTAAATGCTCCCCATCTTGATGTTATAGATGGTCTGATAATAGATATGTCCAAAGGTAAGTATCCAGCGTATCTTGATCTTGATGACTGGAAGGGTAAGGTGACCTTTACCGAGTTAACTAAATCCGCTGATGTGTTTATACAAGGGTACAGGCCTGGAAGCATAGCCTCCAAAGGATTTTCCCCTTACGATATGGCTGAGATCCGCCCAGGGATTGTTTGTGTAGAGATTTCAGCATTTAGCCATGAGGGCCCATGGTCGAGTAGACGGGGGTTCGACAGTATTGTGCAAACCGCCAGTGGTATCGGTAGAGAAGGTGGAATTGCAAAAGACCAAGAGGGTATGGTGCATTTACCTTGTCAGGCTCTGGATCATGGCACCGGTTATCTCGGTGCCTTTGGTGCGACCGTTGCGCTGCTAAAACAAAGACGAGAGGGTGGCAGTTGGAGGGTTCGGTTATCACTCGCTCAGACAGGTCATTGGTTGAAATCACTGGGCCGGCTGAATGCAATTGCCTCCCCTGAATTTACAAGGTCTGATATTTCAGAATATTTAGGTGAAGTTGATTCATCATACGGAAAAATTTCCTTTACAAAGCCAGTAGCACAACTTTCTGAGACTCCGGGTTTTTGGGCATTGCCACCATCTCCGTTTGGCTCTTACGAACCCATGTGGCACTAGGTGTTTGTGAGGCAAAAATTCGGATGGAATGTGTTACATTTCTCGAATACTGACGTTATTAGCAAAAGGATCAATTATGGAGCAACGGCAATTAGGAGATAGTGGTCTTTACACATCAGCCTTGGGGTTTGGCACCTGGGAGATGAGCACCACAATGTATGGGCATATTGATATTAAAGAGGCAAGCGATGCTGTTAGCGCCGCGATTGATCACGGTGTGACTTTGTTTGATACAGCGGAGGTTTATGGTCCTTATCATTCCGAGGAACTTTTGGGTAAAGCTCTGGGTCAAAAAAGGAAAGATATAGTCCTAGTTAGCAAAGTTGGGTTTGAATATGACGAGGATGGAAAAAATATTGGTAGGAATTCCAAATACGATAATGTAATTTCTCGTGCAGAAGGTTGCTTGGCGAGATTGAATACAGATTTTCTTGATTTACTTCTAATACATTGGCCTGATCATGACACGCCATTTGAAGATCCAATTCGCGCGTTGGAAAAACTGAAAGAGGATGGCAAGATTCGACATTATGGCGTTTCAAATTTCACTCCAGAAATGTTGGGCGAATGTGAAAAATACGGTCATATAGCGGCAAATCAGGTTGGATATCACATGTTCGATCGCCGCATGGAGTCGGCAGTCCTTCCTTATTGTAAAGAGAACAATATTGGGTTTATGGCATACGGCACACTTGGATTTGGGCTCCTCTCTGGCGCTTTCACTCCTGAAACATCTTTTGGGGAAGGTGATTGGAGGAGCAGTGGCATGGCATTTCGACTTCCTTTGTTTCAAGAAGAAGAATTTGGAAAAGAACTTAAAGTTGTCGAGAAATTAAAGACCATTGCATATGATCACGGTAAATCAGTGGCACAGATGGCGATTGCTTGGACACTAGGACACCTTGCGGTGTCGGTTGGGCTCGTTGGTGTTCGAAATGAAAGAGAGCTTAAAGAAAATGTGGCAGCAGTGGACTGGAAGCTTAGTGAGGACATAAGGAAGGAGATTGATGCCGTGTTTGCAGATGAAGGAGTTACAACGCATGTAAATACTGACCAGGCAATTTAGAGAACTGGTTGGAGATATATGCTATGTCTTGTATTGTTATCGCAGAATTTAGATGCAAACCTGGGCGAGCAAAAGATTTTATTGAGCTATGCCGGACAAATTATCCCGATACTCGTAATTATGAAGGATGTGAATACATTTCCTTGTCGTTTGACCAAGATGATGAGAACACTTTTGTTATGATAGAGCAGTGGGTTTCAAAGGAGCACCACAGGATATATTCTGAATTTCGTGAAAATGATGGAACGGCAGAAATAATAGCCCCTCTGCTTATGGCGGAACCAACTTTCAGATACCTAAATCTCACAGATGCATAGCTGATGGAGTATGGATAAATCCACATAAGTGTACCCACCCACGTGTAAATACCGTTGTAATTGGGTACTGACAGCTTATAGTATTTTATTAATGGCCAAATAGTAATTTTTGAATTTTATGTGTTTTAGCAAAATGATCAGTGTGAATCAGCTAATAAGAATGAAAGTCACGTTGCTTTCGGCAAGGATAATTAACTTTATATGAGGATATTTTAGTATGTCGTCTTCTCTCAGCCTTTTTATAAAGCTAGGCCAATCTGCTGTACTAATGACTGTGCTTACCTTACTTTTTGTGATTACGGGATGTGGGCAACCTGCAGTTGGACGGGCTGTTGGGGTCGATTCACCTGAGCCCCCCGCCAAAGAA
>Ga0209228_1000862_pt1 | contig 15491 bp, 13 predicted proteins | sample METZYME_3_150m_FD_187547 | JGI IMG/M metagenome (GOLD analysis project Ga0209228, IMG submission 187547) | Marine microbial communities from oxygen minimum zone in mesopelagic equatorial Pacific - METZYME_3_150m (SPAdes) (version 2) | ecosystem: Environmental > Aquatic > Marine > Oceanic...
GTAGATCCCATGATAGGTAGAATCTTCTTCACCATGGAAACTGAAACGTATCAGTTTTTCTGTAAAATCCATATTCAATGAGGTTGGGAATCCTTCAAAGAAATAATCAGGGAATTCGAACAATTTTGGATCAAATGCTTCCGGTTGATAGGACTGAGATAATGAATCATCTGTCGGTGATATGGACATGAAAACCACATTGGTCTGCATATCATGAACCATGGTTAATGTAGTGATACTATCCAATCGGGCATCTCTGAGGGAATAGGCAAAATCAAATGTTTCACCTCGCTTAAGATTTAACAGATTCGCTGATATCCCATGCTGAAAGTGCGTGGCTTCACCCATAGGCGGGACCTGATTAACTGCCACGCCAAATGGAGCTTCTCCATCAAAGACATAACGGTTTCGTGTATCAGATGCCGGGGTCATGGCTAATACATAATACAAATCAATTTCATTTTCTGACTGCATACCGAGTACCGTATCTTCATCAACAATATTCGGAATTAAAGCTTGTTGAACTTCTGTTGTAAAGGTGGTAATACCTGTGTCTTTTACCGGGATGGGCGATACTGCGGAAACAGAATCGGTGGGTTCTGGAATATATTCACCAAGATTCAATTGGGTAAATCCTGCTTCATCGGCCCAGTTTACGCTTTCCATCTCTACATTCATCTTCGGAACAGTAACTTTTTCTTTTTCAGTTTTGTATTCTTTTGTTTCATCTTTTACGCTGGCTAAGAAATCCCCCAGCGTAGGGCTCAATAAACTGTAATCTTTTTTCTGCCCCGTTTCTGGATCTTTTATGCCATAAACTTCACCTTGTCCAGCTGGTATACTGGTTACGTCCTGATCATAGCTCATGGGGATGGAATTTAGTGTAGTAGATTCCTCTGATAATGGGGAAGCCGGAGGGGGGATGGATCCCTTCTCAAACCTTGATGGAAGATAATCAGCTATAAATGGCTGTTCTTCATAAATATCTGCATCCAGTCTGTTTTGTAAAATCGTTGCTAAATCACCATCATCAGCCATTGGGAAAGCTCGCTGACCTGAAAGACTCGTGTTGGATAAAATAGCATTTTCTTCTGTGAGACTTAACAAAAAAACATCATCAGATCCAAAGGGAACCAGCAAACCGTTTTTGTTAGATTGTTTTGATCTGTACGGCTGGATATCAGCTCCTAGGAGATACCTAGCTTCATCTAATATCATTAGATTGGAATGAATCAGATTAAAATTCTGGCCGATATCAAAAATTGCTGTTTTGAGCCTATTTTCTTCGGGGGATACAATGGCCATATAATGTCCACCGCCACTTGTAAACCCACCTATATATACTACTCCATGACCATTGTTAATAATTGGGGCGGAAAGCCGTTGACTATTTATTAAGGAAACAGTGCCATCAGAGATATCAAGATCAAAGATCATTCCAAACCGAACCGGGGCACCAAAGGCTACCGCTAATTGGGGTGATTCTCCCGGAACAAGCGCAAGATTGGATGGACGTATGGTAGATAATTCAAGTGGAGAATCTGTACATATAAGAGGTTCATTTAAGAACCCGGTCGCAGTGCCAGGAAAAACATAAAGCCATGCCTGATCGCCTATGGATGCAAAAAGATCAGGAATAGCTATTATTTCATTATACCCATCAGCGTTAATGTCCGCAATTTCAACATCTGAAAATTTTCCACCGTTTGGTAATGTGAAGGACCATAGGGTGTCAATTGTCGTTGATGTAGTAACCTCAACCCAGATGGCTGAAGACGTACGGGTATTCAGGACCAGTGTTTCCACTTTGCCATCTTCATCCAGATCATAGGATCCGTGAATATGGAATGTCCCCCTGCCTGTGAGACCAGACAGAAGCAGGACTCCAAGAAATATTTCTTTTAGGAAGCGCATTTTAGCTCCTTTGAACGTACTTAACCTCATGGTCTAAACCAAAATTGGATACAACTATTCGGGAGGCAAATCACGTTTTGATCTCCCTTACCTCGTTTACTCTTCGAAAAATATAGGATAATGCTACTATTTTTACAAGAAAAAGCCCCCATATGTCTTTTTAACCAAATTTTTAAATTTTCACCTATATTTTCTTTCTAAATTGGACCATGAATCTTAATTTGATACATTCTACCATGCGGAGAATCCCATTAACATGAAAAACATTATTTTATTCTCGGCACTGAATTTATCTATATTGTTTGGACAATTCAGTTATCCTGCTGAAGATTTTCTCGGGGGTGGCATTGGCTACAGCCCCATGTACATCAAACTTGATTCAATACCAGGAGCATCATACCTCACAAACCTTGGACTAAACCCAAAGGAATTTGATGATCCATTTGTAATTCATGGAGGCGAGGGATTTGCCCATGTTACGGGTCGCTGGCGCATTGGAGGATATGCCGGTATGGGTGCTACCACCGTCAGCACGATACCAGATATTATTGTGTTCAGTGATACAGATAATGATGATATTTTGGATGACGGTGAGCTTTCCAAGCCCTATACTGAAGACTTTAATCCTTCTATAAAAGCAAAATTTTCATTTCTTTTAGGCGCAGCATCGGTTGAGTATGTCATGCCCCTATTACAGGATCTGGAATTATCTGCCGGTGCGCTCATGGGTCTTGGTCGAGTAAGTATGGCTCTAGACCAGCAAAGTGGCAATCCTCGCTGGGACAAAGTTTTTACAAATGTATACGGGACAATGGATTCCACCGGTACTTTATACTACGGTGTAGATGCGGCAGACTACGATGACCCCACAATTCTACCTGGGGTGGTGCCAGGTCTGTTGCGCGATGTGAGCGCAACCTTTTTTAATTTCCAGCCTTATGTTGCGGTTAAATGGCAGTTTTTAGAACGGCTTGGCTTACGAATCAGTGTTGGGTTTAATAAGGGAACTGTCAATGCAGGCAGTTGGAAATTGAATGGCAGGACCACCATTGATGATTCCCCTACATCTGCACTTGCTGGCGTGTCGTTTCGGACGATGCTCTATATCGGTTTATAACTTTTTAAGTAATCATGTTTAATAAATTGCGCCAGATATGGCCCCTGGCTTTATCGGCCACGCTAGGCTTTTTACTTTCGACTGTTCTATTCGTTCCTAGGGTATACTCCAGCAATCAAAACGTTTACCGAGTATTAAGGGAAAAAATCAATGTTCTTCAACAAATAATTTCATATGTGAATCATTTTTACTTCGATACTGTGGACATGGATAAAGTTATGGATGGTGCATTTCATGGTTTGATGGAAGAATTAGACCCTCATTCCAATTATATTCCTGCTACACAACAGGAAAATATCAACGAATTATTCAAGGGTAAATTCCAGGGAATCGGCATTGAATTCGATATTTTAGATGGTTTCATTACAGTGATTTCACCGGTTCCTGATAGTCCTTCTGATATTGTTGGACTCATGCCCGGCGATAAGATCATTGCCATTAATGGCGAAGATGCATATAAAATAACCAAGGATGAGGTCTTTAAGAAATTAAGAGGTAGAAAAGGAACAAAAGTTGTGGTTACCATCAGCCGGATCGGGACTTCAAAACCATTTGATGTGACTATCATTCGGGACAATATCCCGATTTATAGTGTTGGTGCCGCAACCATGCTGGATGATAAAACAGGGTATATCTTCTTGAGGCGGTTTTCAGCAACAACAGAAAAAGAAGTAACTGCCGCATTAGATACACTATTAGCAAAAGGTATGGAGCGATTGTTGTTTGATTTACGAGGAAACAGTGGTGGTTTTTTAGAACAGGCTGCTGCTATAACAGATCAATTCATTACCACAACAGATACACTCGTTTATACCAAAGGCAAAATCAAAGAATCCAATCAGGTGTTTATCGCTAGTTCTAAAAAAGGATATAATAATTTCTCCCTGATTATTATGATAAACCGAGGATCAGCAAGCGCAGCTGAGATTGTGTCCGGGGCGATCCAGGATCTGGACCGTGGATTAGTTGTGGGAGAAACCAGTTTTGGAAAAGGATTGGTACAGCGTCAATTACCTTTGGATTCTGGTGCCGCAGTGCGTGTTACTATCGCTCGGTATTACACCCCATCGGGGCGACTAATCCAGCGTCCCTACGAAGATGGTAATGACCTAGCGTATTACCGGGAGCTCTATGAGAAGGATCGGGAAGCAAAAATTGATAGTCTCAAGGAATTGAGACCAAAATATCAGACAAAATCGGGACGGACTGTCTATGGCGGAGGAGGGATAACCCCGGATATTTATATTCCTTATAAAAGCACAATTAATTCAGAAACTGGTAAGGTCCTAAGAAATTCGAAGCGCCCTATTTTTAATTTTGCATCTGAATACGCATCAACCCACCCGAACGAATTTAGTTCATTCTCCGATTTCAGGGATACATGGATGGTTTCTGATGCTCTCTTTAATAAATTTTTAACTCATTTAGAGAAGGATTCCATTGATGTAATTCAAGATTCAATACAGGTGAATGCTGGTTTTATACACAACAGAATCAAAAGTGAGTTAGCGGGTTCTTTGTGGGGTAAAGACGAAGGTGCAAATATTCGTCTTCTTTTAGATAACCAGGTAATTGAAGCTTTAAAACACTTTAATGAAGCAGATGCATTTATTGAATCATTAAATTAAATTTGGTGCCTTTCAAATAAACTTTTTAATTCTTATTAATTAGATCATAAACGGAGTTATTCAATGGTCCATTATTTCTTAGAAGGGGGCGCTTTCATGTGGCCTATCCTTATTACGCTCATTTTTGGCCTCGGGTTTGTAATTGAGCGAGCCTATTCACTGATGATGTCTGCTGTGGATTCGCAGTCATTTTTTGATGAGATCAGTCAATCCATCAATGAAAACGGCCCTGATGCAGCTGCGCAAGTCTGTGAAGAAACAGACGGGCCTGTAGCGGCAATTTTCCACGCAGGATTAACCAAAATGCACCGCGGATTAAATGAGGTGGAAAAAGCAATTCAGAATGCCGGAGCCATTGAAATGGCCTTTTTGGAAAAAAATATGATTTGGCTCAACGCAGTTATTACCATTGCCCCCATGCTAGGCTTTACGGGTACTGTCGTTGGTATGATTGCCGCCTTTGACGCAATCAAAGCTGCTAACGATATTTCCCCGGCCGTTGTTGCAGGAGGGATTTCACAAGCGCTACTGACTACTGCATTTGGTCTTATTGTGGCAATGATCATTCAGACGTTTCAAAATGTTTTCGTATCCCGCATTGACAAACTCGTTTTGGACATGGAAGAACAGTCTGTGAAAATCATGGATCATTTATACGATCAAGAAACTAAAAAATAAACCGCGCACCGCTGCATGGCAAAAAAACGTAGATTCAAAGGCGGGGAAATTCCCACCTCTTCTATGGCAGACATTGCCTTCCTTCTATTAATATTTTTTCTAGTTACAACCACAATCGATACAGATAAAGGGCTGGGAATTGTGCTCCCGCCTCCTGGTGATATGGAAATTGAAATCCGAAAAGAAAACATCCTGAATTGCCTGATCAACTCCCAAGGTAAGGTATTGCTGGATGATGAGCCAACAAATGTAGAACAAATCCATCGCATTGTAGGGGAAAGGCTAAGGGCAAATGATAAATTAGTGGTCTCGGTAAAAGCACATCCGAAAACGGCTTACAATGATTACGTAAGGGTGATTGATCAATTAAAAATGGCAGATGCAAAACGAATATCCATCGCCAACAGCAACTGATGAATTTTAACCGAAAAACAAAAATATCTAGTGATATTCCAACAGCGTCAATGCCGGATATTATTTTTATGCTACTGGTTTTTTTCATGGTTACGACTGTCTTAAAGGAATATTCTGGTTTGCCCGTAAATCTTCCCAAGGCAAAACGGATCGAAAAACTTAAATCTAAACGTCATACCGTACAGATATGGGTCTCTAAGGAAGGATTGATTTCTATTGATGACCGTCTCATGGGTGTAGATGATGTTTCTTTGGTTATGTACGACAAGCGAGTTTCTGACCCCTTGATTGTTGTATCGCTAAAGGGCGATGAAGAAGCTGAAATGGGTCTTGTTTCAGATATACATGAAAACCTTCGTGAGGTAGAAGCTCTTAAATTGAATTATTCTACCAAGACCTTAGTCGATTAATGGAATTTATAAACCCTCTAAAAGTCAAATATCCGATTGTAATCCGCTTAACTTCATTACTGGGGATCGGGCTGGTGATCCTGAATTTCCTGGTTTTTCCACGATTCGGGAACAGTCTGGAGTTTGATGATGTGGAACAAATTATAATTGAAAATATTGATATTCCACAAACCCAGCAGATTGACAACACCCCACCGCCGGCAAGACCTTCAATCCCTGTTCCATCAGATGATGAGGATATTGCGGAAGATCTAACTCTGGATGAGTTGGACTTTGATGATTTTTCTAATTTAGATGCGCCACCGCCACCGCCATCAGGGCCTAAGGTGGTCTTCATACCTTATGATGACCCGCCGGTTGCTATGTCGCCTATAAGACCGCTTTATCCAGAAATTGCACAAGAAGCGGGAATTGAAGGCGTAGTCGTCGTCCAAGCATTCATTGATGAAAAAGGCCGTGTGAAGGAAACCCTGATCTTAAAGGGTGTACCAAATACTGGCCTAGATGAAGCTGCCATGGCAGCGATTCGGAAAACGCGTTTTCGACCAGCCAAACAACGTGAGCGTGCTGTAGGAGTCTGGATATCTATCCCAGTAAATTTTAAGTTAAAATAAAGAACTCTATTAATTTCCTATATATCTTCAGTCTGAATTCCCAAATACTTTTTTCCATAACCAAATAACGGGGTCATAAAATCGGTCAACAACACGCTCCTTCATTGGAATAATACCATTATCAGTGATTTGAATATGCTCGGGACAGACATCTGTACAACAACGGGTAATATTACACATTCCTGATCCAAAATCTTCCTTGATCGCTGGAATTCTATCTTCCTGATCCAAGGGGTGCATATCCAAACCGGCTAAACGAATCATAAATCTTGGCCCTACAAAGTTGTCTTTTTGATCATGATCTCGCAATACATGACATACATTCTGGCATAGATAACATTCGATACATTTTCGAAATTCCTGAATTCTATCTACATCTTCCTGGTACATCCTATAATTTCCTTTTTCGTCTTTCTGTGATGGGTCAGGTTTGATTGGAATTATCCGCTTATTCTGTTCAAAGTTCCAAGATACATCTGCTGTTAAATCTTTTACTACTGGGAATGTTTTTATAGGACGTATAGAAATAGTTTCATTGGATTCATATTCATTCATCCGTGTCATGCAGGCCAGCTTTGGTTTACCATTAATCTCCATACTACAGGAACCACATTTTCCTGCTTTGCAGTTCCAACGGACAGCTAGGTCATTGGCCTGTTCAGTTTGGATACGATGAATGGCATCTAAAACAACCATACCTTTCTCAACTTCAATCTTGTAGTCCAACAATTCTCCACCTGAAGCATCACCACGAAAAAGTTTAAATGTTCTTAATGCCATGTCCTTTTATCCTTCACCATTAACTTCTTTTTCCAATTCATCAATGGATAAGTTGGCAATTCTCTCTAGTTCACTGTTGGGTTGATGGCGATCTGTTTTTCGAACCATCATATTTCCGTCTTTTCCTTTATGAATAACCACATTTGATTGCAACCATTCATCCTGTTCTCCTGGGAAATCAACCCTCGTATGGGCTCCGCGGCTTTCCTCCCGCATGAGGGCGGATCTAGCTACTGATTCTGCTGTAATCATCAAATTTCGTAAAGCGAGTGCCTCATGCCAGCCAGGGTTATATTGTGAAGCACCATTAGCTTTGACTTCTTTATAAGATTTTTTCAAGGATTCTAGTTTGGTGATACCTTCCAATAATAACTCTGCACTTCGAACAATCCCCACATTGCTTTGCATATTTTCCTCTAGGTCTTCATGCAATAGATAGGGGTTTTCACCTGATTCCCTGTTTAGAATTTCTGTCGCAGTGCGGATGATCGCTTTTGCTTGTTCATCCACAATCCTTGGCGGGTTGGAAATTCCCCGAATATATTTGGCTACTCCTATGCCGGCAAGCTTTCCAAACACAAGTAAATCAGATAATGAATTTCCCCCAAGACGATTGGCCCCATGCATCCCACCTGAACACTCCCCGCAGGCAAACAGGCCAGGAACCTGTGACATTTGTGAATCTGCGTCCACCCGAATTCCTCCCATCATATAATGCAGGGTTGGACCAACTTCCATTGGTTCAGTGGTTATATCCAACTCTGCGAGCACTTTAAACTGATGATACATAGAAGGTAGCTTTTTCTTGATATCCTCAGCTTTACGTTGGCTGGCAATATCGAGGAAAGCACCACCATGGGGGCTTCCTCTGCCAGCTTTTACCTCTTTTCGAATTGCACGAGCTACTACATCACGAGTCAAAAGTTCTGGCGGGCGACGGGCATCTTTATCTCCAGCTAACCACCGGGCAGCTTCTTCTTCCGTATCTGCTGTTTCAGAAGCAAAACGTTCAGGAATATTTTCAAACATGAACCGGTGACCCTCACTATTTACCAGAATGCCACCTTCACCTCTGACGCCTTCAGTGACTAGGGTGCCACGTACAGATGGCGGCCAGACCATTCCAGTAGGATGAAACTGTGTAAATTCCATATCCATGAGCTCTGCACCAGCTTCGTAAGCCATAGCATGTCCATCACCTGTATACTCCCATGAGTTAGAAGTAATTTTCCATGCTTTACCACCACCACCAGTAGCAAAAATCACAGCACCAGCTTTAAAAATTACAAATTGTCCGGTTTCGCGCCACATGGCTACCATCCCGGAAATTCTGTCACCATCCTTCAAAAGATCAAGGCCCGTACATTCCATATATACTTCTATTCCCTGATGAATACCATGATCCTGGAGTGTGCGGATGATCTCTAATCCGGTCCGGTCACCAACATGGGCTAAGCGGGGATAGCGGTGCCCACCAAAGTTTCGCTGGTTGATTAACCCTCTCTTTGTTCGATCAAAAACGGCACCCCATTCTTCCAATTCCCGAACCCGATCCGGGGCGTGTTTAGCATGGAGTTCTGCCATGCGCCACACATTTAAAAATTTTCCACCACGCATCGTATCACGGAAATGGACTTTCCAGTGGTCCCGGTTATCCACATTCCCTAAGGCTGCAGCAACGCCACCTTCAGCCATTACCGTATGCGCCTTACCTAATAGTGACTTACATATCAGACCTGTGCTCAATCCTTGACTGGAACATTCTATAGCCGCACTTAATCCCGCGCCTCCAGCACCCACAACCAGCACATCGTGTTCTATGGTTTGAATTTCAGATATATCCAACATTAAAAACCCCAGGTACCGTAATCAATCCATTGACCTGAAGATACCATGCGTACATAATAATCTGCAAAAGCAACCCATATCATGCTGATCCAGGCCCAAAACATGTGCCGACCATTCAACCAGGAAATTCCCTTCCAAAGTTTATATCTCACTTTTTTCTGTCCACTAGGACAAACAAAACAATCCAGTCTACCACCAGCAAGATGGCGAAACGCATGGCAGCCAAAAACATAGCCCGCCAAAAAAAGGGGATTAACCAAAAGGATAATGGATCCTACTCCTATGCCAAACTCACCGCCCCGGAACAAAGATATAACACCATCATAGGATAATATAGCCACAAAGCCCAAAGCGACATATAAGGTAAAACGATGTAGATTCTGAAACACTAGAAGGGCAGTTTCTCCCTTATATTTCTTTTGGAGTGTCCCTGATACAGCACAGGCTGGAGGGGATAAAAAATATGCACGGTAATAAAATTTTCTGTAATAATAACAGGTCATTCGGAAAGATAAAGGACCCGCAAGAATTAAAATAGCAGGCGTCGCTGGAATGAGACTTGGCCACCATCCGGGCCAGGAACCAAACCAAGCATGTCCAATCGGTGCAGCGCCTTTAATCCCTTCTTTAATGAATAAAAGTGGGGAATAAAACGGAGACAAATAACCACCAAACCCATCCATTCCATCACTCCACCAATAATGGTTGCCTTGAAACATGGCCCACGTTGTATAAACAACAAAACCTAGAAAACCCAGTCCAGTCCAGAATGGTTCAACCCACCATATATCAGTTCTTTGGGTTTTTATCAAATCATTATCCTCTGTCTGGTTCTGAGCTAAAAATTATTGTTAGAAGTATCAACAGGTATAACAAATAAAAATATCAGTCATAGTACAATAATTCACGCTGGAAATCCAACATGAAAAATTAAGACTGTAAATACCATTGAACACGAAGAATCAAGATGAAGATTATCGTTCTACTTTTTCAGAAAAATTGAAAAATAAGTGCTTGTGATCCATAATATAGTGAGAACATGAACCAGGGGTAAAAATGGTGATGTAGGGATAAAATTCAGCATCAAATAATATATCCCCACCAAGACAATAAACATAACACCTAAAAGTATATTGCGGGCAAGAGAAGTACCCATACGGGTCACCTGTACATAGGATATAATCAATAAGCCAATGCTTGTAAGCCATAATCCAAAAAACCTGTAGATCACTGTTAGATATTCTGGTAATTGGGCATTTATTTTTTCCGCAAACAATGTGTTAAATGATGTTTGAAGCAGGGCCTCATTTGGCCGCTGGTCCAACAACCACGGCTCCGGATGGAAACACCATTCCAATCCCAGAGCTAAGGCAGTCATGCCTATTAACAACATGGGAATCCAGACTAAATTATGAATTGTCCGTTTTTGCATTTTCCTGTGTTTGTATGCTGAAAGGTCCATTCGACATTATAGCATTATAAAACCCTTCAAAAAACTTTTCTTCACCTAGTCCCCGTTGTTGCAACCCCCTCAATGCTAAGTCACCAAACCATTGGTTCCACTCACCATAAAGCGTCCCTTCCGGACCTGGTTGAGAATCATCCAGCGATAGGGCTACCTTATTAAATGTGTATCGATCGTTAAATGACCATTTTTTTACGGTATGTAAAATTTCATCACGAACAGATTGTACTGTTAATATTCCTGTCCAAAAAGCTACTGGTGCCATTTCATACCCCAAGGGTGGTCGGTCCGCACCGCGTACCTCCACAAGGTGTTTCAGCCGGACATTAGTAAAGATTTGATGCAAGGCTGCATGTATATCTTCATTTCGGATTGTGCCGGAATCGTCTAATTCTTGAAGCCGAGCACCAATAGATGTTCTAGTACCGGTAACAGCACCGGAACGATCCAGTTGAAACATCCCCGGCGCTGATATTACATAGTCAATATAGCGGTCTATGAGTTCTTCAGGGGAGCTTATTCTATGGTCAATTAAATTTCTACAACGGGCATTATCTGTTTTTTCCCAGATTATATTCCTTAAATTATTCTTGCCTACTGGAAGTCCCTTTTTATACGGGCTGTTCGCAAACAGGTAGGCTGCAACAGGGTGCAGACAATCTGCAATAAAGGCCATTTCTTCCATTTCTTTACTACCAGTTACATCAAAATTAATTTGGACACTGGCCGTATTACGCATCATCCATTTGCCCATTGTACCACTTTTCTCCATATTCAAATCCATCAATTGATATTTTAATTGATCTATTAAATCAATATCGTCTGGATCAAAATTGGGTTCCACACCAAAACTGATAATATCCAGGTTATGATCTGATACCACTTTTTTAAGGGATTGCCTATGGATGTCTAATGCAATATTAAGAGAATTCAAATCCTGAAATGGAGGGCTGGACCATTCCAACTGGCCTCCTGGCTCAAGCGTATATATTCCATTAGTTTCTCTATTGCTATTCATCATAGACACTAGGTCGGTAGCAGAAAACTCATCTCCTGGATTCACTGGAAGCCTTTTATTTTCATGTGTATACAAAATACATTCTTCTTCCATGCCGATGGTGCGGTTTTCAGGTTTAACACAATTGGATAGTATAAAGGCGCGAACCTTATCGTGTATACTCATAATATTATATTGTATTTTTTAATAATGATTAAGGGGGGCTTTAATATTTATCCCATACCCCACATAATAAGGCCCATCAGAAATAACAATATTGGAGTGCCTATATTCATGCCTCCATTAATTTCATTTAATTTTTTAGGTGTATCACCCATCTGGTTAAATTTAAGTTCCACTGTCTCCAGCTTGCCAGCTTCCGCATAGACTGTTGTAGACCCATATAATTCATTATTTTGAATGATGGAATCATAGCCAACGAACTGTAATCCCTTGCGAAACGCTAAATGTGTATATACTGGAGAAAACCCACTTACTTGGTGCCATCCTGGCTCTACCTGAATGGGCCTAGACAAGGGGGTTTCTCCAACATATTTACCATCTATATAAATTGGTATACCGTCCATGTTTGCATCAACCCGAATGCCGCCATTGTGATAATACATAAATCCTGGATCTGACTGCCTGGTGGGGAATGATTCCGGTCTGTTTTCTGGTAAATTATCACGCCATAAATACTTGCCATTATCATTGGAAGAATAATCGATGGATTCTCTTTCACTTTGTAAAAATTTTGGCACTTCTCTTTCTTTTTGAAAATCCCATTTCAATGATTCTATTACAGAATCGTTTTGAGTAGGGAAATAACTGAGCCAAGAATTATTATCTACAATCTCTGTATCAAATACGCTGTTATCTTCATCCGCTAGTTTCTTTGAAATATTGTCGTTACTATATTTTGTCTTATCCTCGCTATTTAAAACATCAGGATCCATATTCTTCTGTTGCTGCGGTACGGATTCATGGTGACCTAAATCATCTGATAAGTCAAAAATCATGTTCTGCTCAATCGATGGAATATATTGTTTTTGCAATCTCCGGGAATCAAATTCATCAGAGATCGTTGATTCATCTGTGAACCATGCATTCACAATAGTCGAATCTGATGACTGCGTCTCAGATAATTCCTGAGGATGGTCAAGCTCCAACTCTGCCATAATACTTTCATCCTGGGATGGTATGTGTTTTTTCTGGAGCCTGCCGTATTCATGGGATTCTAACAGTGCACCGCTTGGAGAATCATCAGTTTTGGCAAACGTTTTAATTTCTTTTTCTGGCGTAATTAATGCTTTATCATTTTCAGCAAGAACCTGTTCTGCTACTACAAAACTGTCTTTTACTGAACCTTTCTTCTTGAAAATTGAACCTAGCACGCCTCTCCAGCCCGCCTTTTTATTTTTCTTTTTATCATTGAGAGATTCCACTAAAACAGGTCTGGTCTTTTGGATTAAAGAATCCAAGGGCTTTTCCATTTCCTTGTGCAGTGGAGACTGAGATTTTGTCTTTTTATAAGCTGGCAATTTTCCACTGAACCAACCATCATCTTCCTTTGCCTGTGGTTGTATTCCTGATAATGTATCATCCCTGTCCAGTATGAATTGGGACATATTATTACTATGCGTAATTCCAATTTTAACTGAGTCTCCTATTAATTCAGTAATTGTTGCCCCTGTAGTTCGATCTACATAAATCTCTTTTACAAGAGTATCCATGCTAGTTGTTTGGTCAATATTTCTCAATGTGAAGTCTTTAAATTCCCCATCTAGTACGGGGCCAACGGATTTTTCCATAAATGCTGATCTAGATTTTGACTCTTTTTCACCTGGATGATTAGTTGTATAAAGTTTTCCATGAAATTCAAATATAGAATTGGGGCCCAGTTCCTTTCGTGCTTCATCAAAGGCGTTTTTAAAATTTGTATTAAACTTGGGGAATCCTGATGATTTGGCAACATTGAATACAGATGTACCTGTTTCATCTATATGTCTTTTTAAGTTAGCTACTTCTGATCTTCGCATTTCCGTATGAATAAAAATAACGGTGCTGGGGGAAGTCTTAGAATTAATTATATCGTATCCTAAAACAGGTTTGCTGATTAAAATCGCAAGCTGAGTAGATTCGTCAAAATCATCAATGACAATCTTTTTCACAACGCCATTAAATGTGTCTTGGGGTTGTTTATCCCGTGGAGCCCGAACACCCAAAAGTGTTAGATATACCCAGCCGCGATCAGATTTCCAGCCAATAATATCATCGTCGTCAATTGGTTCCGCATAGTCCAGGTTAATCATTATACCATTTTGTTTAATGCTGTAATGGATATTTTCAAGTGTTGTACCTGTCAGTGTGCAGGCAAAAAACACCAATAAACATTTAATGAATGTATGATTCAAGTAGAACTCCGCATGAGCAGCCCTTTTAAGGCTGTCTGGATTTTAAACCATCTTTCGGATTTAAAGCAAGAGATAACTAAAGTTCGTTATCTCAAATTATATAGAGGTTTAGTGAAGAATTATATCCCTAATATTTATATAAAGTAATTGTTAAATACGTTATATTTTTTCATAAAACCCAATAGGCTCATCAAGTGATTCTACAAATTGATAGTTTGAAATATTGCGTATCACTCTCTAAAATTTGATTATGTTGTCCTTGTTAAAACATCTTATTTGGATTTTGATGTTATCATGTTCTCTTGTTTCCGGAGGCAGGACAACTACAATAAAGGTCTTTCATGTGTTCGAAAGTTTTGGTACGGAAACTCAAGAAATAAAGAATTCAATTGTCATGAATTACGATACCGAAGGATTCCTTACTGACAGTACCATTTACAGCCATTCTCTTCCTTTAAGCGAAAAATATATATATGTTCTGGGACATCATGAAGGGCTTAAGCTACAGCGCACATATGATAGAGAGATGGTCCTTGCCTATCATTTTGAGCATAACAAACTTGGTAACAGAGTCAGTACAACCCTCTTTGGAACTGGGGATACGCTGTACTGGAAAGAATTTCAAAAATATGACGATCGAGGGAATTGTATAAAGCAAATACGATATAATCCTATTAAAGCAGTCAACCCGGAAATGATGCCTATAAAAGATGAACCGGGAGAAATGATTTGGGGCGAAAGTTATAACTATGATTCAACTGGCACAGTACTGGAGCATAAGGAATTGTATAATAATTATGTTTTAGTGATTACAACCTATGACTTGGATTCTTTAAATATACCCAAAAAGCGTGGCGAATATTTTGACCCGTCAGTTATGTCACAGACTATATTTTTTCATAATGATGTGAGGCAACTTACCCATGAAGTATCTGTTGGGCGCCTAGGACAGTCTATGGGATCGAAAGCTTATAAATATGATATCTTAGGCAGAAAAATTAAGACGATTGTATATAATGAAAATGGAATGATAGAAGAAACTTTAAACACGGTCTATGATGATGATAATTTCAAAACGTATGATTATTATTCAGACTCCACCCTTAACCTTGTATCCATGAAAGAAGTGCTTCTGGATAACCAGGGTCGCACCTATGTAGAAGCTATTTTAGACGGAGAAGAAAGAGTCCTTGAAAAAAATGTATATTATTA
>Ga0209228_1000863_pt1 | contig 15484 bp, 15 predicted proteins | sample METZYME_3_150m_FD_187547 | JGI IMG/M metagenome (GOLD analysis project Ga0209228, IMG submission 187547) | Marine microbial communities from oxygen minimum zone in mesopelagic equatorial Pacific - METZYME_3_150m (SPAdes) (version 2) | ecosystem: Environmental > Aquatic > Marine > Oceanic...
GTTTTATAATTTTTTCTCTTACTCTAGTTAAGACACCTTTTCCAGCATTTAATAATCCACCACCAATTAATATTATAGAAGGATCAAAAGCAAAAATTAGGTTAGCTATTAGAATAGACATCTCACTTTCTAATTCTTGAACCAATCTTATAGAAACTTTATCTCCTTTTTCTGATTCTTCATAAATATTATTAAAACCAAAATTATTTGCATTAATAATTTCTTCTAGAGATGTTTTCATGCCTAACTGAATTGCCTCTTTTGCTTTATATATAACACCAGAATGAGATGCGTGTATTTCTACTGCGCCAGAATTTCCACTTTCATGATTTCTTCCGCTTGAATCTTGACTCATATATCCAAAATGCCCCGCAGTAAAATGTTCCCCTCGAATTATATTTCCATTAATAATAATTCCTCCGCCTATACCAGCTCCAAAGGTTAATCCAACCACAATTTTTGCATTTTTCCCTTTTCCAAAATGCGCCTCTCCAAATACAATCGAGTTCACATCATTATCACAAAAAACAGGCTTGCCAAGCAGCGCTTCAAGATCGGGCCCTAATAACTGATTTTCTATATACTCAAGTTTCCCTTTGCACCAAAGCACTCTTCCTTCTTGTACATTTATTCTACCTGGGCACCCTACACCATATCCCTGAATTAAATATTTATTTTCTAAGTTATTAATTAAAGATTTAATTGAGTTAAATATTCTTTTAAGAAAATTTTTGTAGCTCTTTATATTTTCTACATGGAACAAGTCTCTACATAGTATATTGCCTTCTTTGTCAACAAAACCAACTTTTACTGTTGTTCCGCCGATATCAATTCCTCCAAAAATCATTTTTCTTTTAAGAATATTTGTTAACTATATCCAAATTCTTTCTATTTGTTCTAGGCTCAGTCCTTTGGTTTCTTTTATCATTAGAACAAAGAAAATAAATGATATTAAACAAATAATTGAAAAAATATAAAATGTACTGCCCCCAAAAGCTTCCATCATAATGGGAAAAAGCTGAGTTAAAATAACATTTCCTAGCCACAAAACCATTGTGGCAACAGATAAAGCTTGCCCTCTAACTTTTGTTGGAAATATCTCTGATAAGTATACCCATATTACTACTCCAATACTCATTGCAAATGAAGCTATATAAGTCATTATCCATAATAAGGTCCACTTTGCGCTTATAATATCACTTTCCATACAAAAACCTACAAGCGCCATTGAAACCCCCATTCCTGCCATACCAACTAATAAAAGAATTCTTCTGCCAAATTTATCAACCATAAGCATACCAAGAATAGTAAATACAAGATTTGTAATACCAATTATTACTGATGCAAGGAATGCATCATTTGTTTGAAATCCAGATTCTAAAAAGATAATTGGACCATAATAAATAATTGTATCAATACCAGTAAGGTGAGCAAATAATGAAAAAAGAATACCAACTATTAATACTTTCCTTAGAGATGGATGTAATAGTTCTTTAATAGATGCCTTTTTTCTAGATAATGATTCTTTAATTTCTCCTAATTCTTTAACTGCATTATTTTTGCCAGATACAATATTCAATATACTAAGGGCGCCTTTTTCATCTCCATTTTTCATAAGCCATCTTGGAGATTCTGGGATAAATATTAGACCAAATAAAAAAGTAATAGATGGTATACTTTCAGTTGCTAGCATAAAACGCCAATTATTTATACCTGTATCTAAAAGAATCCAGTTTGATAGATATGAACATAAAATCCCAACAACGATTGCTAATTGATTTAATGCGACAAGCCTTCCTCGAATATTAGCTGGAGAGATTTCAGTTATATACATGGGCGATACAACCGAAGCAACACCCACACCAAGTCCGCCAATAAACCTGGCAATAACCAATTCCATAAAGGATTGAGGTAAAGCAGAAAATATTGCTGAAATTAAAAAAAGAAGACCACAAAGGATTAGAACCTTTTTTCTTCCCGCCCAGTCAGCTATTGGACCTGCTATTAAAGCGCCAACAGTACAAGCTATCATCAAGTTGCTAACGGCAAATCCTTCTTGATATGCAGTTAATTCAAACTCACCTCTAATAAATGGAATAGCTCCTGATATAACCCCTGTATCAAAACCAAATAATAGACCCCCTAATGCTGCAATAATTGAATAGGTTAACAATTGATAATTATTTATTTGTTTTATCAAAATTATTTCAATTGATCACTTGACCAATGTTCACCATTCTCTAATACAAAAAATAACTGCCCTAGATTATTTGCTTCAGTAATAAAATCATTTGGCGACTCTGTATTAAATGTAAACATATTAAAATGATGTGGAATAACGGCGCGTGCGTTAACCCTTTTTGCTAAAGATGCAGATTCTGTTCCCCACATATTTCCAGGGACCCTTCTTTCACTTTTTCTTCCATTTATAGGAAGAAAAACAACATCTAAATTCCATTGTGTTAAATATTTTTCCATTTTATCATATTCTACAGTATCACCGCTGTGATAAATAGCCCAAGGCCCAAACTCAACTATATATCCTAAATAATAATGATTTCCATTTTCATCTTTCTTTATTTTTTCATGCGCTGATGGAATTGCCTGGATTTTAAATCCATTTGATTCAATTACTTCACCTGCATTAATTGATTTTATCTTATCTTCAGATAAACTAGATCTATCCACGGCAAGTTCTATTTCTGCAGCAGGAACAATTAAATCCATATTATTATTTGATTTAACAAGAGGCAATAATGTTTCGGGATCTAAATGATCAGTGTGCCCGTGGCTTGCTGTTACTACATTGATAAAATCCATTTTTAATGGGTTTACAACCCTTTCAGTTATTCGTTTATGTGGTTTATCAGTTTTCGCATATTTTTTTGTCAATGAATCTGATAAATAAGGATCCATAAGTAAGTGTTTTCCTTGCCATTGTATTAAAAAACCACTCTGACCTAACCACCATACATTAAAATTTTTCATATCATCTTTGTATTTATTAACACTATTAAGAAAAGATGTCTCTGAGCAATAAGCTTTACGCATTTTATTATAGCGATTCTTTAACTTTTCTAACGCCATTTACCATATTTTTCAACTTTTGTTTTGCTGCCCATCGGGCTGTTTGGCTAAGGCCACAATCAGGAGCAAATGATATGCGTTCTGGTGGAGAAAATTTTAAACATTTATTAACTCTTGCAGATATTTCATTTACAGATTCTATGAAGTAACTTTTAACATCAATAATTCCTACAGCAACATTTTTATATTTTGTAATCTCTTCAATAATTTCTAATTCAGCAAACTCTCTACTTGCCATTTCTACATGTATTTCATCAGCTTTCATATCCAAAAAAGAGGGAAACATGGGTTTATATACGCGGGGACTTATAGCGCGCGCCTTATAATTTCCAAAACATAAATGGATTGAAATATTAGCTTTTCCAATAATAGGTTCTATTGTTCGATTAAAAATATTAACAAATTTTATAGGATCTTCTTTGTATGCGTAACAACTCATTGATGGCTCATCAACAGTTATTTCTTTACACCCCGAATTAACTAATTGTTCTAATTCACTTCTAACTATTGGAAGAAGAGATTCTGTTATTTTATAGCGATCAGAGTATTGTTTGTTTGGAATCATTCTACCACTTAATGTATATGGGCCCGGAATACTTGCTTTAAGTGTTGGTGGGTTCAAAGTACATAAGCTCTTTAGGCGTTCAAAGTCTTTCACAACTCCGAGCCCGTGCGGCGCATTTAGTTCTCCAATTATATTATATTTTCCTCTTTGATCATGAGCCGGGGGTCCAAAATGTCTTAAGTTTTTTGTTTCTTTTTCAATGCCGTCAATAAGATTATAAAAAGATAAATTAAAATCTCTTCTTGACATTTCTCCATCAGTTATTACATCCAATCCTGCAGATATTTGATCATTAATAACAATAGAAACAGCATCATTAATAAGCTCATTACGATCATATTCTCCAAATGAAGAAATATTGGAAAATGCATGCTCGCACCACCCGGGGAGGGGATAGCTTCCAATAACAGTAGTTCTAAGATGTGAATCTTTCATATATAAATCCTATTGTTTATAATTGATGCAATGTGCCTTTTTAAAAGAAATTTATATTGATACTTCATAAATAACTTCTTTAGATAATTTAGAAATTGTATCAAAATCTGAATTTACAATTAATTTTTGATCTACAATTTCTGTCATCCCACATGCAATAACACAATCAAGATATAAATACTTTCTAATATTATTTGTTTTTATTCCACCAGTTGGGATAAAAGACACATTTGAATATGGGCCACTAAGCGCTTTTAGTGTTTTTACACCTCCAAAGGCCTCTGAAGGAAAGAATTTCAGCAATTTAATTGAATTATTTATTGCATTTTGTATATCGCTTGGGGTACAACATCCTGGTATATACTTTATATTATTTTTTGAACTTTCAATAGCTAACTCTTCATTAAATCCCGGAGAGACTATGAATTCTGCACCAGCATTAATAGCAGAATGAAACTGTTTTATATTCGTAATGGTTCCAGCTCCAAGTGTAAATTTATTAAACCGTGAGAATACTTTAAGAGATTCAATTGCGGCATTTGTCCGCAAGGTTATTTCAGCGCAAGTAATTCCAGAATTAAATAATGTTTCAGCAAGTAATAATGCTTTTTTAGAATCATCAATTACAATTACTGGAATAACTTTCGATTTAGATAGAGCCTGTTCAATATTATTATTTTCAACCATTGACAGTCCACCCTCCATCTATGCTCAAAACCTGTCCAGTAGTAAAAATGGACTTGTCTGACATAAAATAAATTGCTGCTCCATCAAGATCTACTGCTTCACCAATCCGCCCTCCATCTAAGGACTGTTTTTTTTGTATATAACTTATTATTTCGTTATCAGATTGTGCCCTTTCAGACATAGGGGTTGCAATTAATCCAGGTGAAATAACGTTAATGCGAATATTATATATTGAATAATATGATGCCAGTGATTTACTAAGTCCAATAACAGCTGCTTTTGTGCAAGCATATGCATGAGTTGAAAAGTATTTTGAAGATGGGGAAAAGCCTAAAACCGAACTTATATTCAATATTGTTCCACCTTGTCCCTGATTAATAAATTGTTTTATCACAGCTCGATTCGAATAAAAAATAGAATCTAAATTTATTGATATAGTATAATCCCACGCCTCATCAGTAACCTCATGTACTGGGCCATCTCCTTTGTTTCTTCCGCTACCGCCAGCTACGTGATAGAGCCCATGTATATCTCCAAATTTTTCCACAGCTTGTTTTATAGCAATATTGATAGTTTCCGGGTTAGAGGCATCGCCTTCTATAGTTATTCCATTATCACCAAATAATGCTTTAGCATCTGATAATTTTTTACTATTTCTTCCAACAACAGTTAAAAAAGCTCCTTCATTAATAAATGCTTTTACTGCTGATTTTCCAATGCCTGATGTGCCGCCAACAACAATAATATTCTTTTTCTCTAATAGCATAAATATTTTATTACCCACTTAATTAATTATAGATGCAATGTAAAATGATTATTTATATTATAAAGCAATTAAATTGCGCCTAATCATCTAATAATATATTAAATATTGAGTAATAACAGATAGTAATGGATATTGGAACTATACTTGGTCTCCTTTCTGGAGTAGGAATTATTTTTTTAGGGATAATTAGACAAGATGGTGATGTGGGATGGTTTATGAATAGTAATGCCCTTATTGTTGTTATTGGCGGAACACTTGCAGCAGCAATGGTAAATTATCCTTTAAAAAATATTGTTGGATTATTTTCTGTTGTAAAAAATGTTTTTACAAGTGAGGAGCATGATTATCAAGGAATTATCGAACAGATAGTTGAAAAAGGAGAGAAAGCTAGAAAAAATGGCGTTTTATCTTTAGAAGCTGATTTGCCATCTATTGAAAGTACATTTTTGCGTAATGGGATAGAGCTAGCTATTAATGAGCGTGATTCTGCACGGTTAAGAAACTATTTGAACTTGGAATTAAGCAATATTCAAAAAAGACATAAAATGGGACAGGAAATATTCTTTTATTTAGGTTCTTATGCCCCTGCATTTGGGATGCTGGGAACTGTGATGGGTTTAATTGTAATGATGAATAACTTTTCAGGTGGGAATACTGCAGATGTAAATAGCATGGATTTTGATGTTGCACAAAAATTTTCTCAGCTACTCGGCGGTATGGGCTTAGCATTAATAACCACTTTTTATGGTGTTCTTCTATCAAACTTAGTATTTCTCCCCATTGGTGGGAAGTTAACTCGCAAATCGCAGGAAGAAATGATGCTCAAGAGCATTGTAGTTGAGGGAATAATAAGCATCCACTCTAAAGAGCATCCAATCCTAATGCGAGAAAAGTTGATGACTTTTGTTCCACAATCGTCTCGTCAGGATGATTAATATATGTCTGCTGATTCATATGGAATGTCTGCTGAAGAAGCAAAAGCTAAAAGCACAGCTTGGGCAGTTACTTATGCTGATTTAGTAACCTTATTATTAACATTCTTTATTTTATTATTAGTAATTCTTAATGATGCGGAAAAGCATATTGATAGGGTAATTAATATGCTCTTAGACGAAACCTATAAAGAATTAAAAGAAAATATTGAGTCTTCCTATGTTTCTGTTGATCGTGTGACAAAAGGCGTAAAAATTACTATGGCAAGTGGTCGTTTATTTAGATCAATGGATGCTGATGTCCAGCCTCTAGTTTACCCTCTTTTAAGGCAAATTGGTGGAATTGTACGTGTATCAAAATTGTTAAATGTATATGATGATGATAGATTTGCGAAGTTGTTGAACGCAATTGAAAAAAGAGGTGGCTTTCTTAATGTAGAAATTAGATGTGAAGGACATACAGATGATTTGCCATTACCTAAAAGCGCTGCATTCCAAAGCAATTGGGACCTATCCACAGCAAGAGCATTAAATATTGTTAAACTTCTAAGCGATTTTTCAAAAATTCCTGAAAGTAAATTTTCTGCAATGGGTTATGGGGAATATCGTCCTGTTTTACCAATTAGTTCAATTGGAAAAAACTCTGTTGATCTTAGAAAAGCAAGAGCAACAAACCGTAGGGTTGAAATATATATGGATGCTTTTATTAAACAAAACACATTGACTAATTAAAAAATATTAATGAAAAAATTATTTTTTCTATTTTTTTCTATATCAATTGGACTAATTGCACAAACAACAGAGGTAATAAAAAAAACAACTATCTATATTAAACCCAATAAAAACAAGGATAATATTGTTGGAGAAATATTCCCCGGTTCTTCTTTAACAAAATTAAAAAAAGATAAATCTGGTAAATTTGTTAAGGCCACAATAGAATTTTATATTCCTGTTGAATCCCTTCTTGAGGGGCGCGTATCCCACGAGGTTGGTGTTACACAAACCGCAGACAATGCAAAATATAATTTAATTTCTTCTAATAAAAATGGAAATCAAATTGAGATAAAATTGCGTGTTGCAAATATTAGCCATTCTAAAGAATTAGATTTTTCTGCGATGGCATTATTAAAAGCTATTAGTTATGGAAATAATAAAGGAGAACTTAATCCATTTAAAGGAAAACATCAGGGGTTGGCAATAATTTCTCCCAGAGAGCATGTTATTGCAGAATTATATTATGACTTTAAATCAAAACCAAAGAATATTGAATTGGTTTGTATGGGAAAACTTGGAGGCGATAGAGTATACTATAATTTAGGTTTTTAAGACTATTTTGAATCTTTTTCAATTACCTTAAATACTTTTTCACCCTTTTTTGCCATTCTATATCTTTCTCGCGCAAGTTGTTCAATATATTTAGGATCATTACTAAGTTTTGTTTTTTCTTCTTCCAATAGCTGTTTTTTCTCCCTCAGGGAAGATATTGTAGATTGTATTTTTGCTTTTTCTGATTGTAATTGATATAGTTGATATAAACCATGATCTCCAAAGAAAAAAATGATAAGCAGTATTAATGTACCAACAACAAGAATGGCACGAATCAATTGTTGTTGAAACCTATTTGAATTAATTCTTCCTCTTTTTTTTGATCTATAGTTACGTCTCATAATAACCTAAAACTTCTAATCCTGGATATTTAGATTTATTAGATAGATTCTCTTCAATTCTAAGAAGCTGATTATATTTACAGATACGATCAGTTCGTGATGCGCTACCTGTTTTAATTTGTCCAACTCCACATGCAACAGCTAAATCTGCTATAGTCGTATCTTCTGTTTCACCTGATCTATGGGAAATTATTGCACCAAAATTAGTTTTCTTAGCCAGATCTATAGTTTCTAGCGTTTCGGTTAAAGATCCAATTTGATTTAATTTAATTAAAATTGCATTCATAGCTTTCAAATTAATCGCTTTCTTTAATCGATTTATATTTGTAACTGTTAAATCATCACCCACAATTTGGATTTTATTTCCTAGTTCTTCATTCATTGATACCCAACCATCCCAATCATTTTCAGCTAGGCCGTCTTCAATAGAAATTATAGGATATTTATTAATCAAATTTTTATAATATGAAATCATTTGATCAGACGATAAAGATTTGCGTTCTGATTTTAATATATATTTATTTTCATCAAAAATTTCACTTGCAGCAACATCTAATGCTATATAAATATCCTCACCAGCTTTATAGCCAGCTTTATCTATTGCAGTTAAAATAATCTCTATTGCTTCTTCATTAGATTTCAAATTAGGAGCAAAGCCACCTTCGTCACCAACCGCTGTATTAAGATCACGGCCTTTTAGGACTATTTTTAATTGATGGAAAATTTCAGTCCCCATTTGTAATGCCATAGAAAAAGAATTTGCACCAATAGGGAAAACCATAAATTCTTGAAAATCTATATTATTGTCTGCATGACTTCCCCCATTAATAATATTCATCATCGGTATCGGCATTGTATATATTCTATCTTTGTTTAGATATTCATACAGAGGTTTATTCTTAGCATTTGATGCGGACTTTGCTACTGCCAGCGAAACCCCAAGTATTGAATTTGCACCAAGATATGATTTATTTGGAGTCCCATCTAATGCAATCATTGCATCATCAATATTCTTTTGATTAAACGCATCTAGGCCTATTATTGCATTGGCAATAACTGTATTAATATTCTCAACAGCTTTTTTCACACCTTTTCCTAGATAACGTAAACGATCATTATCTCGCAGTTCAATGGCCTCATGTTCTCCTGTAGAAGCACCAGATGGTACCGCTGCGCGACCAAAAGCGCCACTTGCAAGGAGGGCATCAACTTCAACAGTAGGGTTTCCTCGAGAATCTAATATTTCACGAGCAATTATTTTATCAATGCTTGAATTATACATTTAATAAGCAATCTAATTTGTCCATATTATATTTAATAACTATCTAATATTAATAATAAAGCTTATAAAAAATTGGAACAAATCACCTATACATATTCGTTAAATTCAGTTGTATGATCACCATAGATAGATACAATAATAACTTTTCAGATGAATGGGAAAAAATTATTCGACATTCGAATAATGGAACTCTTTTTCATACAAGAAAGTTTTTATCATATCATCCTAAGGATAGGTTTATTGACCATAGTCTAATTTTTTATAAAAACAATAAACCCTTAAGTATTTTTCCTGCCGTTGAAACAATTGAATCAGATAAAAAAGTTCTGGTTTCGCATCCAGGAGCATCAATGGGATCTTTTGTTACCCCAGAGGATCTTTCTTTTAGTGATGCGCTTCAATTAGTAAATCAATTAAATATTTATATAAAAAAACAAAAATTTTCTGGGATTAGAATAACCTTACCTCCGATTATTTATAATAAAAGAAAAACAAATTATATTGATTATTCTTTGCTTAGATATGGATATAAATATGAAAAACGAGAAGTTAGTAGTATCCTTTTTTTAGAGGATTCTATAGGGAAGAACGTAAATAAATTTAAGCCTTCACATAGGCAAGCGTTACGCAAAGCTCAGCGTTTAGGCTTAGTTATTAAGAATAGTGATGATTTCAATTCATTTTATAATATTCTAAAAAAGAATCTTAAGAATCGTCATAATGTAAATCCTACACATACAGTTGATGAATTATTAAAACTTAAAAAATTATTCCCCAAAAATATTTTACTTCATGCAGCTTTCTTAGATAACAAAATGATAGGTGGTGTAATTAATTTTATTGCAAATAGTAATGTCATTCTTGCGTTTTATATTAGCCACGATGAAAACTATCAAGAATATAGACCAATTAATTTATTGTTTTATGAAATACTGAAAGATGCGATAAATAATAATTTCAAAGTTTTTGATTTTGGAATATTTACTGTAAATGAAGAACCCAATATGGGGTTAGCTAAGTTTAAAGAAAACTTTGGATCTAGTGGAATTTTTAGAGATACATTGGCTTTCCATTTCTAAAATATTTTGCAAAAAGAAATAATAAGTTTATCAAAAAATACACTAATATATGGTTTGGGCCATATATTAGCTCGAGTTGTTACTTTTTTATTACTCCCATTATATACAAATGTATTTACACCCGATGAATATGGTATTATATCCTTAGCATATGTCATAATGGGATTCATGAGTGTAGTAATGCATTATGGCTTAGATGCAGCACTTATGAAAAGATATGTTCAATCTGATTTAACTGAAAAAACTATTTATTTTAGTTCAGCATGGGTTTCCTTTTTTATTACTTCTATTTCTTTTGGTGTGGTTATAACTTTTTTAAGGAAGTTTTTTTCTCCCATATTACTTGGTACTAATGATGATAGGTTAATTCTATTAGTTGGGTGGATTATTGCTTTAGATGTAATGTGGTCTATACCTCAATTGATATTTAGAGCAGAAGAAAAACCGTATGCATACATAGTATTTAGTTTGACAAATGTGATTGGCTCATTATTACTTAATATTTTATTTGTACTGCAATTTAAAATGGGAGTCTATGGTGTTTTATTAAGCAATTTTATCATTTCAACTATCCTTTTTATTGTTACAATTCCATTTATTTATAATCGTATCAATTTTAAAAAAGCATCTATTTCTTCATGGATGACAATGATGAAATTTGGGCTTCCCTTCTTGCCATCTGGTGTTTTTGCAATGATGATGGAATTAGCTGACAGATATATATTGAAACAAATGACAGATTTATATACAGTTGGTATTTATAGCTCAGGTTATAAGTTAGGCATGTTAATGATGTTGATTGTCATGGGATTCAATATGGCATGGCAGCCATTTTTTTTAAAAATAGGGGGAGGAAATGAATATAAACCTTTATATGCTAGAATTAATTCTTATGTATTTGCTTTATTAGGATTTATATGGGTTATATTACTTTTATGGGTTGATAATATTGTTAGGATGAAATTTGGAAGTATTTCATTATATGGAGAACAATATTGGTCTTCAACATTAATAGTGCCTTGGATATCTCTTGGCTATGTTTTTTATGGATTGTACTTAATGCAATTGCCTGGAGTTTTTCATCAAGAAAAGTCATTATGGATAGCTATCTCTAGGGCAATAGGGGCTATTAGCAATATTATATTTAATCTCTATTTGATTCCTATATATGGAGGACAAGGGGCTGCAATAGCAACTTGCATATCTTTCGTAATAATGTTCATAACAATGTTCATGGTTAATAGTCGTTTATTTCCTATTTCATATGAATGGGGTCGTATAGTTAGAATAATTTTTACGATGGGTATTATCTCTTTTTTATATAATAAAAGTAGTCATGATTATACAAATAAGTATATTTTAACATTATACTATCCTTTTGCTTTATTATTAACTGGTTTTTTGTATAAAAGCGAGATAAAAATAATAAAAAAAACTATTAATTTTTGGCCGAAAGAACAGAAGCAATAGCATTCTTGATATTCCTTCCATAAGCCTTATCGCCATAGGTTTTTATTGCTATTTTCCTAATTATTTTTGTATCATAATTATCATAGTTTTCAACCATAATCCGCATTGCATTAAATAATTTATTTTTGTCATTTGATTCCACTAGCATTCCTGTTTCTGGTAAAACAATTGACTCTGGTCCACCACATTTTGTTGCTATAACTGGTAATCCAGCGCTCATTGCCTCGATAAGCACCACACCAAAAGTTTCTACTTGACTAGATAGCACTAATGCATCATGATCCCTAATAATATCTGCCACAGCTATTTTTTTTTGATATCCAATAAAATTTATACGGTTATTTACTTCTAATTTATGCGACAATAATTTTAGTTTACCTTTTTCAGGACCATCGCCTATAATAGTAAGTACAATATTTGGAATTTCTTTAGAAAGCATTGAAAATGCTTTAATTAACAGATCTAATCTTTTTTCAGGGCGTAGTAAAGCAACAGAAATAAAGGTAAAAGGACCATCTAATTTTCTTCTTTTTGGTAAAAAACATTCAGTATCAGCGGGGTTAGGAATCAATACAATTTTTTTATTATCAACATTAAATTTATCAATAATATTGTTTTTTAAAACTTTGCTAGTAGCAATTATCTTAGAAGAATAATTATAGCATTCATTTATGCATTCTTTTTGAAACAAGGAAAATTCATCATTGCCAATAAATTCTTTTAAGTGCTCAGAAACCATAAATGGTATCATTTCATCATATAAATATCTTGCTAAGGCAGCACCACCATAAAGAGAAGAATTTATAAATACAAATTCTGGTTTAGATTTATTAATAGTATTTTTAACAAGGGATAATATTGAATCTTTGTAACTATTAAATGCCTTTCTGGGCATTTTTGGAAATGCATTTATCGCTTCAGTTTTATAAACTAAAACCCCACCATCATTTATAGTTTCTATATTACTTACATTTTGTTTAAATCTTAATATATCTCGAGTTGAATGTAAAACATGTGATGCTATAGTTGTTGAAAACCCACATTTCTGAAGTATTATTGCCCTATCCCTAAAGAAAGTACCGCTTTCAGGATGTATATTTGTTGGGTACCAGGATGGGACAATTAACAGCTTCATTGATTTTGATCCAGTTGTAAATTTGCTTTCAAAATTATTAAATCAATTAATGAATAATAATCTAATATAAATAGCATAAACTCTTATTTTTAACAACTTAATTATGAGTTTGGAACCAAATTGTATTACACACATATTATATATAATTATATAAAAATTTAATTATGAAAATACTCTATATATCTCCTGAAAATACAGTTAACACATTAACCATGTGGAAACTTGCTCATGAAGAAAAGGGGAATAAGTGTGAATTTATTACATTATTTAAATCTCGGAATAATTTTGATCCGGGGATTTGTTTAAATCTCCCTTTAGTTACTTCAAGATCTTGGTATATGTTTTGGCGGCATAAATATTATCAATTCTTTAGAGGAGCCCTAGGGGACTATAAGCAAAAAAATGGCTATCCCCCTATTTGGACACCTAATAGTAGATTAGAAAAATATTTTTTTCGGTTCCGCGATTGGCTGTGGAATTTTTATGTAGAACCAGTTATAAAAAAAAATAATTTATTTGATTATGATATATATCATTTTGAATGGGGATTAGAGTTTTACCGTGATTGTAGGTTTGTAAACAAACTAATAGATTTAGATAAAGCTATTTCATGTACCTATCATGGACAAGATTTAAGAACTAGAGGAGTATTAGAACCCCTGAATAAGGCAAGTAAATTAAATATTACTAGTGAATTAGACTTGTTGAACAAACATCCTAATATGAAGTATATGTTTTTACCTTATGATACAAAACAATTTTCACATGATATAAAAATAAATGATCCAATTAGGATATGTCACGCCCCAACTAATAGGCACTATAAGGGGAGTGAAACAATTATTCCAATTTGTGAGAGATTAACTAAAGAAAAAGGAGTCGAGTTTGTTTTGATAGAGAACAAGCCCTTTAATGAAGTACAAGAAATAAAAAAATCGTGTGATATATTGATTGATCAAGTTCATAATAGAGGAGGATGGGGGTATGGCATGAATTCAGTTGAAGGGCTTTCAATGGGATTATGTTGTGTAACTGAGCTACTACCAGACTATGTTAATTTTATTCCAGACCACCCGTTTATAAATGCAGATGGAGAATCATTGTATGTTGTTTTATCTGAATTAATTAGTAATAAGGATAAAATAATTGAATACAAGAAAAAAAGCTTTTCCTGGGTAAACAAATTTCATAATTATACTAATACATCAAATGTATTATATAGCTATTATGAAGATATTGGATGGTTATGAATCATAAATCAAAATTTGATATTATTGTTCCATGTTATAATGTAGAGCATATAATTGAAAGATCCTTAGATAGTATTTTTTCACAAATATATTCTAAAGATGAATATTCAGTTATAGTAATTGATGATGGTTCTACAGATAATACATTAAAATCCTTGAATAGATTTAATTCTGAACAGAATCTTATTGTAATTAGTTTTGAATCAAATAAAGGACTTTCTACAGCACGGAACCACGGCATAAGAAGAGGAAATTCAGAAATCATATGTTTTATTGATAGCGATATGGTTATTCCACCTGATTGGCTATTAAATATTGAAAAAATATTAATGACAAAAGAAATTATTGGAGTACTTGGAGAAGTAGCCCTACCAAAAGGAGAATTTCCAAATAAGCTAGATAAATATTTTTACAGCAAACTTCGTGGCGCACGTCAATTTGGTGAAGAATCTATAATTGGGCCAACATGGTTTTTATTTAATAATTCAGCTGTAAAGAGAAGCGCTATTGAAAAAACAAGTTTATTTGATGAAAAGATAAAGCTTTATGGTGGAGAAGACACAGATTTGGCTATAAAGCTATGGGATATTTTCCCCAATTCTTTTTATTATTCATCCCAAATTGTTGCAGAGCATTATCATAAGAGAACATTAGAACAATTTTGTTCTCAAATGGAAATTTACGGGGAATACAATCTTCCAATATTATTAGAACGGCATCCTAAACATTATAAAGAACTAGGAGGAGATTGGACAAAAAGCTTCAAAGGATATATAGTTTTCAACGTTTTTTTTGCTAGTATTATAAAATTTTTGAATCATTTTCTACCATATAATATTTTTACTAAATATTTAGTTATTTATAGCGTTGTTCGCGGATATAGAAACGTATTATAAATTTTTATTACCAAGCGTAGATTTTATATTTTTATTAATTATAATATTGCAATATATATAATTGTTCTTAAATTTGCTTTAAGAATGGAAATATTCGTAAATAACGAATACGTCACATGCCAAGAAACGGGGAGTTTTGTCCCCGTTTTTATTAAAAACCAAATCAAGGAGGAACAATATGGCTGATGTAGCTTCAACCGTTAATTCCGTAGTAGGTGGAATCGTTAGTCTAA
>Ga0209228_1000871_pt1 | contig 15429 bp, 14 predicted proteins | sample METZYME_3_150m_FD_187547 | JGI IMG/M metagenome (GOLD analysis project Ga0209228, IMG submission 187547) | Marine microbial communities from oxygen minimum zone in mesopelagic equatorial Pacific - METZYME_3_150m (SPAdes) (version 2) | ecosystem: Environmental > Aquatic > Marine > Oceanic...
AAGTAGTGATTCTTTCCATTCACCAAGATGACAATCTGAGAGTAGATTTTCTTTGATACATATATCTTGCATTGGCGGTGACAAACGAGAATCCGCTATGCGGTAGTCAACATTATTTGATGAAAAGAAGCGTGCAACCGACAAACCGGTCAGCCCCATACCCAAAATAAGTTTCATGAAACCCTTGTGTTTTCGACCAAAATTGACTATATTTTACACTTTTACTTTTACAATATTATTATGCCAACAAATGTTCAAACAACTTCTAGTTCGATTGCGATTAATCGAACACTAAGAAATACTTATCAGCTTCTTTCTGCAACACTTCTATTCAGTGGCTTAATGGCATACCTTTCAATGTATCTAAACTTGCCATATTTTGGACTTTTAATAACGCTTGGTGGTTACTTTGGGTTGTTATTTTTAGTCACAAAACTTAGAAACTCTGCCTCTGGAATTTTTGCTGTCTTTGCTCTTACAGGCTTCATGGGGTTAACTCTTGGACCTATTGTAGGTGCCTACACAACTGCTTTTTCTAACGGAACAGAGCTTGTTGCAATGGCTATGACTGGAACTGCTGCTATTTTTCTGTCACTTTCCTTTTATGCACTTGTGTCGCAAAAAGACTTTAGCTTTTTATCTGGCTTTTTAACAGCCGGTATTATCGTTGCATTTTTAGCGGGTATCGCTGCTTACTTTTTTCAGATTCCTGCTTTATCTTTAACTGTTTCAGCAGCATTCATTATTCTAATGAGTGGACTGATTCTTTTTGAGACGAGTAATATCATCCGTGGTGGTGAGACTAACTACATCATGGCTACAGTGACGCTGTATATTTCTATTTATAACTTATTCTTAAGCCTGCTTCACCTTTTAGGTGTTTTCTCTGGCAATGACTAGTGATAGATAGCGATGGATATCGCGCTAATGTAGGTATTGTAATTACTAATGACAAAAAACAGATACTCTTAGCAAAGCGGTATAAACAAGAAGGTTGGCAACTGCCTCAAGGTGGAATTGATAACAATGAAACCGAGTTGGATGCTCTTTATCGAGAGCTACAGGAAGAGGTAGGCTTGAGTTCAACTCATGTCACACTGATAGCTAAGACCCCAAAATGGCTCAGATATGAACTACCAAATGAGCATATCAGAAGAACTCAAAAACCTACTTGCATTGGTCAAAAGCAGGTATGGTTTTTAGTGAAACTTGACTCAAGTGATGATGAAATCACTCTAAATCAACATGATGATATTGAGTTTGATGAATGGAAATGGGTAGACTACTGGAATCCAGTTGATGAAGTTATCAATTTTAAAAGAGATGTCTATGAAGATATGTTGAAAGCGTTAGCACCAATCCTCTTTGAAAATGAACACTCGATCCCCTCCAAACTTTCAAGACCGTTACAATTTAGCGCTATCAGACTATAGCTGAGATAGGCTTTTTTTAATGATCTCTACTGGAGTCATTATGTGATTTTCAATGAGTTTAGAAATGGATTTTTTGTCTCTATCAAGAGCCAAAATCATTAATGCAGCGTGTTCATTTTGGTTAATTTTAAGTGTCGCGGCATTAGAAACATTTTCCTTGAGCCATAAATTACGATACCTCTTTGATTTTTCAAATAATGAATCTCTTATTTGGAGAAGTCTTGGTGATTTACAACCAGAAACCAATGCATCATGAAATAAACTATGGCGATTCTGCCATTCAAACACATCAATATTTTTTAATTTACTATATTTATTCAGTCTATGAGATGCCGCTATTATGCTTGCTTCCCAATAGTCATCCCCATGCTCGATTGCCATATCGATACAAAGTGACTCTATTTTAGCTCGAGCTTGATAAATATCTTTCAAGTCGTCAATTGAAATTTCACTAACGTAAAAGCCTCTTTGATTTTCGGAAACTACTAGATCTTTTACTATTAATTGAGATAAAGCCTCTCTAAGGGGGCTTGTACCAACATTATATTTATCCTTTAAAGTCTTTATATGGAGTTTTTGTTGAGGAGAAAACTCTCCTGAAATAATATCATTTGTTAATGAATCAAGTATTTGAGCAGCAGTATTTTTTTTAGAACTATCCACGGGTCAGAAGCCTTTAAAACTCCAAATAATTTCTAAATTAATCATAAATATTTAATATTTTATATTTGAATTTTATCATAAATGTAGTTATAATACAAAAATGTCGACATTTTAAATATTCATTATGAGTTCACATAACAATTCAAATATTGATATAGGTTTTGAAATCAATGAGCATAAGGATTATCAAAGACTTCAAGTAATTACCCTTTCACAAGAATTAGTTGAAAAATTTGATGAATTGACTAGTCAATATAATGTTCAGTCAATTGAATACAAGCCTTTCCTACGTTTTTTTATCGCTAATTGCCTAAATGAATTAACCCATAATACACTTGCTGATTATTTATCAAATACACTCAATAATCGCTCTTCAGGGGCCATATTACTGCAGTGCAATAACTTAGAAAATATATATGATAATCATGATACTTTAATTGACTTAAATATTCGATTATCAACGGCCATTTCGCACTTAATTGGACTTCCAAACTTAGATTCAATGTCTGGAAAATTTTATGCTAGATTCTCTGTAAAAAATGAAGACAACAGTGATAGTTATTTGCGCCAGGCTCATCGTAGAATGGAGCTTCATAACGATGGCACCTATGTTGAAGAAAAAACTGACTGGGTTATTATGCAAAAAATGCTTGAAAAAAATGTTGATGGCGGTGACTCACTCCTTCTGCATCTTGATGACTGGAAAGATGTGAGTAAATTTCATAATCATCCTTTAGCTAAGCATGACTTTCAATGGGGATCACCCTCCAGTAAAAACGTTAGTTACAAACTAAGGCATCCTATTTTTCTTGAAGATGATAAAGATGGCAAACCAATGATGTCTTATATTGACCAATTTGTAGAACCCATGAACATGAATGAAGGCCTTTATTTATATGAACTAGGCGAATCACTTGAAAATGAATCAAATACTTACCATCTCAAACTTCCTGAAGGCAGCATGATTATAATTAATAACTATTTTTGGGTTCACGGTCGTGACAAATTCACAGCCAACAAAAACCTTCATAGAGAGCTCTTAAGGCAAAGAGGGGTTTTTGCTGAAAATATCGACTAAAATTGTTGCTACCGGTTTAATTCAATCATTCTAATGGCTAATATACAGACCTATGATTTTATAATTGTTGGTGGTGGTATCGTCGGAGTTTCTACAGCCTTGTCTCTGATTAAGAAGCACCCTTCAAAAAAAATTCTTCTTCTTGAGAAGGAAGAATCGTTTGCAACTCATCAAACTGGTCACAACAGTGGAGTTATTCATGCTGGAGTTTATTATGAACCTGGCAGCTTAAAAGCAGAATTTTGCCGTGAAGGCCTTAAAGAAACAATCAAATTCTGTACAGCCCATAAAATACCATTTGATCAATGTGGAAAATTGCTTGTTGCTACAAATGACCTTGAGCTTGAGAGAATGAAGAAACTGTTCGAGAGATGCAAAGCTAATCAAATTGACGTTGAAATACTAGACCAGAAAAAACTAAATGCAACTGAACCTAATATTGTTGGTATTGGTGCCATATTGGTCAAATCGACTGGAATTGTTGACTACAAATTAATCACTAAAAAAATGTCCGAGCAATTTGAGTCACTGGGTGGAGAATTTTTACTCAATACTGAGGTAATTAATTTAAAAGAAGATAAAGAAAGAATTCAAGTGATTACTTCGAGTGAAACAATCAGCTCTGAATATCTCATCTGTTGTGCTGGCTTAATGGCTGATCGGGTTGCTAAACTTCTTGATATTAAAATAGACTTTCAAATTATTCCATTTCGTGGTGAATATTATAAACTTAAAGACAAGCATAATAGTCTTGTTAAACATCTGATTTACCCTATTCCTGACCCTAATCTGCCATTCTTAGGGGTTCATTTGACAAAAATGATAGATGGCAGTATCACTGTTGGTCCAAATGCCGTTTTAGGATTCAAACGAGAAGGCTACAAAAGGTTAAATTTCAGTATCAGGGATTCAATTCAATTTTTATCATTTAAAGGGTTTCATAAGGTCATTAAAAAGAACCTTAAATCAGGCTTATACGAAATGAAAAATTCAATATTTAAGCGCGGCTATTTAAAAGAAGTACAAAAATATAGCCCTCAAATTAATCTTAAAGATCTTCAGCCTTACCCCGCAGGTATTAGAGCTCAAGCAGTATTAGAGGATGGAACACTTGTGCATGACTTCTTGTTTGCAGAAAGTAAACGCTCCATTCACGTTTGTAATGCACCCTCTCCAGCAGCAACATCTGCAATACCAATTGGAAAATACATCACCGAAAAAGCAGCTAAAGCATACAACAATCTAACTTGAAAAAAACTGCCTAATTGTCACGGCAAACTCCTTAGACTGAACACTTTCAGGTGAAGCATTAAGTTTTACAAGTGCAGGATCAACAAACTCTTTAGGAATAATTACTTCTCTTCGAACATTGAGTAGTGCTTTGGTGAAATCGACCATAAATTCTGGATGCGCTTGCATAGTGAAAACCTTATCATTTATATAAAAACCAGCATTTTCACAAAACTCAGATGAAGCATACACAGTTGCTCCTTCTGGAGGTTGGATAACTTGATCTTGATGACAAATATTAAGAGTTAAGTCTTCTGATAAATTACCCATATAGCTCGTTTTATTATTTATTTTGTATGTATGAAGACCTAAACCCCAACCTTTAACTGATTTTTCCACATGACCACCAAGCGTCTGAGCAATAAGCTGATGACCAAAACAGACACCAAATATTGGTAGTTTGGCATGATAGATATCATTAATTAATTGACTGACAGGTGGTATCCAAGAATGCTCCTCGTAAACGCCATGAGGAGAGCCTGTGACTATCCAACCATCACACTCTAAATGATTTTTTGGAAATACAGAATTTAAAATATTATAGGTTTCAAATTCAAATACTTGATCTTCTGAATTGATAAGAGCAATAAGCATTTCTGCATATGTACCATACTTTTCGACTAGATCATCTGAAGCCCTGCCAACTAAAAGTATTCCTATTTTCATAATAAAAAATTGTTACGCTTCGTTTTTCTTTTGTTTCGCTCTTAAGACTAAATAGTCATGCGCAATAGTAGCAGCAGCAATGGCTGTAATTTCAGCATGATCATAGGCTGGAGCAACCTCAACAACATCGGCACCGATGAATTTTACCTTTTCCAACCCCCTAATAATTCCCAAAGCTTGAGCAGAGGTCAACCCTCCTGAAACTGGAGTACCTGTACCAGGCGCATAGGCTGGATCAAGGCCATCAATATCAAATGTTAGGTAAGCGGGTCGATCCTTTACTACATCAATTATTTTATTGATAACTTTTTTAATGCCATTTTCATGAACCCACGGCGCATCCAGCATTTTGACGCCTTTTGTATTGCTGTTATGGGTTCTTATTCCAATTTGTATAGAATGCTTAGTATCAATTAAATTCTCTTTGATTGCTCTTGAAAACATGGTTCCATGGTCAAGCCTACCATCCTCATCAGGCCATGTATCTGTATGCGCATCAAAATGAACAAGAGCAATTGGTCCATGTTTTTCAGCGTGAGCTCTCAAAAGTGGGTAGGTCACAAAATGATCGCCCCCAAACGTTAGCATTTCTGCCCCAGAATCTAATATAGTTTTGGCATGGTTTTCAATCTCAGAGACGATGTTGCCATGGAAACCATAATCTAATTCACAATCTCCATAGTCAGTCACTGCGAGAGTTTTAAATGGGTCAATCCCATCAGGAAAAGCTAAAAGCTCAGCAAGCTGGACTGATGCCTCTCTAATGGCCTTAGGGCCAAATCTTGCGCCTGGTCTAAAACTAGTTGCAGCGTCATAAGGTATGCCACTGACAGCAATATCAACGCCAGTTAAATCTTTTGTATATTTGCGCCTAAGAAAGCTCAGAGCGCCGCCATAAGTCATCTCATTTGCCCTTCCATAAAGACTTTTTTTGGTAAAGGCTTGATCGGTCTTCATGTCTTCAAAGTCATCAATACTCATATAGTGTCTCTCTTTATAATCTGTCTAATAGTGAATAATAAAGCATACCAATCTTCATGCTTGGGTTTCGTAAAAATCTTCCACCAGGAAAACTTTGCCTTGGTATCTTTGACATAATATCAAAAGTCTCACCACTTCCTGTTATTTTCTCAGAAACTATTTTTCCAGAATAACTTGCTAATGCAACACCTTGACCTGAGTAACCTTGGGCAGAGATCACTTTGTCATGATGGAGTGTCGTTAAGAATGGAAGGCGGTTCATGGTTATTGCAAGCTTTCCACCCCATGCATAGTCAATTTTAATACCCTTAAGGAATGGATAAATTTTTTCTAGAGGTTTAGTCACGATAGGTACTATATTTTTGGATAATTCTTGTGAATAATTCTCACCACCCCCAAAAAGCAAACGCTTGTCTGCGCTCATTCTAAAATAATTAATAACAAACCTTGAGTCGGCAAAAGCAATATCTCTTGGGTTTATCTTTTGAACAGTTTCATCGTCAAGAGGCTTGGTTGCAACGATATAGTTGTTCATTGGTAAAATTTTTGATGTTAGGCTTTTCTCAAGGTTGCCAAGATAGCCGTTACAAGCAAGTACAACGCGGTCAGCTTTAATGGATCCATTTTGAGTTTTTATTCTTACATGATTATCGTGAACCTTGTAACTAATGGCAGCAGTATTTTCATAGAGTTTAGCGCCAGCAGAAATAGCGGCCTTCGCAATACCAAGCGCATAGTTTAGTGGATGACAGTGAGCCTCACCTTCATCATAACTACCCCCGTAATAGGTATCCGAACCTACAACCTCTCTCATTTCACTATCACTGAGATAAACCATATCTTTATAATCATATTTTTGAATCATATGATCGACATATTGTTTTGATTCTTCACAATATTTCTGTTTGTGATTTGGGTGAGCAATTCCCTTTTTATAGTCACACTGAATTTGGTATTTATCAATCAGATCTTTGGCGTGATATTTTGCCTGCTCTCCAATACTCCACAAAACCTTGGCGTAATCAAATCCCAAAGTTTTTTCTAAATAAAATTGATCTCTTCTCATCCCACCTGAAACCTGTCCACCATTTGCACCAGAGGCTCCTGATGCTATTGTATTGGACTCAATAAGGACAACATTGACGCCCTCGTTTGCTAAATAAAGGGCAGATGACAAACCTGTATAACCGCCACCAATAATGCAGACATCGGTCTCACTTTCACCCGTGAGTGTTGGCTGGTCTATCTCAATATTTCTAGAGGCCTGGTAGTATGATTGCACGCAACAATTAAATTATTTTATCGATTTAGCGGTCAAATCAAGACACATCCATACCTTATCGATAATTTCATCAATATGATCATTGTTACAAATTAAAGGTGGAGCAATAACCATCTTATTCTTAATTGCCCTCATCACTATGCCATTTTCATAACAAAAGTCGCGACATCTTCCAACAATCTCTGCACTATTTTCAAATCTTATGCAATTCTCTTTGTCTTCTACTATTTCAATGGCTGCAAGCATTCCAAGATGTCTGGCTTCACCCACCAAAGAGTGATTCTCCAAATCCTTCCATTTCTCTGCTAAGTACGGAGCAGTATTGTTTTTAACCTGATTGAGTATCTTTGTATTATCCATCAACTCAAGATTAGCCACAGCCGCAGCCATGCAAGCTGGGTGACCAGAATAGGTATAACCATGAGCAAACTCTTGATTAGCTGCAACCAGAACATCGACAATGTCATCTCTTACAACAACGCCACCAACTGGCAGATATCCTGAGGTTACGCCTTTTGCAAACGGCATTAAATCTGGCTTAATATTAAAGTACCCCGAACCAAACCATTCACCGGTTCTTCCAAAACCACATATCACCTCATCAGCAACTAAGAGAATGTTTCTTTCTTGACAAATCCTGCTAATCTCAGGCCAATAAGTTTTTGGAGGAATAATCACTCCCCCTGCGCCTTGAATTGGTTCAGCAATAAACGCAGCAACTCGGTCTTCACCGAGTTCATCTATTTTCTTTGCCAGACTTTGTGCTACCTTCATTCCATATTCATCGGCATCAATCTTTCCACCAGCCTCAACGCAAGCATCGTAATAGTAGGGCTGATCCACATGCTCAATATCTGCAATTGGTAGGCCGCCCTGAGCATGCATAGCACTCATACCGCCTAAACTAGCTCCAGCCATGGTTGATCCATGATATGCATTTGTACGACTAATAATGACTGACTTCGAGGGCTTTCCTCGAGCAGCCCAATAGTGTCTTACTAGCCTAACTACAGTATCATTTGCCTCAGAACCCGACCCACAAAAATAAACTTTATTCATCCCCTCAGGCGTTTTATCGGCAATCATTTCCGATAATCTGATGGCAGATGGATGACTCGATCCAAAAAAGTTATTGTAGTAAACAAGTTCATTCATTTGTTCATTTACAGCCTCAATAATAGATTGTTGGCCATAACCCATATTGACACACCATAGGCCAGACATACTATCTAAAATTTTCTTGCCATCGTTATCATAAATATAAACCCCATCTGCACGGCTGATGATATGAGTCGATTCAGGATTCTTGATGTAACTTAAATCGCTGAATGATTGGATTAGATGTTTTGCATTTTTTTGTTGGAGTGCTGAAGTGCTTGCTGACATATTCTTTCCTTAAATTAGTTGAAATTATTACAAAAAAATAATTAATACATTTTGTCTTTTCTATTTAGATGATATAGTGTAATCTTTTTTTACTTTCTGGCAATAATTATTTTATATTTTGTCTTGAAAAAATAAGAGTAAATAATACAAAAAAGATAATCTATGAAAAACTTTGCAGAGAAATTTCTCAGCGCAAACCCTGAGCTAAAAAAAATTGAATTCATTTATGTCGATTTCAATGGCGTTGCAAGAGGCAAGAGCGCCTCTCCAAAAACACTTCTTAAGGCATTTAATGGCGGGTTAAAAATGCCAGTTTCAAGCTATGTTCTTGATATTTGGGGCGACAATCCTAAAGGAACAGGACTGGTAATGACAACAGGAGATGGTGATGCAACATGCAGAGTTGTGGAAAAATCTCTCGCATTGACACCTTGGAGCTCAAATCGGACTGCCCAGTGTCTTGTTAGTATGGAAGATAATGATGGCAACCCCATCTATGCTGATTCTAGAAACATATTAAAGAACGTTCTAAGTCGATTTGACGAACTTGGACTGAGACCTGTCATCGCTCCTGAAATGGAATTTTATTTAATTGACAAGCAGCTCACAAAACACGGACATCCACAAATGCCTTTGATTCCTGGAACCAACAGACGTTACAGAGAAGTTCAATTACTAAACCTTAATGTGATGGATGATTTTGAGGATTTCTTTGATCTGGTTGATAAAAGTGCAAAATCACTAGGCATCCCATCTGAAACAGCAATTGCAGAATGCGCGCCTGGACAATTTGAAATCAACTTGCTGCATCATGACGACCCTCTTCTGATGGCTGATCAGGCATTTCTAATGAAAAGATCAATAAAGAATTGCGCTAAACAATTTAATCTAAATGCCACCTTTATGTCGAAACCTTTTTCTGATCAGGCTGGTAATGGAATGCATGCTCACCTTAGCATTGTTGATAAAAAAGGTAAAAATCTCTTTAAACTTGATGCAAAGAATCAGCCCCAAGGAATTTTTGCAAACGCAATTGCAGGACTCTTAAAAACAACTCCTGATTTCCTATCGTTTTATGCCTCTCATTCTAACTCATACAGGAGACTAGTTCATAATGCTGATCATGCTCCAACAACATTGAGTTGGGGGCACGAAAATAGAACCGCTCTAATTAGAATTCCTGAGGCCTCACCGAGTGCCACGAGATTAGAATTTAGACTCCCAGGCGCTGACTCAAACCCTTATTTAGTTTTTGCATCAATCCTCTCAAGTGTACTTTCAGGAATTCAAAACAAATTTCCACTTGGCAAGGAAACTTTAGGTAATGCTCATGCCCAACATAAGCCCGAGCTTGGAATAACTTGGCGTGAAGCTGCTAATAAGACAAGTAAATCAAAAATAGTAAAAGAGTTTTTTGGTGAACAATTCCAAAAATCTTTTCAAGTCGTAAAAGAACATGAAATCAATAGATTTGAGAGCACGGTTACAGATTTTGAATACAATTCATATTTGAGACATCTATAAAATATTGATTGTAATTTTAAAAAAGGTGATTATTAAATATAAAAATTTAATATAATCCAATTACTTAATAGTAAAAAAAATAAGGAGAAAAAAATAATGAAACATAAAGTAAATAATCTTCTCATCGCTTCAGCATTAGTTTTTTCAATGCAAACAGCTTTTGCAGAAGATAATGTAGTTCATGTATACAACTGGTCAGATTACATTGATGAGCAGGTAAACACTGACTTTGAGGCTGCAACTGGCATCAAGGTAGTATACGACGTGTTTGACTCTAATGAAGTTTTAGAGGCCAAACTTTTAGCAGGCGGCTCTGGTTACGACGTTGTTGTACCTTCAGCAGGCTTCTTGGCTAGACAAATTCAAGCTGGTGTTTTTCAGAAGCTTGATAAATCTAAGCTTTCGAATATTGTGAATATGTGGGATGTTGTTGAAGATCGCGTTGAACAATATGGACCACTCAATGAGTATTCAGTTAACTGGATGTGGGGTACCACTGGTATTGGCTACAATGAAGGCATGATTAATGAAAGAATGGAGAATGCTCCAACAACCTCTCTTGCAATGGTCTTTGATCCAGATGTAGTATCCAAGTTTGCAGATTGTGGCGTTCATCTATTGAATGCTCCAACAGAAATCATTCCTGCAGCATTAGCCTATATTGGTGAAGATCCATCTACAGACGACCCAGAGGTCTTAAAGAAAGCTGAGCCGGTTCTAGAAGCAATTCGTCCATATATTCAGAAATTCCATTCATCACAATATATTGATGCACTTGCCAATGGTGATATTTGCTTAGTTGTTGGCTGGTCTGGTGATATCTTTATGGCTCAATATGCAGCCTGGGACGCTGAGAATGGTGTTGAGATAGTTTATGCAATTCCTGATGAGGGTGCCCTAATGTGGTTTGATCAGCTGGCCATTCCAAAAGATGCGCCTCATCCTGATAATGCTCATAAATACATTAACTGGACAATGAATCCTGAGCAAATCGCTACAGCAACCAACTATGTTTGGTATGCGAATGGTAATCTTGCATCGCAACCACTCTTAGATGAAGAGCTGTTTAATGATCCTGCGGTTTATCCTACTGAAGAAGTGCTTTCAGGTTTGTACACTGTGCCAACCTACAACGCTTCAACAAACCGTGTTGTAACTCGTCTTTGGACTAAGATTACAACAGGCAACTAAAAAACCGTTCAATTACTACCCCTATGACTTAAATGTCATAGGGGTGTTTTGTATTATCAATTATGGCCGACCTTTCCTCAACCAATCCTTGGCTGGATTCAAACCAAAAACCTTATATTCAAATAGAGAACGTTACAAAAAAATTTGGTGAATTTACTGCCATTGATAATTTATCTCTAGACATCTATAAAAACGAGTTCTTCTCATTATTGGGCCCTTCAGGTTGTGGAAAAACAACTCTACTGAGAATGCTTGCAGGCTTTGAAGATGTAACCAACGGAAGAATTTTAGTTGATGGTGAAGATATGTCTAATATCCCTCCACATCTTAGACCAATCAACATGATGTTTCAGTCCTATGCACTTTTTCCTCATATGACAGTTGAGAAAAATATTGCTTTTGGCCTCAAACAAGATAAATTACCTGAAGATGAAATCAATCAGAGAGTTGAAGAAATGTTGGAGCTTGTTGAACTCACAAACTTTGCCAAACGAAAACCTAATCAGCTTTCTGGCGGTCAGAGTCAACGTGTTGCTCTAGCAAGAAGTTTGGCTAAAAGCCCAAAACTATTACTTCTTGATGAACCCTTAGGCGCTCTCGACAAAAGACTCAGAGAACAAACGCAGTTCGAATTAATGGACATCCAAGAGAAACTTGAGGTGACCTTTGTCATTGTTACTCATGACCAAGAAGAGGCAATGACTGTTTCCAGCAGAATTGGAGTTATGGATTCAGGAAATCTAATTCAAGTAGCAACACCAACTGAAATTTATGAGGCTCCAGTCAATAAAGATGTAGCTGACTTTATTGGTGATATAAATCTATTAAAAGGGCTTTATAAAGGTAATAATAAAAAAGGAACAGAATTACTATCAGAAGATTCAAAATCAATCGTTTTTGCAACGCAAGAGGTTGACGCTAAACTTGAAGATACTATGTGGTTTGCTATCAGACCTGAAAAACTTGAAATCTCTAAAAAGAAACCCTCAAATGACCTGAATGTTTTAAAAGGAATAATTGAGGATATTGCTTATGGAGGGAGTTTTTCAACCTACCATGTAAAACTCGATAACGGCAGAATTCTGAAAGCAATTCGTGCAAACCGCGTAAGAACTGAAGAGCATCACTTGACTTGGGATGATGAAGTCTATCTTCATTGGTCACCAGATTCTGCTGTTGTTCTTCTCTCTTAGCTTGTTTAACAATTATGGATGAAAAGCAAACAAAAAATAGTTTAATCAAACGTACATTTAATGGAAGGAATGCAGTTATTTCAATCCCCTACCTTTGGTTACTCTTATTATTCTTGTTTCCTTTTATTATTGTCCTTAAGATTAGTCTTGCTCAACCCATTATCGCAATGCCCCCATATACCCCACTATTTAGCTGGGGTGATTCATTGTGGCCAAAAATACAGGCAGGCTTAGATAGTTATCTTTTTCTTTTTAGTGATTCTCTCTATATTAAAGCCTATCTTTCGAGTATAAAAATTGCAACAATCTCAACGATATTAACACTCATTGTTGGTTACTCAATAGCTTACAGTATTGCTAGAGCTCCGACACGTTGGCGAGGCATCTTATTGATGCTAGTCATCCTCCCTTTTTGGACTTCATTCCTGATACGTGTATATGCCTGGATTGGAATTTTAAAGACTGAAGGTTTATTAAATTTAGCCTTAATGACAATTGGACTTATCGAGAAACCATTAATAATCATGAATACTGACCTAGCGGTATACATTGGCATTGTTTATTCATATCTACCATTCATGATTCTGCCACTTTACGCAAATTTAGAAAAAATGGATATGAGTCTATTAGAAGCAGCAGCTGATCTCGGCTGTCGGCCAATAAAAACATTCTGGTCTGTAACCATTCCTTTATCAATGCCCGGCATCATGGCTGGATGCTTTCTTGTATTTATTCCTGTTGTTGGTGAGTTTGTTATCCCAGACCTTTTAGGCGGAACAAAAACCTTAATGATAGGTAAAGTTCTTTGGGGTGAGTTCTTCTACAATAGAGACTGGCCTGTAGCATCGGCTGTTGCGATTATTATGCTTTTACTTCTAGTTGTCCCGATTATTCTCTATCAAAAATCTCAAGAAAAGGCGATCAAATGAAAAAGTACGGCAACTTCAATATCTTCGCCCTAATAATTGGCTTTTCATTTTTATATATTCCGATTATCTTGTTGATACTTTTTAGCTTTAATGAATCCAGATTGGTGACAGTTTGGGGTGGCTTCTCAACAAAATGGTATGGCGAGTTAATGAGCAATCAAGGCATCAAAGATGCTGCCTGGGTAACCTTTAAGGTTGCATTTATCTCCTCATCTGTAGCAACATTCTTAGGTACTATTGCGGGACTAGTAATGACCCGTTTTGGTAAATTTAGAGGCAGAACACTTTTCTCTGGAATGATCTATGCTCCCATGGTAATGCCAGAGGTTATATTAGGCCTATCCACCCTGCTTACGTTTATCACTTTGGCTATTGATAGAGGGGTATTAACTGTAACACTTGCTCATATAACTTTTTCTATGTGTTATGTCTCGGTCATTATTCAGTCTAGAATGTCTAGTTATGATGACAGTATTAATGAAGCGGCACTTGATTTAGGTTGTACACCGCTTCGTACATTTCTTTTGATTACCTTTCCAATCATACTCCCAGCGATTGTTTCTGGCTGGTTGTTGTCATTCACTATGTCACTAGATGATCTTGTTATTGCCAGCTTTACCTCTGGCCCAGGTTCAACGACACTTCCTATGAAAATATACTCAATGGTTAGACTCGGAGTTACCCCAGAGATTAACGCTGTCTCGACAATTTTAGTTGGCATTGTTACAGCTGGCGTTATCACTGCCTCTGTCATTGGAAAAAGACAAAAACAAAGGTCAATTAAACTATCCCATATATAGACACTTAATCCTAATAGGCTATTATAATTAGCCTCTTTAGTAATTCAGAATCAAGGATAAATCATGCTAACAAACTCTAGTCTTCTTAAAGAGCACGGTTATGTCAATGGAAAATGGGTGGGTGATGATGCGCAATCGCGATTTGATGTTAAAAACGCCTACACCAATGAGGTCATTAGTACATTACCTGAAATGGGCAAGAAAGAAACCGATGAAGCCATCATTGCAGCAAACAATGCTTGGCCAGAATGGAGGGCTAGAACAGCTAAAGAGAGAGCGATTATCCTAAAAAAATGGTTCGACTTGATTACGACAAATCAAGAAGATCTTGCTATTTTAATGACGGCAGAACAAGGCAAACCAATTGCTGAAGCAAGAGGTGAAGTCGGTTACGGAGCATCATTTATTGAATGGTTTGCTGAAGAAGCCAAAAGAACCTACGGAGACATTATTCCGACGCCCGCAAACGATAGAAGAATACTGGTTATTAAACAGCCGATTGGTGTTGTTGCATCAATTACACCTTGGAACTTTCCTATTGCAATGATTACCAGAAAATGCGCTCCTGCTCTCGCTGCAGGCTGCCCGGTTGTGATTAAGCCTGCTTCTGAAACGCCATTGTCAGCCCTAGCAATTGCCGAACTCGCTGAACAAGCAGGAATCCCTAATGGCATTCTAAATGTTATTGTTGGAACTAACTCAAGTGAAATTGGTAATGCATTAACTGATAGTCCAATTGTTCGCAAACTCTCTTTTACCGGCTCTACTGCAATTGGCAAAATATTAACGCGAAACTGCGCTGATACAATGAAAAAAGTGTCTATGGAGCTTGGTGGTAATGCCCCTTTTATAGTTTTTGATGATGCCAATCTTGATTCAGCAGTTGCTGGTGCACTCCTTTCAAAATTTAGAAATACTGGGCAGACTTGTGTATGTACAAATCGCTTCATTGTTCAAGAGGGAATTTATGATAAATTTGTTGAAAAACTTGGTGAGGCTGTCAAAACACTCAA
>Ga0209228_1000876_pt1 | contig 15378 bp, 11 predicted proteins | sample METZYME_3_150m_FD_187547 | JGI IMG/M metagenome (GOLD analysis project Ga0209228, IMG submission 187547) | Marine microbial communities from oxygen minimum zone in mesopelagic equatorial Pacific - METZYME_3_150m (SPAdes) (version 2) | ecosystem: Environmental > Aquatic > Marine > Oceanic...
CTAGAGATTTGTCTGGATGCAGGTTTGGAAATCTCAGGAATAAATGCAGAAGTGATGCCGGGGCAATGGGAATATCAAGTGGGACCTTTGGGACCTTTAGATGTGGCTGATCAGTTATGGATAAGCCGTTGGTTGCTATATCGAATAGCGGAAGATTATGGTGTTAGCGCGACCCTTCATCCGAAACCAGTAAAGGGCGACTGGAACGGTGCAGGGGCACATACAAATTTCAGTACAAAATCTATGAGAAATGATGGAGGTTTGAAGGTGATAGAGTCCGCATGTGATTCTTTAGGGAAAAAACACGATGAACATATAGCTGTATATGGTGCTCATAATGAGGAAAGACTTACAGGGTTACATGAAACCTGTTCAATACAAGACTTTCGGTATGGCGTAAGCGATCGCGGTGCATCCATAAGAATTCCAATGGCTACGGCTAATGATGGCAAAGGTTATTTAGAAGATAGAAGGCCATCTGCAAATATGGATCCCTATAAAGTATGTTCAATATTAATTGAGACAACATGTGGTTAAAAGAACCGTGTGAATATAAAAAAGGCGCTTTTAGCGCCTTTTTTTATTGCAAAAAAATAAATCAATAGTTAATATTATTAAGTATAATTATTTAATACTTAATAATTATAAGTAATATTCAGATAAATAATTTATAATATAAATAATCAGGGGTATAATGAATAAAAATATAATATTTTGTGTATTATTGTTTCTAACAATAGTACCTATTATTTCGGCTAATGGAGAACCATCAACGGCACATGTATTGTTTACTATAAATAATGTATGGATGCTTGTTTCTGCTTTTTTAGTATTTATTATGCATTTGGGATTTGCTGCTCTTGAGTCTGGTCTTACTCAAGCAAAGAATACCGTTAATATTTTATTCAAAAATGTGAGCATTGTTGCTCTTGGTATTTTGACATACGCGTTGTGTGGGTTCAATCTTATGTATCCCGGTGAATTTAATGGATATTTTGGTTTTGCAGGTTTTGGTCTATCAATGCCTATTGGATCAGCTGGTTTAATCGAATATGCAGATGGTGCATATACATATTTTACTGATTTCATTTTTCAAGCTATGTTTGCGGCTACAGCAGCTACGATCGTTTCTGGAGCTGTAGCAGAGAGAATAAAACTAAGTAGTTTCTTAATCTTTTCTACAATCTACGTTGCCTTTATTTATCCAGTTGTTGGTTCATGGACTTGGGGAGGAGGCTGGCTTGATTACAAAAACTTTCATGATTTTGCTGGATCAACTCTTGTTCATAGCGTTGGAGGATGGGCTGCATTAGTTGGGGCGTATATGCTTGGTCCTAGACTTGGTAAATATGGAAAAAATGGATTAATAAAACCAATACTAGGGCATAATATGCCATTAGCATCTATTGGTGTTTTTTTACTTTGGTTTGGCTGGTATGGATTTAATGGAGGTTCTGTCCTATCAGCAGATCCAGGTGCTATCTCATTAGTTTTTGTTACAACAACTTTATCAGCTGCAGCAGGTGTTATAGGTGCAATGGTAACATCATGGGTTATAAGTAAAAAACCTGATTTATCCATGATTTTAAATGGATCACTAGCCGGATTAGTTGGTATAACAGCAGGTGCAGATGTTATTAATCCAATGTTTTCAGTGATAGTAGGTCTTATATCTGGAATCATTGTCGTTTTATCTGTAATTCAGTTAGATAAATTAAAAATAGATGATCCTGTCGGAGCAATTTCAGTTCACCTTGTATGTGGAATATGGGGAACACTTGCTGTAGGAATCTTTAGTGAGAATTTTAATTTGGGGATTCAAGCGCTTGGAGTTCTATCTTATGGAGCTTTTTGTTTTATCTGTGCGAGCATTATTTTTCAAGCTATTAAAATTTTTATGGGACTTAGAGTATCGGAGGAAGAAGAAATATTGGGTCTTGATATTGGTGAGCATGATATGGAGTCATACGCTGGTTTCCAAATATTTACTGTAGAATAGGAGATATAGAATGAAATTAATTATAGCAGTTATTCAGCCAGAGGAACTTCCATATATAAAAGAAGAATTATTAAAGCGAGAAATCTATAAGTTTACAATCACTAATGCCAAAGGTCAGGGAAAAGAGATTCCAGCACAAGAAGTATATCGAGGTATTTCATACGAAATATCTTTACTAAAGAAAGTTCGATTAGAAATCGCAGTAAATGATGAATATGTTGATGCAGTAATTGAAGCAATTACTACAGTTGCAAAAAAGGATGGTGATAAAGGTCGGGGTAAAATATTTATACTCCCTATCGAGGAATGTATTCGAATACGTACAGGTGAAACAGGCTCAGATGCTATAGGATAGTTTTTAATACATGAAATAATAATTTGGTGCAGATATTAATTTTCTCAACCTCCTTAAGCTACCAACTTAATAAAGAGATAATAGGGAAATTTCTCCTATTCATATTATACCTGCACCAAATCTATTTTATTAATCTTTTAAGCTAAACTTTATCTAATGCTTGTTTAAAATCATTAATTATATCATCAACATTTTCAATACCAACAGATATACGTACTAATCCATCCGAAAACCCATGGGATAATCGAAATTCTTTTGGAACATCTCCATGTGTCATTGATGCAGGATGCAATACCATTGTTTCTACAGATCCTAGGCTTTCAGCTAGAAGCGCAAGCTTTACTGAGTTTAAAAACTTTTTCCCTGCAGCCATACCTCCCTTTAATTCAAATGATATCATTCCGCTAAAACCGCTCATTTGCTCTTTTGCAACATGATACATTGGATGAGAGGATAGACCTGGATATGTCAACGATATGATTTTAGGATGACTAGTTAAAAATTCAGCTACTTTTATTGCATTTTCTTCGTGCTTTTTCATCCGCACATCTAATGTCTTAACCCCTAATAAAGTTAACCAACAGTCAAATGGACTAGGAATCGCACCAATAGTTTTTTGAGCGAATTTTAATTTATTTGCTAAATCTTCTCTATTAGTTATAAGAATGCCGCCTATTAGTTGACTGTGTCCAGTTATATATTTTGTGGTACTATGCATAACTAGATCTACTCCAAAATCCAGAGGTTTTAGGAAAACTGGAGTACTAAAGGTTGAATCAACAGCAAATAATAAATCATTCTTTTTTGCAATCTTAGATATTGCATTTAAATCAGTGATTTTTAATAATGGGTTAGTAGGAGTTTCAACCCAAATCATTTTTGTTTCGGGAGTTATCTCATTTTCAACTTTATCAGGAAAAGAAGTATCAACAAATGAAAAATGTAAATCATAATTAACTAATAGTTGATCAAACAGTCTGTAAGTTCCACCATATACATCATCTGAGCAGATAATATGGTCCCCTGATTTTAATAATTTTAAACAACTATCAATAGCGGACATCCCGCTGGCAAAAGCTATACCATATTTTCCATTATCAAGCGCTGCAAGATGATCTTCCATGATTTCTCTTGTTGGGTTAGCTGAACGAGTGTAATCATATCCTTTATCTTTACCTACTTTCTCCATAACATAAGTAGCTGTTTGATGCATAGGTGTTACTATTGAGCCGGTATCAGAATCTGGTTTAATAGCTGCGTGAATAACTTTTGTGTCAAATTTCATTTTCATTTGTTATCCCTTTTATTTTTGTATTAATTACGTTTAAAACGATACTTTAATTTATTGGTTATTTTATAATAACAAATAAATATTAAATTCAGTGCTCATACACTTTATAGGAGTCTTCATTGAGTAAAAAAATTAATATAGCACTTTTTGGCTTTGGCCGAATTGGTAGAAATATTTTTAGGCTTGGTTATACAAATCCTAATTTAAATTTTGTTGCTATTAGCGATCTTGGACATGCCGAGGCACTTCATTATTTATTAATGAGAGATTCAATTCATGGATCTTTAGATGATAAAATCCAAGTTGATGGTAATTATTTTATTTCAGAAGATCAAAATGTTAGAATTCTATCTGGTGGAAAACCCGGGACTGTTCCTTGGGATACTTTCGATGTAGACTTTGTTATTGATGCTACTGGTAAATATCTATATAAAGAAGAATTAGAACAACATTTACATTCTGGCGCAAAAAGAGTTCTAGTTAGTAGAACACCAAATGATGATATTGATCGAATAGTTATTCCGGGTATTAATGCAGAGACAGTTAGTAAAAGTGATAAAATAATTTCTGCCACTTCATCAACGACTCAAGTATTGGCTTTAATGTTAAGAATTTTAGATAAACATTTTTCTGTAAAGAAAGCAATGATGACCACTATACATGCATATACTGCTGATCAACCACTTGCAGATGCTGTAGGGATAGATTTAAGACGTAGTCGTTCTGCCGTTGAAAATATTATCCCTAACACAACTGGTGCTCCAAAAATAATTGAAAAGTTAATGCCTGAATTTTCTGGCAAATTAGATGGCATAGCATTTAATGTTCCTGTTCCTAATGGTTCATGTGTTGATCTTACTACTGAACTTCAAACATTACCAACTATCGAAGAGTTGAATCATGTTATGAAAAAAAATTCAGAAAATGATTATAAAGATTTATTAGGATATACTGATGACCCTATTGTATCAAGTGATGTTAATGGTAGAGAAGAAACAATGGTGTACGATGCAAAAGCAACAATGATCACTGCTGACAAACTATTAAAAACTATATGTTGGTATGATAATGGATGGGGATTTGCCAAAAGGATAATTGATACAATTGAGCTTTATGCTAAGGATGATTCATGATTAGAGTAGCTATTAATGGGTTTGGGCGAATTGGGCGTTCAGTATTTCGAGTATTGAATCAGAGAAAGGATATAGATCTAGTTGCTATAAATGATATTTTTGATAAGGAAGCACTTGTTTATCTATTAAAATATGATACTGTAATGGGGCGTTTCCCTGGAAATGTAGAATTAAAAGATGATATGTTAACAGCAGGGGATCAAAATGTGAAATTAATCTCTGAGAGGATACCTGAAAATTTGCCCTGGAAAGATCTTGGAATTGATATTGTTGTAGAATCAACTGGTATCTTTCGACAAAGAGAGCAACTTCAAAAACACTTAAATGCCGGTTGTAGTAAAGTAATTTTAACAGTTCCTCCAAAGGATGAAATTGATTATATGGTTGTTATTGGCGTTAACCATGAAGGACTGCGAAAGGAGCATCAAATTATTTCGAATGCAAGTTGTACAACAAATTGTTTAGCTCCAATGGCAAAAGTATTACATGAAAATTTTGGTATTGAATTGGGTGTAATAAATACAATTCATGCTTATACAAATGATCAAAGATTAGCAGATGTACCACATTCTGACTGGCGAAGAAGTAGAGCAGCTGCTGAAAATGTGATTCCAACAACTACAGGGGCGGCTCGAGCCGTCGGTAAAGTTTTACCGGAATTAAATGGAAAGCTAGATGGAATAGCTATGCGCGTTCCTGTTCCAGATGGTTCAGTAGTTGACCTTAATGTAAGATTAAAACAAGATGTCACTATTGATATGATTAATGATGCTGTATTAGCCGCATCAGAACAAGGACCAACGTCAAACGTGCTAGAATATTCAGATCTACCAGTAGTCTCTACTGATATTATTGGAAACAAACATTCATCTATATTTGATGCACCATTTACAAGAGTTATCGATAGTACTTTTGTTAAAACCTTGAATTGGTATGATAACGAATGGGGTTATTCTAATAGAGTAGTAGATTTGATGGCGCTTTTAGGAAAATTATTATAATTACATATCTTCTATATATAAAATAAAAAACCCTATCATTTGATAGGGTTTTTTATTTAGAGATAATTGATATTTATCTCCAGCGGGACCGACGAGACTCGAACTCGCGACCTCTGGCTTGACAGGCCAGCGTTCTAACCAGCTGAACTACGATCCCTAAACAATCTAATTCCCACGATAAATTAAACTGGCAGGAATAAAAATAATATATCCTAGGAACAACATAATTGGAGCTAATGTCAAACTTTGAAAGCTATTTACTGTTCCCGTTGCCATGATAATATATCCAAATACAATAAAAAGAACTCCAATAAAAAATATGATATAGTTGACCCTATTAAAGGACCAACCTTCAATTAATTGTATTTTTTCAGGATTTTTTTCATTACTCATGAGGCGGAAAAATTACGTTATCATAATTGGCATGACAACGTGTTTTTCCTCATAATTATACATCATATACCAAATTCTTATAAGATTGTAATTAAGGGACTTTAAATCAAAAAAATTAAAATAATTGTTGACACATGAATAATATTGTTTTAATGTTGGAGCGGAGAGGAGCATCCATAGACAGTTATGGACTGTCTGTGGGTGTTTTTTTTCGTTCTTTTTTGATAAAAAAATTAAAAATAGGAGGCGTATTTGCCATGAAAAAGCAAAATACTACGCTGTTCTTTGTAATGTCATTATTGTGTATGCAGATGTTATCTGCGCAGGCAATGACAGTATCAGGAACAGTATCAGATGCCCAAACAGGAGAAGCACTTCTTGGTGCTCAAGTATTTGTTAAAGGTACTTTTGTTGGGACTACGACTGATGATAACGGTGCTTTCTCATTAGATATTGAGTCAGGCGCTACATTGGTTGTTAATTATATTGGTTATAAATCTCAAGAAGTAGGTGTTGCTGAAGGACAGGCTTTATTAAGTGTGCAGCTTGAACCTGATGTGTTAAAGCAAGATGAAGTAGTTGTTACTGGTCTTGCATCTTCTGTTAAGAGACGTAACCTAGCTACTGCAGTTGCCAAAGTATCTGGCGATGAATTAAACGGTTCACCAAGTCAATCTTTAGATCAAGCTTTAGGCGGAAAATTTGCTGGTGTTCATATTCGCAGAAATACTGGTGCTCCTGGCGGTGGTATGAGTGTGAATCTTCGTGGCGTTGCAACAATAGCAGGTGAAACACAGCCATTATATGTTGTAGATGGTATTATTGTAAATAACTTTGCTAATCAATCAGGACTTGATGTTGTAAGTGCAGCAACAGGCGCTGGTAGCGCAAGACCTCAGGGTCAGCCATCAAATCGTATTGCAGATATAAATCCTAGTGATATTGAGAGCGTTGAAGTTCTTAAAGGTGCTAGTGCTGCTGCTATATATGGTGCGAAAGCATCTAATGGTGTTATCATTATTACTACAAAACGTGGTACATCTGGCAAAACTAAAGTGAACTTTTCACAACGATTTGGTACTAGAAATATAATAAATAAACAAGGTCATCGTGTTTTTGAGACCTATCAAGAGGCAGAAGATCAGTATGGTCCAGATATTGCAGCATTAGGAAATGATGCTGGTGGAAACTGGGCGAATAGAGATATTGATTATGAAGATGCATTATATGGTGAAACAGGTAATCTGAAGGAAACATCATTAAGTCTAACTGGAGGTAATCAGTCAACCCAGTTTTATCTTTCTGGTCAGTATCTTGATGAAGGTGACATTATTGTTAATAGAGGTTATGAACGTGTTTCTGGTCGTGCCAATGTTGATCATAGGGTAAATGATAAGTTAAAAGTTGCAACTACTGCATATTTAGCTAATTCATTTTCTGATAGAGGTATAACAGGAAATGATAATACCAATAAATCTTTTAACTTCTCATTTGGTTTTACTCCAAGTTTCTTGGATATTCGACAAAATGAAGATGGATCTTGGCCAGATCATGCCGCAAATCCTTCAAATCCATTACATACAGCAGCTGTTCTTACTAATGAAGAAACAGTCAATCGTGCAATGGGAAGTACAAGGCTTGATTATAATCTGATGAGAAACTCAGATATGAGTCTTGATTTTATTGGAACTCTAAGCGCTGATTATGTTGGTCAGGAAAATACAGTATTTTCACCTCCTGATCTTCAAGATGAGAGAGGTAAGTCAAATCCTGGAACATCTGTATTAACGAACCATAATAGTTTAAATACAAATGCTTCATTTAATTTGGCACATCGTATGTCTTTAGGTGGTATGAAACTTAATACGACTGCTGGATACCAGGCAGAAACACTGGATTATAATAATTCCATGATTATTGCCACTGGTATGGTTGTTACACAAACAAATATTGATCAATCAGCAGCGACCTCTGCTTTACAGACAAGACGTAAGCAACAGGATCGTGGTTGGTTTGTTCAAGAAGAAGTAGCCGTTGGTGAAAATATTCATGTTTCACTTGGTGTTCGTTCTGATCGTAGTAGTACTCTTGGTGATACAGAAAAATCACATATGTATCCAAAGTTTGCTGCTTCGTATCGTACTGGCGAAATAGCGATATTTGATGATTTGAAAATTAGAACTTCTTATGGTGTAACTGGTAATATGCCATTACCATTTGCTAAATATACTGCAATGGCTCCTTTGAATATTGGTGGTATGTCTGGTTTGGTTACCAGTGGCCTGAAAGGTTTAGATGGTATTGAACCAGAGGAAATGACAGAGATTGAATATGGTTTTGATGGTTCTATCATGAATGGCTTGCTTGGTTTTGAGTTCACTCTGTATAATCAAAATATAACAGGTTTATTGTTAGAAGTTGAAGAAGCTCCTTCAACTGGTTATACTCTTAAGTGGGCAAATGCAGGTGATATGAAAACGGATGGTATGGAATTAGATCTTGTATTTAATCCAGTAAGAACGAGAGATTTGAACTGGGTAAGTAGACTATCTTACTATACTACTTCATCAGAAATCACTAGACTTGAGGTTGATCCTTATAACACAGGTGGTTTTGCAACATTTTTAGGTGCATATCGTATCGAAAAAGGTTGGTCACCGCATACAATGGTTGGTAGTGAAATGGATGCTGATGGTGTGCATACAATCTTAGGTAATGAAACACCAGACTTTGTTATGGGTCTTAATAATAGAGTCCAGTTTGGTGCTTTCAGTCTTGTAGCCCATATTGATATCAAGCAAGGTGGAGATATTATTAATCTTCAAAAATTGATTTCTGATTTAGGTGGTACAACTTTTGACTATGATGATCAAACATTAGATCTTGACGAAGATGGAACAAAATCTGGAAATGGTAATGAGCGTCTGACTGTATTGGGAGGCGTTACTGCTCCATATATAGAAGATGGTAGCTATGTTAGGTTATCCGAATTGAGTTTTAATTGGGATGTTCCTAAATCATTTCTTGCTGGAAAGGTTTCTAGTATGCAGGTAGGTGTTTCAGCCAGAGATATCTGGATGAGCACTGACTATACTGGTTGGAATCCAGATGTAAGTCAATTTGGTAATGTAGCCGTTGGTGGATCTGTAGATACAGGCCCTTATCCAATGTCTAAAGCATTATACTTTAATGTTTCAGTAGGTTTATAGGAGGTAAATAATGAATAACTTAAAAAATATATTACCCCTACTTTTCGTAACTTTATGGTTTGGATGTGAAGATCTAGATTTTCCAGATCCAAATGCACCTTCAACAGATGTTGCAACTGTTCAAACGCTTGTAACAGGTGCGGAGGCAGGTATGCGTTCATCGTATGCTCTTTATCTTCGTGAAGTTAGCTCGGTAGGACGTGAAACGTATTACTTGGAACCAGCTGACCCTCGCTATACGGGAGAATTACTTAGAGGTCCTCTTGATCCTGGTGGTTTTTTGGTATACTCACCATGGGCAGCTCGTTATAGAGTAGTAGCAAATTGTCGTATACTTATGACGCAGTTTGCTGATGATGCTGGCGCTTCAGGCTTTGCAAAAACGATTGAAGCATATCAGCTATCATTAGTTCTAAATATGCAAAATGAAAATGGTTGTAAAATAGCACCATATAATGGTCTAGAGTCAGACTTTGTAACTAAGTCTGCAGGTTGGGCTGAAGTTGCTGCATTATTAGATGCTGGATATAGCGAACTTAATAGCGCAGGTAGTTCTTTTAGCTTTACGCTTTCTGGTGGTTTTGCTGGATTTGATACTCCTGCTACGTTTGCGCAGTTTAACAGGGCATTACGAGCTAGAGTAGCTGTTTATCTTAATGATTGGTCAACAGCGCTTACAGCCTTAGATAATTCTTTCATGGATGCTGCTGGAGACATGTCACATGGCGTATACCATGTATATAGTTCCGGTCAAGGAGATGGTGGAAATGGAATGTATGCGGATCCTACTGCTACATTTGTAAAGCTGATGGCTCACCCTACGTTTAAAGATGAATCTGAAGCTGGTGATCCACGTTATTCCAATAAAGTTGTTGAACGGGCTACCGAAATTACATATGATGGTTTAACCAGCAATGAAGCGCCTATCATGTGGACAGGTGATTATGATCCAGTTGCCATTATTCGTAATGAAGAACTAGTACTTCTTAAAGCGGAAGCAAATATTGGTAATGGTGGAGATGGACTTGCAGAAATTAATGTTGTACGTGCTGCGCATGGTTTAGCAGATGCTTCAAGTGGTGGTTTAACACAATTATTACATGAAAAACGATACTCCTTATTTCTAGAAGGACATAGATGGGTTGATATGAGACATTATGATCTATTAGGTGAACTTCCTATAGATCGTGATGGTGATCAGGTTTTTACATCATATCCACAACCTGAATCAGAAGTACCTGGTAGTTAATTTCATAATAGATTCTAATTATGTTAATAAAAGAGGCTCTTTTTAGGGCCTCTTTTATTTTCAGTTCGTAATGATTATTTTATTATTTTGTTTATTTATTTAAAGGAGGTAACCATGAAAAATTATATTTTCATTTTGTTAGCATTAACAATTATTTCTTGTTCCGAAGAATCTGGAATTGTTCCAGATTATGTTCTTTCTGCAGAACAAAAGCATAACAAGTTTAGTAGCGCTATTCCACCTGTTGTAAGAGTTTCTACTGGATCAGTTATTAAAGTCGATACCCATGAGGCATCGGATGGCCAACTTCATAGAAACGCTAATATTGATGATCTAAAGAATATTGATTTTGGACCGATTCACCCACTTACTGGCCCAGTATATGTTGAAGAAGCAGAAGTAGGTGATATATTAGCTGTAGATCTACTAGAGATAGAATTGCATGATTATGGTTGGCAGGCAATTGTGCCTGGATTTGGTTTTCTTTCTAAACGTTTTCCTAACGCAAAACTTACCGTACATAAAATTAACACTCTTACCCGTACCGCTACTTTTAATGATAAAGTTCAATTAGAATTAAGCCCATTTCCTGGTGTAATGGGAGTCGCACCTGCAACTGATGAAATGTTAAGTACTATACCCCCTAGAGCAAATGGTGGAAATATGGATGATCCAAACTTAACTGAAGGTACGACTGTTTATTTTCCTGTCTTTGTGAAAGGGGCTCTATTTTCTATTGGAGATGCCCATGCGATACAAGGGTTAGGTGAGGTCTGTGGTACGGCAATAGAGGCGCCTATGACTATTACATATAGGCTACGTGTAATAAAAAATATGCCTGCAATCAAAGAGCCTCAATATGAAAATGATGATTACTATGCTGTGACTGGATTTGGTGAGACCATAGATATTGCTACAAAAAAAGCAGTAAATTATATGATAGACCATTTAACAAATAATTACGATATAACGGATGAAGACGCTTATATGTTATGCTCTTTAGTTGGTGATCTTCATATTGCTGAAGTAGTTGATGTACCTAATATGTTAGTTACAATGCACTTTCCTAAGAGCATTATCAAGCAATTATAATTAATAAATAATCTCAAGTATAATTGTAACATTTAAAATAAAGTCAATTTTTTATTTTATTACAAAGAATTGACTTTATTTTATGTAAATCATTACCTTCTCGCCCCACAAATGCTGGATATAAAACAGTTTAATCCGGGGATAAAAACTGTAGGAAGTATTGCTAGTATAGTAATTGCAAGCATATTAGCATTCTATTTACTAGTCATTTACTGGCCTCAGTCTAATCCTTATGAAAGAGTGGAAATTAATATTCCAAAAGGGATCACTCTATCTGAGATAGGTGATATTTTAAAAGAGAAAAGTATTATATCAAATAAAAGAACATTTACAATGGCAGTAAAATCATTAGGACATGAAAAGAATATTCCTGCAGGAACATATGTTTTACATAATGCACTTAACAATAACGCTATAATTAATCAGTTGGTGTATGGAGCCCCATCTTTAAAAAGAATAACAGTATTAGAAGGATGGACTATTGATAATATAGCTAATCAATTAGAAGTAAAATTAAAAATAAATAAAAAGAAATTTTTAAGATTATGTCGCGATAAAAGAATAGTAAGATTGTTTAATTTTCAAGGGAATTCATTTGAGGGCTATTTATTTCCTGATACCTATACATTTGCTGAAGGAATTGATCCATATTTAGTTCTTACTAGGATGGTGAATGAATTCAATAATAATGTATCTAAATCTATGGAAGTACAAGCTCAAGATTTAGGTATGTCAATGTTAGAAGTAATTACCTTAGCATCCATTATTGAAGGTGAAGCGATATATGACTCTGAGAGATCAATTATTTCTTCAGTATATCATAATCGATTAAAAAAAGGTATGAAATTGCAAGCAGATCCTACTATTCAATATATTATTGATGACGGTCCAAGACGTTTACTCAATGATGATTTAAAGATTAAATCAAATTATAATACGTATCTATATCCAGGATTACCGCCTGGCCCAATAAATAATCCTGGAAAAGAATCAATTATTGCAGCATTATATCCTAGTGTTAATGAATATTTGTATTTCGTTGCTAGAGGCGACGGATATCATACATTTAGCAAAAATGAAAAAGAACATATTAAGGCCAAAAAGAAATTTCAGGAAATTCGTCGCCGAGTTCAACGACAAAAAAATAAAATTGAACCTGAATGAAAATAATTTAATTCTATGGATTTGAAAAAATTAAATAATAATCAAAAAGCTGCAGTAGAAGCAGTCGATAAACCTGTTTTAATTTTTGCTGGAGCAGGTAGTGGTAAAACAAGAGTTTTGACTTTCAAAATTTTTTACCTAATCAAAAAAGGGATTGTGAAACCAGAAGAAATATTAGCTGTTACTTTCACTAATAAAGCTGCTGAAGCAATGAAGCAACGTGTTGCAGTTTTATTGAAAAACAATGTTCAAGATATGAATATTGGAACTTTTCACTCTATATGTGCAAAAATACTTAGAAATGAAATAAGACATTTAGGATTTTCAAAGAATTTTGCTATTTATGATAGGACTGATCAAATTTCTTTAATAAAAATTATTATGGCAGAAATCAATGTATCTAAGAATAGTGTTATGCCAAAGATAGTGCGTAATAAAATCAGTTTTTATAAATCTCAGCTCATAGACCCTAAATCTGCCATGAAATCTGCAAATACATTACAGGATAAAATTATGATTGATATTTATAAATCTTATAATAATTCACTAAAAGAGAATAATGCTGTGGACTTTGATGATCTATTGAATTTTCCATTAGAGATTTTTAATAATCATTCTAGAATACTAAGTAAATATCAAAAGTTATGGAAATATATTTTGGTTGATGAATATCAGGATACAAATAAAGCTCAATTTTTACTTGTTAAAATGTTAGCTGAAAAACATAGAAATATTTGTGTCGTTGGTGATGATGATCAATCTATATATGGGTGGCGTGGTGCAGACATAAGGAATATCCTAGATTTTGAGAAAGATTTTCCTGAATGCGAAACTTTTACTTTAGAAAATAATTATAGATCTACTAATCAAATTTTGCAAGCTGCGCAATCTGTTGTTCGTAATAATACGGATAGGGTTGATAAGGATTTATTATCAGTAAATGGTGAAGGTGATTTGATTGGCGTTATTGAAACGCATGATGAAATGGAAGAAGCTGATGCAGTTATTAATGCTTTACAAAAAGAAATAAAAATGAAAAAGCGTACCTTTAATGATTTTTCTGTACTCTACAGAACTAATGCTCAATCTAGAGCATTAGAAGATAGTTTTCGTAGGAACGCTATCCCATATAAAATTATTGGTGGAACACGGTTTTATGAACGTAAAGAAGTTAAAGATGTTTTAGGCTATCTACGTTTAATAGTCAACATAGAAGATACAATTTCATTAAGAAGGATAATTAATTTTCCTCCAAGAGGTATAGGTTTAAAGACAGTTGATAAGTGTTTTATTCAATCTGTTAAGGATAATAAAAAATTGTTTGATGTACTTAAAAATCCAGAACCCATGAAAATTCGTGGAAAACAAGGTGATTCATTGATTACTTTTCATAAACTAATAAAGAAGTATAATCAGTTATTGTCAAAACTAAACGCTAGTGAACTTGCAAGAGCATTAGTAGAAGAAGTAGGTATTTTAAAATTTTATAAACGTCAAGATAATTTAGAAGATAATGATAGGTATGATAATGTTTTAGAAATATTGAATTCTATTGATGAGTTTATGGATAGAAAGCCTGAAGCATCAATAGCTGATTTTCTTGAAGAAGTTTCATTATTGACAGATATAGATGAATGGAATACTGATGAAAATTATGTAACAATGATGACAGTTCATTCTTCAAAAGGACTTGAGTTTCCTGTCGTATTTTTAACTGGTCTTGAAGATGGATTATTTCCGTTATCAATTGCATTGAATGAAAAAGAAATAATGGAAGAAGAAAGAAGATTGTTTTATGTTGCTTTAACACGATCCCAGGAAATGGTTTATCTACTATATGCTACTGATAGAAGAAGAAGTGGTTCAGATAGTTGGGGAGGGATTGCATCACGTTTTGTTAAAGAGATACCTGAGAATTTTATGGAAAATATATCTTTTTCTTCGGCAATGACTAGAAAGATTGTTAAGACAAAAACTGGCGCTATAAAGATGAAAATAAAACGAACGATTACAACTTTTGATGATTTTAAAGTAGGAGATTTGGTGGAACATACGATTTTTGGTGAAGGGAAAATTATGGCATTAAGTGGTAGTGGAGAAAATCAAAGAGTTGGAGTGGCCTTTAAAGATGGATTAAAAAAGAAACTTATAGTTAAATTTGCAAAACTGAAGAAGATATCTTAATAAACAAAACTTTATGAGTAATAACTTAAAATTATTAATGGATGCACTACGTAATGAAGGTATGCGTTATACAAAACAAAGGAAAATTGTTTGGGATGAGATATGTCAAAGCAAAGATCATCGAGATGCTGAAGAAATTTATTTAAATATTAATAAAACTGGAAGAAATGTATCCAGAGCTACTGTATATAGAACAATTGATGTTTTAGTAAAAAATAATCTTGTAAGACAACTAGAATTAGGTGATGGTAGAAAGCGATTTGAAAATAAACTCGATAACACACATCATGATCATATTGTTTGTTTAA
>Ga0209228_1000881_pt1 | contig 15320 bp, 12 predicted proteins | sample METZYME_3_150m_FD_187547 | JGI IMG/M metagenome (GOLD analysis project Ga0209228, IMG submission 187547) | Marine microbial communities from oxygen minimum zone in mesopelagic equatorial Pacific - METZYME_3_150m (SPAdes) (version 2) | ecosystem: Environmental > Aquatic > Marine > Oceanic...
CACGCGGGACATACCCAACCTTGGCGAGGAAGCCCTGAGCAACCTCGACGTGGATGGCGTCATTCGGGTCGGTGCCGAGGTCGGACCGGGAGATATCCTAGTGGGCAAAATAACACCCAAGAGCGAAACCGAACTGGCCCCGGAAGAACGCCTCCTGAGAGCCATTTTTGGGGAGAAGGCTGCCGACGTGAAAGACTCCTCACTGAAAGTGCCATCAGGCGTCTTCGGCAAGGTGATGGGGGTGAAAGTCTCATCCAAGAAGGAAAGCGATAAAGGGGGCAAGTCTGCCGCAATCGAGGCCAAGAAACAGGCCAAGCAGCTTGAGGACGAGTACAAGAAGGATCTCGACAACCTTCACGAGCAGTTGACAGAAAACCTGAGCAACATCCTCCTGGGCGAGAAAATCCCTCTGGATGTGACGAATTCCGAGACGGGAGATGTCATCATCCCAGCCAATCGAAAAATCACAAAAACACTGCTCCGCAAGCTGTCACAGGTCTATGACCAGATCTCCATCGATCCCTCGCCGATCAAGAACAAGATTCTCGAGATTATCGGGGGCTTTACCAAGAAGTTTGACGATCTAAGAGCCAAGCACAAGGAGCAGGCAGGGCGCGTGGCTGCCGGTGATGAGATCGACTCGGGTGTGATCAAGTCGGTAAGGGTTTTCATCGCATCCAAGCGCAAGCTGTCGGTGGGCGATAAGGTAGCGGGTCGCCACGGCAACAAGGGTGTCGTGGCCAAGATCATTCCCGAGGAAGATATGCCGTACCTCGAGGATGGAACTCCGGTGGATTTCATTCTCAATCCCCTAGGCGTGCCTTCCCGCATGAATATTGGCCAGGTGTTCGAGACCCATCTCGGCTGGGCTGCGGAGAAACTCGGGATCAAGATTGCCACACCAGTTTTTGATGGCATTAAGGAGGGTCGCATTAAGGACTACCTCGTGGAAGCTGGGCTGCCGGCTCACGGCAAAGCCCGGCTTTATGATGGCCATACAGGGGAACCGTTCGATCAGGAAACGGTTGTCGGGTACACCTACATGCTGAAGCTTGGCCATTTGGTAGCGGACAAGATACATGCCCGTGCCGTTGGTCCGTACTCGCTGGTTACCCAGCAGCCGCTTGGGGGCAAGGCCCAGTACGGGGGGCAGCGCTTCGGCGAGATGGAGGTGTGGGCATTGGAGGCCTATGGTGCCTCCTACATGTTGCAGGAACTGCTCACTGTAAAATCAGACGATGTCCAGGGGCGTACCCGGATTTATGAGGCATTGGTCAAGGGAGACCACGCGCTGGAGGCCGGCGTGCCAGAATCGTTCAATGTTTTGGTCAAGGAAATGCAGTCGCTTGGCCTGAATGTGACTGTCAGTTACACCAATCCGGTGGTTCAGGCCAAGGAGGAAAGTTCCCGCCCAAGACTTTTGCTGGGCGAATAACCTTAACAACTTAAACATTGGAATTTAAAAATGATTAACACAGCAGAATCCTCACGTGAGTTGCTCGGACTCGACAGGGTCAATCACGTGGATCACATCGCTATCGCCGTGGCTTCCCCTGAGTCCATCCGTTCGTGGTCCAAGGGTGAGGTTAAAAATCCTGAGACCATCAACTACCGTACGTTCAAGCCGGAGAAGGGCGGGCTTTTTTGCGAGCGCATTTTCGGCCCGGTCAAGGACTGGGAATGTTCCTGCGGCAAGTACAAGCGCATCAAGCATCGCGGCGTGGTCTGCGATCGTTGTGGTGTTGAGGTGACACAGGCACGCGTACGGCGTGAACGAATGGGACACATCGAGTTGTCAGTGCCGGTGACTCATATCTGGTTTTTCAAGTGCATGCCCTCCCGTATTGGGCTGGTGATGGATGTCACTGCACGAAACCTTGAGCGGGTCATTTACTACGAGGATTATCTCGTGGTGGATCCCGGCGACACGCCGTTGGAAAAAAACCAACTCCTCACGGAAATGGAGTTTCGCGATGCCAAGGAAACCTACGGGCCGGAAGCCTTTGTGGCGAAGATCGGCGCTGAAGGGGTTCACGACGCCTTGGCCGCCATCGACCTCGATGCGGGCATTGATCAATTGCAGTTCGCCATGACCCAGACGCGCAGCAAGCAGATTCGCAAGAAATTGGCCAAGCGCATCAAAGTTTACCAGGGCTTCCTTAAGTCCAAGAGCCGTCCGGAGTGGATGGTGCTGACCGTGTTGCCAGTGATTCCGCCGGATCTGCGTCCCTTGGTTCCACTCGAGGGTGGCAGGTTTGCTACGTCCGACCTGAACGACCTGTACCGCCGCGTCATCAACCGCAACAACCGGTTGAAGAACCTTTTGGCCCTCAAGACACCGGAGGTCATCATCCGGAACGAGAAACGTATGTTGCAGGAAGCGGTTGATGCCTTGTTTGACAACGGCCGTCACGGTCGTCCCGTTACAGGTGCCGGCAATCGCGCTCTCAAGTCATTGAGTGACATGCTGAAGGGCAAGAGTGGCCGTTTCCGCCAAAACTTACTCGGCAAGCGTGTGGATTATTCCGGTCGCTCAGTGATCGTGATCGGTCCGGAACTGAAACTTCACCAGTGCGGTCTCCCGAAGAAAATGGCGCTGATATTGTTCGAGCCCTTCATCATCCGACGGCTCAAGGATCTTGGTTATGTACATACTGTTCGTTCTGCCAAAAAACTGATCGAGCGCAAGACACCTGAAGTCTGGGACGTGCTTGAGGAAGTAACCAGGGAGCACCCGGTTCTATTGAATCGTGCACCAACGCTTCACCGCCTTTCCATCCAGGCTTTCGAGCCGACCCTGATCGAGGGCGAGGCCATTCGCCTTCATCCTCTGACATGCAGTGCCTACAACGCGGACTTCGATGGTGACCAAATGGCGGTACACGTGCCTCTCTCTGTTGAGGCTCAGTTGGAGGCGCGCCACTTGATGATGGCGACCAACAATATATTTTCGCCTTCAAGCGGTAAGCCGATCATTACCCCGTCCCAGGATATAGCCTTGGGCTGTTATTACTTCACAGCCAAGCCGCGCACGGTGGTTCGCAAAAAACAGAAGGCAGTGCGCCTGTTCGGATCCAAGGGGGAGGTAGTGTTTGCGTACGAAGACGGCGGGGTGAAGATTCACGATGTAGTCCGCTTGGCCAACCCTGATTTTGGGAAGGATTCTTCCCCATACGGAGACAATGAAAAGAAAGTCATCGAAACCACTGTTGGCCGGGTTGTATTCAGTGAAATTTGGCCGGAGAAGATTGGGTTCCCAAATATAATTGTGAACAAGGGTGCGCTTGGGGACATCATCTGGAATTGCTATCGCCTCTGCGGTCAGGACGAAACGGTTCGTGTGCTGGATAATCTCAAGCAGCTTGGCTTTGCTGCGGCAACGAAGTCCGGCATCTCCATGGGGATGCACGACATGATCATTCCGAAGGAAAAAGCTAAGGAGATCGAGAAGGCCGAGAAACAAATTGTCGATGTCGACAAGCAGTATCGTCGGGGTGTCATTACGCCTGGTGAGCGCTACAACAAGATCATCGACATCTGGACACATTGCACTGACCAGATTGCAGACGTAATGCTGAAGGTGCTGGACGACAACCATGGTAGTGACCAGTTCAACCCGATCTGGTTGATGGTTGACTCGGGTGCTCGCGGCAACCGCCAACAGGTTCGCCAGTTATCCGGTTTGCGCGGCCTCATGGCCAAGCCGTCGGGGGATATCATCGAAAAACCTATCCTGGCCAATTTCCGTGAGGGTTTGACCGTGTTGGATTACTTCATCTCGACCCACGGCGCCAGAAAGGGCTTGGCCGACACGGCTCTGAAAACGGCCGACTCAGGATACCTGACCCGGAAACTGGTGGATGTGTCACAGGACATCGTCATCAGGGAACTGGACTGCGGAACCACCAACGGAATTTGGCGCCAAGCCATTTACGAGGGCGAGGACGAGGTTGTCCAACTTAAGGATCGTTTGGTAGGCCGGACAGGGGCAGAGGATATCCTCAATCCGGTGAATCCGGACGAGTATCTCTGTGAATCCGGCGAGGTCATTGACGAGGCCCATGCCAAAATAATTGACGATGCCGGTGTTGGGCGGGTCAAGCTCCGTTCTGTGCTGACCTGTGAATCAAAGCGCGGTGTTTGCCAAAAATGTTATGGCATCAACCTTGGCACAGGTGTCATGGCTGAATTGGGAGAGGCGGTTGGTATCATTGCCGCCCAGTCTATCGGTGAACCCGGCACTCAGTTGACGATGCGCACCTTCCACATCGGGGGAACTGCCTCAGCCGTGTTCAAGCAGCCACAAATCGAGGCACGGGTTGATGGCATTGTGAAGTTTAAAGATATACGCAAGGTGGAGTTGGAGGATGAAAACAGCATCGTACTCAACAAAAATGGGATGATCTTGATTGTGGATGAGAAGGACGGCCGCGAACTGGAAAGCTACAATGTGGTCATCGGTTCGGTCATTGCCGTTCCCGAGGGCAAGAAGGTCAAGAAAGGGCAGGTTTTCGTCCAGTGGGATCCCTACAATGCCCCCATTATTACCGAGAAACCGGGCCGAATTAAGTTCCACGATATTATTGACGGGGTGACGATCAAGCACGAGGACGACGAAGCCACGGGCCAAAAATCATTGGTTGTCATCGATTATAAGGAGGATTTGCATCCGCAGGTGATTGTCGAGAATAGTAAGGGCGAGGCTATTGCCAATTATCCAATTCCCTCCGGTGCTCATATTGTCGTCGGCGAGGGCGACAGCATTGTCGCCGGAAGCCTGATCGCCAAGACGCCTCGTCAGGCTGCCAAGACAAGGGACATCACAGGTGGTCTTCCGCGAGTCGCCGAGTTGTTTGAAGCGCGCATACCGAAGGACGGTTCGGATATTTCAAAAATCGATGGTATTGTGGATTTCGGGGCAACCGTTCGAGGCAAGCGCTCGATCATCATCCGCGATGTGGAATCCGGGGAGGAGGAAGAGCATCTCATCCCGATCGGGAAACATGTCATTGTTTTCAAGGGTGACGTGCTGAAGAAGGGCCAGCAGTTGACCGAGGGTCCTGTTAATCCACACGAGATACTTGAAGTTTGCGGTCCGCAGGCACTGCAGGACCATTTGGTGAACGAAGTTCAGGAGGTTTACCGGCTCCAAGGCGTGACAATCAACGACAAGCACATCGAGACCATCTCCCGGCAGATGTTGCGCAAAGTCCGCATCACCGAACCGGGTGACACCACCTTTCTATGGGGGGAACAGGTGGAGAAACTTACCTTCGAGTCTGAGAACGAGAAGATCGAGAAAATGGGTGGCCAGCCTGCCGAGGGTCAACCCGTGTTGCTGGGTATCACCAAGGCATCGCTTGAGACAGAGAGTTTCCTGAGTGCGGCCTCTTTCCAGGATACCACCCGTGTGCTGACTGATGCAGCCACACTTGGTAAAATCGACACCCTTCGCGGTTTTAAGGAAAACGTCATCATGGGGCACATCGTTCCAGCAGGGACGGGTGCCGAGTTGCATCGCAACGTTCGACTGAAACCGATGACTGAGGAAGTCGCCGAGACCCCAAGCGAGGAAGAGCAGAAAGAGGAGCCCATTTTTGACAACCCGCTGCTTGGGTAGGCTGGATGGATAAATTAGTGTGCAAAATGTTCAAAAAACCTGTTGCATCAGAATTGGTTTTTGGTAGTCTCCGCGCCCCTTTGAACGGGATGGGCGCTTGAGAAGCGCCTCTTCAACGTTTTTTTAATGCCGACAATTAATCAATTGGTCCGAAAAGGCCGGGTAAAGGTGAAATCCAAGACCACCTCCCCGGCACTGGAGAATTGTCCGTTCAAACGGGGGGTTTGCCTGCAGGTATACACTCGAACACCCAAGAAACCGAACTCCGCCATGCGGAAGGTAGCTAAGGTGCGCCTGACTAACGGGTTCGAGGTGATTGCTTACATCCCAGACGAGGGACATACCTTGCAGGAGCATTCAATTGTCCTGATTCGGGGCGGGCGGGTGAAGGATCTTCCGGGTGTGCGTTACCATGTGGTACGTGGCGCTCTGGATGCCACCGGAGTTGAGAAGCGCCGCCGCAGCCGCTCCAAGTACGGGGTCAAGCGCCCCAAGGCGGGTAAGAAATAATTTCAGTGAGGGAAGGAACTTATTTAACCAGCCATGGCACGCCGTAGAAGAGCAGAAAAACGCGAAGTACCGCCGGACTCCCGTTACGGGAGCAAGTTGGTCACCTTGCTGGTGAATTTCACCATGCAGCAGGGGAAGAAAAGTGTGGCAGAAAAAATTATTTACGGTGCATTCGACAAGTTGGCTGCGGAAAAGCAGGGGAGCGATCCTTTGGAAATTTTGGAACGCGCCGTTGGCAATGCCCGGCCTCGGCTCGAGGTCAAGTCGCGGCGTGTCGGCGGGGCGACCTACCAGATACCACTCGAGATCAGTGGCAGCCGGCAGACGGCTCTGACGTTGCGCTGGATGGTGAGTTTTTCGAAGGCCCGCAAGGGAGTACCAATGAGGGATGCCCTGGCCGCTGAGATCAGGGATGCCAGTGAAGGCCAGGGTAGCTGCATCCGGAAAAGAGACGAGATGCACAAGATGGCCCAGGCCAACAAGGCCTTTGCGCACTTCCGTTGGTAGGAAAGAAGAGTCGGCTTGGCCAAGCGCTTGGCTAGGTTGTCAGCGTCCGGCGGTTTATACGCGGATGAGACGCTCTCTGAAATAGCTTGGTTTTTTTAGATGGTATTTTGGTGGAACTTTTAGCAGCAAAGTAAATGATAGCCACATTGGAACAGGACAAAAACATCAACTCGCCCGACCGGGAGTATACGCTTAAGCGGACGCGGAACATTGGTATCGCTGCCCACATTGATGCCGGCAAGACCACGACCACGGAGCGGATCCTCTACTACACCGGTTTCATGCATAAGATCGGTGAGGTTCACGACGGGAACACTGTCACGGACTGGATGGAGCAGGAGCGCGAACGCGGGATCACCATCACATCAGCCGCCACCACCTGTTTCTGGAAACAGGAGGACGAGGGCTTGGCCAAGCTATTTACGGGGATCGACAATCGTATCAACATCATTGACACCCCCGGCCACGTGGATTTCACCGCAGAGGTGGAACGCTCAATGCGCGTGCTCGACGGTGCGGTGGCTGTTTTTTGCGGCGTGGCCGGCGTGCAGCCCCAGTCCGAGACCGTCTGGCGTCAAGCCACGAAGTACAAAGTCCCCCGTATAGCGTTCATCAACAAGATGGACCGCACCGGTGCCGATTTTAACAAAGCCGTCAACGACCTGCGGACCAAACTCGGCGCCGAGGCGCACCCGGTTGGCATTCCCATAGGTGCGGAGGACAAGCTCAGGGGTGTCATCGACGTCGTGAACCAAAAAGCCATCGTTTACGATCCATCCGATGAAACCGGCGTCAAGTATGACATAACCGACATTCCGGAAAACCTTGAGGATGAGGCCAAGATAGCCTTCGAGCAACTCATCGACGTAGTGTCCAACCTCGACGATCAAGTGGCTGAGATGGTGCTGGAGGACAATGAAATCACTGCAGAAACACTCAAGAATGCCATTCGTCGCCTGACGTGTGAGTTGAAATTTGTTCCGGTCCTGGGTGGTTCTGCGTTCAAGAATAAGGGCGTGCAACCGCTCATGGACGCAGTGGTGGACTACCTGCCCTCACCGGTCGAGGTTCCCGCCGCAACGGCAGTTGAGGCGGATGACGAAACCACAGAAGTCGTTGTTGAGGCGGATGACAATGGTGATTTCTGTTCGCTCGCCTTCAAGCTCTGGACCGATCCGTTCGTGGGTAAGCTGGTGTTTATTCGCGTTTACTCCGGCCAACTCAAGAAGGGCAACACCATCTACAATCCGCGTACGCGCAAACGCGACCGTGTCAGCCGCCTGATCATGATTCAGGCGGACAAGCGCATCGACGTGAATGCTGTTTATTCCGGTGACATCGCCGCGATTGTGGGGCTGCGTAATGTCACCACCGGCGACACGCTGTGCGACAAGGAGCTCGACGTGATGCTCGAGCCGCCGACGTTCCCCGAGCCGGTCATCTCGATGGCGGTCGAGCCCAACTCCAACGCCGATCGCGATAAAATGTCCGAGGCGTTGCAACGCTTGGCTGAGGAAGATCCTACTTTCCGCGTCTTCACCAACGACGAAACCGGCCAGTTGATCATTGCCGGCATGGGCGAGCTGCATCTGGACATTATCCGCGACCGCCTGATGCGGGAGTTCAAGGTGCAGGCCACCGTCGGGGTACCGCAGATTTCCTACCGTGAAGCCATCACGGCGCCCGCCGAGGGCGAGGGCAAGTTTATCCGCCAATCCGGCGGGCGTGGCCAGTACGGCCATGCCATCATCAACATTGAGCCCAACAAGCGCGGCAAGGGGGTCGAGATCGAGAACAAGATCGTCGGTGGGGTCATCCCGAAGGAGTATCACTCTGCAGTGAATGCCGGCATCCGGGAAGCGATCGCCGGTGGCGTGCTGGCCGGCTACCCGATGGTCGACGTCAGGGTGGAGGTGGTCGACGGTTCATACCACGAAGTCGATTCGAACGAGTTGGCGTTCAAGATGGCCGGCATTTTTGCCCTGAAGGAAGCCTGCAAAAAGGCCAAGCTGATCCTGCTCGAGCCGGTCATGAAGGTCGAGGTGGTCACGCCCGACGAATATCAGGGTGATATTATGGGCGACCTGAACAGGCGCCGCGGCAAAATTCTCGGAATGGAGACCGACGCGAAGCAGCTCTGCACCGTGACCTGCGAAGTGCCGCTGGCCGAGATGTTTGGTTATGCAACGGCTGTTCGCTCGTTGTCCAGGGGTCGTGCCTCTTACTCCATGGAGCCATTTAGTTTTGAAGCAGTGCCGAGTAGCATCGCCGAGGAAATCGTCAGCGGAAGCACCAGGAAACCGGCGCGTACTTAAAAAGTATACAGTCATGCAAAAAAACCGCATCAGAATTCGTCTCAAGGCTTACGACCACAGGGTGATCGACCAGTCGGCCGGCGACATCGTCGAGACGGTCAAGCGCACCGGCGCGCTGGTCGCCGGCCCCATCCCGTTACCGACCCGCATCGAGCGATTTACCGTGGGCCGTTCCCCGCACGTCGACAAAAAGGCACACGAGACATTCGAGCAACGCACTCACAAGCGGTTGATAGACATTATGGAACCCACGGCTAAGACTGTGGACGAGTTGAAAAAGTTGAACCTCCCCGCAGGCGTCGACATCACCATCAAGATTTAGGCAGACATGGTTGGATTGTTAGGAAAAAAACTGGGCCAGACACGGTTTTACACCGAGGACGGCAAATCCGTGAGCGTTACCATCGTACAGGCCGGCCCCAACCAGGTGCTACAACGAAAGACCACTGACAAGGATGGTTACGATGCGGTTCAACTTGGCTTCGACGAGCAAAAGGAGCACCGACTGAACTTGGCCAAGCGCGGACACCTCAAGGCGCACAACGGTGGGGAGAACTACAAGTCGCGCTCCCCGGGCCGCACTGTCAAGGGCAAGGATCGCTTGGCCAATCGCAAGGCATGGGACGCACGCGCCATCACTCCCATCCGGCGCATCAGGGAATTCCGCGATTTTTCACTAGAAGTAAAACCTGGCGACTCGATCGGGGCTGACGTGTTCGAGGCCGGCGATTATGTGGACGTTATCGCCAAGACCAAGGGCCGCGGTTTTCAGGGGGTTGTCAAGCGGTGGAACTTTGGCGGTGGACGGGCTTCGCATGGTTCCGGCGGGTGGAGACGTCGTCCGGGTGCCATTGGCGCCGGTTCAACGCCCGGCTTCGTGATCAAGGGCAAGTCGATGCCCGGCCACATGGGGCAGGCCAGTCGCACGGTACAGAACCTCAAGATCGTCCAGGTGCACGCCGATGACAACCTGCTGCTTGTCAAGGGAGCCATCCCCGGTGCAAACGGCGACTATGTTGTCATTCGAGAGGCCAAGAAAAAGCCAAAAAAAACGAAGTAAAGGCAGCGGAGGATTCAAAGAATGAAACTAGCAATCAAGGACACCAGCGGCGTTGACCAGGGCGAGTTGAAGGCCAAGTTCACACCAGTGGACGACGACAAGGGCCAGCAGGCTGTTCACGAGGCGGTTGTTGCTTATAACGCGGCCCAGCGCTCCGGTAACGCCTGTACCAAGACGGTGGGCGAGGTCGCCGGCACTGGCGCGAAGCCGTGGCGCCAGAAAGGCACCGGCCGCGCCCGTGTTGGTTACAAGCGCAACCCCATCTGGCGCGGCGGCGGTGTGGCCCACGGACCCAAGCCGCGCGTTTACATCAAGAAACTCAATAAGAAGGTTCGCGACCTTGCCGTGCTCAAGGCGTTTACTGAGCGCGTAAAGGACGGCCAGGTCGTCATCCTCAACGACTTGAGTCTCGACAAGCCGGCCACTGCACAACTGGCCAAGATCCTCAACGCGCTGGGCATCGACGCCAGGAAACCGGCCAGCGCCCGGTACAAGAGCGCCGTGTTAATTACTGCCGAGGCCGATAACAACGTTGCGCTGTCCGCTCGCAACATTGAGCGCGTTCGCTCCACCACGAGCGACTCGCTGACCACTTATGAAATTCTCTGGCCCGATGTCCTCGTCTTCACCAGGGAAGCCTACGAGAAGTTTGAACAACGCCTGAACAAGTAAAACAGCATGAGGCCATTTGATGTTATAAAAACCGTTCGCCTGACCGAGAAGGTTATGGCTGTTCAGGAGTACAACGATGCCGCCGCCGAGCGCCTGAGCCGGGAAACCCGCCAACAGGTTCACCTCGTTACCGACACGCGCGCGGACAAAAATGATATACGCCGTGCCGTTGAAATTCTGTTCAAGGTCAAGGTCGACCGTGTGAACACCATGAATGTGAGCGGTCGCCTGAGGCGCAAACGCACTCGGCACGAGGGCCGCACACCGCGCTGGAAGAAGGCCATTGTTACCCTCAAGGCCGGCGATCAAATCACGCTGACCTAGCCTGATTGCGTAAAACTTTGCCAAGCGGGAGCCGTTGCCGGTTTCCGCTTTTTTTGTGTCAGGTTTGGCCGGGCACTTGGCCAGTTTCGCCGTGCCTGGCAGTGAATGGCATTGACACCACTCCGGCTGCTCCATAGAAATTGTGGTGTTCCACACCAGGCTGCGCTTGGCGGATTAACGCACATATAATATGAAAAAAATAATGGAATGCGTGACGGCAGGATTGCTCCTTGCCGGAGCGGTGGCCGAACCTTCGGCAACCGCTGCGAAGAAAAAAAACAAGGGTTCTGTGAAAAAAGAAGCATTTGGAAAAACCAAGGATGGCAAAGCAGTCGAAGCCTATACGCTGGTTAACAAAAACGGCCTCAATGCCAGGATCATTACCTACGGGGCAATGCTCACCGAGATGCATGTACCGGACAAAAACGGCAAGTTCGGTGATATTGTCTTGGGGCATGACAAGCTCGAGGATTACCTCGACGGCCACTCTTACTTTGGCGTGACCACAGGCCGTGTGGCCAACCGTATCGCCGGGGGCAAGTTTACCCTCGACGGCAGTGAATACACGCTGGCCACAAACAACGATCCCAATCATCTGCATGGCGGCATCGAGGGAATCGACAAAAAAGTTTGGTCCGCCAGCGTGAGCAGGAGCAAAGCCGGCCCGGCGGTTGCCTTCAGTTACACAAGCCCGAACGGCGAGGAAGGTTACCCAGGCAACCTGAAAATGAAGGTGACTTACACATTGACCAACGATGACGAACTGCGAATCGACTATGTCGCCACCACCGACAAGGCGACCCCGGTAAATCTCACCAACCACGCTTATTGGAACCTTGCCGGAAAAGGCACAATCCTCGATCACATCCTGCAGATCAACGCCACTCACTACACGCCGGTGGACGCGACCGGCATTCCGACAGGGGAAATTCTGAAAGTTGACGACGTGATGAGCTTTATCAAACCGACCGCCATCGGCGTGCGCATCGACAAGCTCGCCGGTGAGCCGGGTGGCTACGATCACAACTACTGCCTAAACAAAAAAGAGTTCGGCAGCTTGGGTTTGGCGGCGCGAGTGGAGGAATCGACCTCGGGTCGCGTGCTCGAGGTTTTCACCACCGAGCCAGGTATCCAGTTTTACACCGGCAATTTCCTTGACGGCACCGAAGTGGGCAAGGGTGGTTGGAAATACGAGTTTCGAAATGCACTTTGTTTGGAAACACAACACTTCCCAGATTCCATCAACCATCCGCAGTTCCCAAACACCGTGCTGCGTCCGAAGCAAAAATACACGCAGACGACCATCCACAAATTCACCACGAAATAATTTTGCGCGAACAACTTGAAGCGAAACCTTTCCAGGAAAGGCGGGGTTTCAATTTAGCTGGCGGAATGTTCGCGGTTGAAGGCGACGGCATCCTCGTATCGCAAGCCGTCGCCACCAAGGATGTCGAGCGCCGAGCCGATAGTGAGATGCACACGCCCTTCGCCAAGATCCGTCACCAGTTGTAGGTCATTCATTGAACGAGCGCCTCCGGCATAGGTGGCAGCAATGGGAGAGTGTTTGGCGATGAGGCGAACAAGGGTTTCGTCGATCCCTTGGCCAAGCCCCTCGACGTCGACTCCATGAATGAGAAATTCGTCACAATGTTCGGCGAGTTGGCCGAGGGTGTCGGCATCGACTCGGAGTTGGGTGAAGGTTTGCCAGCGGTCCGTCACGACGAAATAGTCATCGCCGCGACGACGGCAACTCAAATCGAGCACCAGCCGCGATTGGTCAATCGCTTGGCCAAGTCGCTTGAGTCGGTCCTCATCGAGTTGCCCTCCCTGAAACAGCCACGAGGTGACGATGACATGCGACGCCCCGGCGTCGATCCATTCGGCAGCATTATCCGCCGTGACGCCGCCGCCGACTTGTAGCCCATTCGGCCAGGCGGCAAGCGCCTCTCGTGCGGCATCGTCGTTGCCTTGGCCAAGCTTGATCACGTGGCCGCCACACAGCTCGTCTCGTCGGTACAACTGGGCAAACCAGGCGGGTGGTTTGTCGGAGACGAAGTTAGTTCGGAGTGAATCGGGTTGGCTGTCGTCGATGGAACCCCCGACGATTTGTTTGACCCTTCCGTCATGCAGATCTATGCATGGCCTAAACACGGGTGCAGCTTACCGGTGGGTGAGCAGTGGGTCGAGTTTGGTTGCTGGCAATTTGTTAAAAAGGCGCGAGTTGTAGTGCGGTTTGTCGTATGGTCTCTGCCGTGGGTGAGAAGCGACAGATACGCAACATCGCGCTGACCGGCTTCATGGGCTGCGGCAAAACCGCTGTCGGCAGGGTGGTCGCGAGTGTTGCCGGCTTTGAGTTTCTCGATACCGACCAGTTCATCGAGGAGCATGTTGGCATGAGTATCCCGCGAATTTTCGAGGAGCACGGCGAGCAGACCTTCCGGCGGTACGAGCGGGAGGTAGTCGTGAGGTTGGCGAAGCGCGAGAACAATGTTATCGCGACTGGCGGCGGTCTGTTGGTGGACGCCGAAAACATGGACACCATGAAGCAATACGCGATGGTGTTCTGCCTGTGGGCCTCGCCGGAATCGATCTGGCGTCGTGTCAAGGGGCAGTCGCACCGACCGCTCCTCAACACTGACGATTCCAGGCAACGAATCATTGACCTGCTCGAGGAGCGCAAACCGGCTTACAGTCGCTCAGACATGCTCATCAACACCGAGTACCGTTCTGCCAGGGATGTCGCCAACCTGATCCTCAGTCAGTTCCGCCAGGCGACACCTGAGACGCCATGAAGGAAGCCATTCGCCAGGGCGCACTCGAGCTGGGCTTTGACGACTGCCGCTTCACCATCGCCGACCCGCCAGAGAGCGCGCGGCAATTCCTGAAATGGCTCGAGGGCCAACGCCACGGCACGATGGGCTGGCTGGAGCGCAACGCCGACAGGCGCATTGATCCGCAACTCGTCCTCGAGGGTGCGCGGTCAGTCATCACGCTGGCGGCGAGCTACGACAGTGGTAACGGCGAACAGACCGGGCCAAGCCAGGGTGTCATTGCCCGGTACGCCCGGTACAAAGATTACCACGATGCGCTTGGCCAATCGCTTGGCCAACTGACGGAGCGCGTCCAGTCGCTCGCCGGCGAGGATGCCCGCTCGCTTTGGTACGTGGACACCGGGCCGATCCTCGAGCGCGACCTTGGCCAACGCGCCGGACTAGGCTTTATCGGCAAGCACACGAACCTCATCAGCCGCCGGCTCGGCAACTGGTTTTTCATTTCCGAAATCCTCACCACCGCCGAGCTCGAGCCGGACGAACCGGAGCGCAATCACTGCGGCAAATGCACAAGCTGCATCGACGCCTGCCCGACCGGGGCGATCCCTGCGCCGTTCCAACTTGACGCCCGCCGCTGCATCTCCTACCTGACGATCGAGTTGAAAGGCCCGATCCCGGAGGCGTTGCGTCCGGCGATCGGCAACCGGATTTACGGCTGCGATGATTGTCTCGAGGTGTGTCCGTGGAACCGCTTCGCCGGTGAGGGCCGCTTGATGGCGCCGCACCGGCGCGACGATCTTGGTCAAGCGGATCTCATCGAGTTGTTGACGCTGGGCGATGACGATTTCCAGGCCAAATTTCGCGGCACACCGATGCAGCGAACCAAGCGGCGGGGTGTGCTGCGAAACGTCTGCGTGGCTCTGGGCAATGTCGGCGACGCCTCAGCAATCCCAGCGCTTGAGCACGCAGCTGCCGACCCCGAGCCTCTGATTGCCGAGCACGCCCAATGGGCGATTGGCCAAGTGAAGCAGCGCAGCGGCCAAAATTAATATTATTTTCGCCTGTTTTTACGAGTTGCAAACCGACTCCCAAGGAGTATGTTGACGGTTCGTGGCGCCAAAGGTTCCACATGTTGCCCGGCTGATTTGTGAGGTGCTATTTGGCCTGCTTTGGGCCGGGCGACTGGTTGCCTGGAAAAACGGGACGAAAACAGGAGACTAACATGAAGAAAAACAGAACGAGTGCATTTACGTTGATCGAGTTGCTGGTGGTGATCGCCATCATCGCCATACTTGCTAGCATGCTGCTGCCGGCGCTTGCCAAGGCCAAAAGTCAGGCGCACCAGAGCATTTGCCTGAACAATTTCAAGCAACTCGGCATCATGATGCAATTATATGCCGACGACAACGAGGACGACGTGGTGCACAACGGTCATGGACAACAACGTTTGACCTGGGTTGGCGGTGTTTTTTCCAGCCGACCAGAGGATGCCGGCAAGCCGGAAATGCTGATCGATAAGAGGCTTTCGCTGTTTGGCCAGT
>Ga0209228_1000882_pt1 | contig 15307 bp, 11 predicted proteins | sample METZYME_3_150m_FD_187547 | JGI IMG/M metagenome (GOLD analysis project Ga0209228, IMG submission 187547) | Marine microbial communities from oxygen minimum zone in mesopelagic equatorial Pacific - METZYME_3_150m (SPAdes) (version 2) | ecosystem: Environmental > Aquatic > Marine > Oceanic...
ATTATTTTTGCTAGTTGAAAAATTTTCTTTATTATGTCTATATAAAAGAAATTTTCTAAGCTTTTATCGGTAAAAATATATTTACTGTTTTCTTTAACTAGTCTTTTTAGTTTGTATTTTTCAAGTATTTTTTTTTGAAATTTATTTATATTTAAATTTAATAATTGCTCTTGATTTATTAGATTTTCTATTTCAGCATCTATAATACCCGTTTCTTCCCCAATAGGAATATTTTGGCTACCTGATGCAATTATTTTTTCTATTAATGTTGATCCACATCTCGGTACTCCAATTATAAAAATTGGTTTTATCTCACAAATATCATTTTTAATATTATTATTATTTAGGCGAAGAAATTTTAATGTTTTGATATATGGACTGGTTGCAATAGATTTTGCTCCTTCGGCTCCCAAGTTATTTTCACCCAAGTCTAAATATTCGATAGATTTTAAGTTGATTGATTCAGATAAAGCTTTTGTTCCTTCAGAACGAATATCGTTGTTATTAAAATCTAAAGTTTTAAGTTTAGTGAGGGTGTCTGATTTTGATATCGAAATAGCGCTGTCAGTTGTTAAATCATTATTAGCTAAAAATAAAGATTCAAGATTACAAAACATTTCGGACTGGCATAAAGCATATATTCCATCATCTCCTATATGGTTATTATTTAGAATTAGCTGGTTAATATTTGGAAATACATTTGATAGCGCTAGGGTTTCTATTCCTATATCTGAAATTGAGTTGTCTGAGAAATCAATAGATTCAAGTTTATCTAAATGATACGTAGAAAAATCATTCATTCCTATGTTGTCAATAGAAGTATCACGAAGGTTTAAAACTTTAAGACGTCGACCAAAGTCAGAATTTGCTAGAGAATGGACACCTAGCGATTCAATCCGATTGTAGGACAAATTTAGACTATAAATACTATTAAGCGATCTAGATAGAGATAGAACCTTTGCTCCTAATGAACCAATTTCGTTACTTGAAAGATCTAGCGAGGTAAGCTTGGGAAGGTGCGTTGACTTGGATAATAAAAATATTCCTTCATCGTCTAGATTGTTGTTAGATAATAAAAGCGATTCGATATTTTCTAGCCATTTCGATGAGCAAAGATATTCAATCGACTTAGAGTTCATTCCCGTCTCACTAAGGTCGATTGACTTTAGATACTTTAGAGATTCAAGTGAAAATAATTTTTTAAACTCAGCTTCGGTGAATCGATTTCCTTGCAAGTTGAGGCTTTTATTTTTTCGGTCGAGTCTTTGGAGTATAAGTTCTCCTAATTCAGTCTCATTCGCATTTTTTTCAAATGAACGAAGAAATTCAAGACTATCATCAATGTCCTTAGCTTCTTTCATTAGAGTTAAAAAATTGGAATGGTTTCGTTATATTTTATTTTCTCTCCAAGATTTTACCTGTCATTATTTTGAAAGCAAGCAAAGCTTCCAAAACCACCAGTATATGCAAAAATTTGGGTAGAGTTTATTACGAGGGTGGGGGATGTTAGTTGAGGTTTACCGATACCGCTTTTGATACACCACGTTCTTCCATTGTGATTCCGTATAGAACGTCAGCAAACGACATAGTTTTCTGATTATGTGTAATAACAATAAACTGAGTATTTTCGGACATTTGCTTAAGCATTTCTTGAAACCGAACAACATTAGCTTCGTCAAGAGGTGCATCAACTTCGTCCAAGAGACAAAATGGACTCGGTCGTACCTTAAAAACAGCAAACATAAGAGCAATTGCAGTCATCGCTTTTTCCCCTCCAGAAAGAAGGGTTAGATTTTGCATGCGTTTTCCAAGAGGGTTAGCGCTGATTTCAACTCCCGATTCTAGCGGATTAGATGTATCTGTTAGAGAAAGCTCTGCCTTGCCTCCACGGAACAAGTGGGCAAAAATTTCCTTAAAATTCTCGTTAACTTTCTCAAAGGTATCTAGAAATCTTTGTTTAGTAGTGCGGTTGATTCGTTCAATAGTTTTATGCAGAAGTTGAATAGAGTCAGCCAAGTCTTCCTGTTGAGTTTTAAGAAATTGGAAGCGCTCGTTAATTGTATGAAAATCTGATAATGCAGCTAGGTTAACTTCACCCATACGACCTATTTTTTCTTTCAAGTCGCGGGTTGCTTGCTCAACTTCCTGGACATCAAACTCTTCCGTCGGACGATTTAATAGCTCTGCACGTGATACGTTGAAATCCTCAAAGGTTCGTTCTTCAATATGAACGAGTTGAATATTGATTTCAGATTGTTTAAGTTCTGTTTTTGAAATTATTTCGGTAAGCTCTTGAATTTTTCTTGAAAGATCTTTTGATTCTTTCTCCATTTGTTTGACAGACTCTTCTTTTTTTCTGAGGGATTCATCTTCAGTTATAGCTTCTTCTTCTAATTGATCTTTTTCCCGAGCATTCTTAAGAATTTCATCTTCTATTGTTTGGATTGCTTTTTGAATTTCATTAACCTTTTGCTCACTTTCTTTTGTGTCATTTTCACGTTTTCGAATCTGATGACGATGATTGTCTTGTTGAAGATCGAGTCGGTTAATTTCAATCAGAGTATTCTCTCTTTTCCCTTTCAGAGAAGCTATTTGGACTTTAATGCTAGCTATTTCATTAGAATTTTCTTCTAGTTGAGTTCTAGAGGAATCAAGTTGCTGGCGCAGGAGGCTTAAAGCTTCTTCCTTCTGAGCTTTTTCAAGGTTTGCACTTTCTATTTCGGATACGAATGATCGTTTATTTATTTGTAACTCTGAAAGCTCCTGTTGCCCGTCACTTTGTTCATGCTTGATCGAAGAAAGTTTTTGCTCTAGTCTTTCTATCTCTTTTCGGTGTTGTTCTTGTTCATTCTGGCTATTATTCAAGCTCAGTTCGATTTCGTGAATGTTTTGACTTGCTTCCTCAAGTTCCAATTCCATTTTTTCAAGAATATCTTTCGTCTCATCTGAAATTTTTATTAAAGATTCAAGCTCTGCGTTGAGTTGATCTCTCCTATTTGCAAGCTCTTCCATTTCACGATTCTGTGAAAGTAAATTAGAAGAATTTTTTTCATCGACCGATCCACCGAAAACCATCCCTTGAGAGTCAATCATTTCACCATTTTTGGTGACTACGGTCCCATTAAATTCGGGATTTTGAAAAACCTGCACTGCCGTCGCAAGGTCAGTAACGAGCACTACGTTACGCAGTAACACTTCTATAACTTGTTGGTACTCTCCTTCACATTCTACGAAATTCAAGGCCTTCCCGAGGATACCGGGATTACCATTAAGATATACGGGAGGGTCCATACTCGGTTTCATATTCATAGGAATAAATGAACCTCGTCCTGAAGAGTTTTCATTTAAATAAGTTATTGCTTCAACAGAGTCATCATATGAATTAACGATCACACTTTGAAGTTTTTCTCCAAGTGCCACTGTGATGGCAGCCTCATACTCTACGGGTGTTTTTAAAACATCTGCTAGAATCTTACGAAGCCCGTTTAGTTGGCCACCGTTTTCGTTGGAGTTCATTAACGACCGAACGCCATCTTGAAATCCTTCAAATTTATTTCTTAATTCTTTGAGTGAAGTTAGTAAAGAAGATTTTATTAGGTAATCTTCCTTAAGGTTATTCAATTGACTTATTTCTGATGATAATAGTTGGCGTTTTTCTTCGGTTATTTTATGTAAAGTTTCGCGATTGCTTTTTAGTTCTGCTAGTTGTTCCAGTTTCTTTTCAACCCTGGTATTTGATTGATTTAAAAAACCCAGGAACTCCTCCTTGAGAGAGATAGTTTCTTCGTATTCATTACTGAGTTTTTGGTTTCGATGTTCTAGTGAACTTACTCTGCTTTCAAGTGCCGCCAGATCACTTTTCTTTTTAGAAATACTTTGAAGAAGCTCTAGTGACTGTATCCCTGATTTTTTGACATCGTCGTCTAGGTTATTCAACGTGCCTTTTTTTTCTTCAAATACTCTATTTTCTTCATCTAATTTATTTTCTGCAGAATTTATTTCTTCTGATAATGTCCCTAATTGGCCACGTTGGTTTTCAACTTGATTGGCTTGGTCGGTTATTTCTTTCTGTAAATGAACAATGTCATTTGCTGCAGAATGGATATTTGTTTCCTCTTGGTCAATCTGCGTTTTTTTTAGCTCAATGGTATGTTCGTTCTTACTTATTTTATTAGCCAGTTGATATACGTTTTCTCTTTTTTCATTTAGGAGTTCTAGGGCTTCTTCAATTTCAAGGTTCAATTGAGTGATTTGATTATCCAGAAAAGAAGCACGAGTATTTTTTTCGGTTTTATTTTCAACTTGAATCGCAAGTTCTTCTTCAATTACTTTTAGGTTGGTTGTATATTGGCGAATTTTTTTGGCGAATAGCTTCAGAGAAAGCTCTTTAATTTCACCTTGATACTTTTTGTAGCGTTCGGCCTTTGCTGCCTGTCGTTTCAAAGATTCTGCTTGACGACCCAACTCCTGCACGATATCCGTAATACGTTCCAAATTTTGTGTTGAGGCATCCAGTTTGCGAATCGCTTCATTTTTTCTATGTTTAAATTTTAAAATGCCAGCAGCTTCTTCTATTAAGATGCGTCGATTTTCGGGTTTTGAAACGATTATATCTTGAATATGTCCCTGCTCGATTACGGATAAAACTTTTGGGCTGATACCAACATCCAGCAAAAAGTCAGTTATATCTTTCAGTCGGCATGGTACTTGGTTTATATAAAATTCACTCTCACCGGAACGGTGATAACAGCGGGTGACCTTAACTTCGTCTGCAACGTTAGGTACGTTGGCAATTCGTATTCCTTGTGGAACACGGCTAAGGGTTAATGAGATTTCGGCTCTATTAACCGGCTTTCTAGTTGAGCTGCCGTTAAAAATTAGATCGGCAGACTTTGTTCCGCGGAGCGATTTGGAACTTTGTTCTCCGATTACCCATCGGATGGCATCGGAAACATTGCTTTTGCCACACCCATTTGGGCCCACAATAGCAGTAAATCCGGAGGTGAAATCAATGTGAGTCCCATCTACAAATGACTTGAAGCCGTCTAATTCCAGACTTTTCAATAGCATGTAAACCTGTATCCTCAATGGTTTCAAGGGTTTTGAAACCCTTTATCTGGTAGAAGACTAGCCCATTCAAAGAGGCTTGTAAAGGAAAAATTATACTACCTCTAGGGGGTAGGGATAAAAATAACCACTATATATAGTGGTTATTCCGATAAGCTTTTTAAATCGTAGTGTGAATTTAAAGCTGACTTTTTAGCCTGAGGTTTTAGCCGATTGATATACAATGGATTAAAATCAAGTGTCAAGTTAACATAACTTTTGGAGTCAACTATATAATGAAGTTTTTTTCCTACAACAAATGCGGAACTTGCCGTAAAGCCAAGAAATTTCTTGACGCACGCAAGGTCTCCTTCAACGAAATAGATATCACAGAAACGCCACCTTCAAAATCAATATTAAAAAAGGCGATTAAATCTAAGGGGATGAAAAAGTTATTTAATACCAGCGGAGAGCAATATAAAAAACTAAGTATTAAAGACAAGATAGGGAGTATGACGGAAGCTCAAGCAATAGAGCTTCTTTCAAGTAATGGTAGATTAGTTAAACGTCCTATTGCAGTTGATGGAAATCGAATAACTGTAGGCTTTGATGAGGTCGAGTATAAGGAGGTTTGGTCTTAAGTGGTCAAACTACGTTTATCATAAAATTAACTGTTTTTTATGAACTTAATCTCTTTAAAAACTAAGATGGAAAACCATCACCCCGTTGTTCGAGGTCCTGTGGCCTGGAGCCCACGGATAGCATCGGTCATGGTGATATTGTATGTTAATGATGATAAGGTTTTTGTTTTGATGGCACTCCGTTCTAAAAAATTAAAAATCCACCCTGGAGAAATGTCTTTTCCAGGGGGGAGGTACGAAGAAGAAGATGGCGATTTATTGTCAACAGCGCTTAGAGAGACGAGGGAGGAAATTGGATTGGAGTTAAATGATGTTTTGATTAACGCCACCCTACCCGTTGTTACAACTCTTACAGGCTATAAAATAACCCCTTATGTGGCTATTTTACTTGAACGTCCAATTATTGGTGAGTTGAGTGATGAAGTAGAGAGTGTATTTGAAATACCACTGTTCGATCTACTTTCGACTAAGCAAAGAAATACTTCTGGTAGGGCAGGAGAGAGTAAGTATGTTTATTGGAATAGTGCTAACTGTATTTGGGGAGCTTCAGCAAAGATTTTAGGAGACATAGAGCGTCTAGGTTCTATTTGAATAGTTTTGGTAATAGAGGTCTGATTGAATGAAAGATATTCGTATTCTTTTTCTGGCACCCCACTGGAGAGTCTCACTTCTTCGCTCGTTTAAGATATCCCAAGCTATAAAAATTTTTATGATTGGAGCAGACAGCGACTCTCATTCTTCAGCGTTAAATGTTGTAGATAAAAGTTATTTAATTCCTGAATTTTCGGAACCAAAATGTGTCGAAAAAATAAAAGCTATTTGTGTCATGGAAAATATTAATGTCATTCTTCCTATGACGAACAAAGCCATTGAGTTTATGGATAAAAACCGCGCGGAGTTTGATAAGGACGACTTATTATTTTACCTTGCAAACCATTCTATAATTCAAATTAGCAATGATAAGCGCCGGTTGGCAAATTTTTTTGCACAAAATAGTTTTGCTTCACCAGATTTGATTGATCCTAAAAAGCTATTTCCTGGATTCCCTTTAATTGCGAAGGAACCGTGTGGAGAAGGAGGAAAAAATTGTTTTAAAATAGAAGACCAGGTCGAGTTAGATTTTTATTCAAAAAAGTTCCCAAACCATATTTTCCAACGATTTGTTCAAGGTAGAGAGTTTAGTATTGACTGGTTTTCAAATAAAAAGGGTGTTCCGATTGTGGTTGTACCGCGAGAAAGGCTGGTAACTCGAGCGGGCGAAGTGATGGTGAGTCGAATAGAATTGGTTCCTGATATTATTGAATCCGTTCAAAGACTAGGTGCAAAACTTCAACTAAGCGGTCCTGCGAATTTTCAGGGCTTTTTAGAGGAGACGGGAGAATTTTTATTTACTGATGTTAATCTGCGTTTTGGGAGTGGTGTTTTACATACCATCCATGCTGGGGCAAATATTCCTGAAATGATGCTTCAAGAAATCGCAGGAAAAGTGATTGAAACAAAATCGAGTTTTGTGATTAATGGATCTACTATGTCTCGTTATCATGATGCAATATTTGATTACTGAAATCTATTTTCTCTCACTGGACAAACTTATCATAAAACTCTAATATCTGATCGAGTTTAGAGTTTAAAATATGGATATGTATAAGCTTCATTGTGATTTCCTTGCTTGGAATGCTGCTTTTAACCCGAATCACTTGTGAATTTATCTATGCCTGAAAAGAATAAGCTGATTTTCGCGCTGGATGTTCCAAACCGCAAAGAAGCCGAGAGATATGTTCACTTGCTCGGCGATAAAGTAGGTTGCTTTAAAATTGGACTTGAGTTGTTTATCAAGGAAGGGCCTGATGTTCTTAAAGTAGTAAAACAAAATAGTTCCGCATCGATTTTTTTAGATCTTAAGTTACATGATATTCCAGCAACAGTGAGGTCAGCACTAAAGTCTGTCGCTACGCACGGTGTTCGATTCATAACCGTTCACGGATCGGATGGCGGTCAAATTTTACAAACTGCAACCGAAGTAAAAGATTTTGGATTGGAAGTTTTAGCTGTAACGGTCCTTACCAGTGTTTCAGAATCAGCACTTGAGGAGCTGGGCTATAGGAAGGGGCTTAGTTTAAGACAATTGGTGCTAGACCGAGCTAATATAGCTAAAGAATCAGGATGTGCTGGAATTGTTTGCTCCGGTGAAGAAGTTGCCTTAATAAAGAAAGAATGCAGTAATGATTTTAAGGCAGTGGTTCCAGGAATACGTCCATTGTGGGCAGATGTTAAAAAAGATGATCAAAGTCGCGTGGTTACACCCAAAGATGCAATTTCTAATGGGGCAGATCTAATAGTAGTGGGTCGACCTATTCGTGACGCCAAGGATCCAGGTGTCGCCGCATTAAAAATTGTTGAGGAAATTGAATCAACTCTCATTACCTAGAGGCGTTTTTTTTAAGATCCAGAACCAACGCGACATTAACTTTGTGATAGCATAGGTTCCCAACATGTTGATTAACCTAATTCATTTTATTTATATCCTTAGCTTGGTGTGTTGGGTGGGTAGTATTATTTTCTTTTCATTTTTTACTGCACCGGTAATTTTTAATTTATTGGCACGCGAAAAAGCAGGAGAAGTAGTCGGAGTCATTTTCCCTAGGTATTATTTTTTGGGTTATGTTTGTGCTGTGATGGCTTTATCTTCATTAATGATTAGTACGCAACAAATTTTTAGCCCCAAACAAATCCTTTTGCTTATTATGATAATCGGATGGTTTTATGCAGGTCTAGTTGTGAGTCCAAAGTCAAAAAAATTGAAAGCCCTTAGAGAATTGGCTAGCTCTGTAGAAGAAAAAGAATTATTTGAGGCTAAATTTAAAAAGGTTCACTCTTTGGCAGTTAAATTAAATGGTATTGTATTATTTGCAGGCCTAGGACTTTTATGGTTTAGTTCTTTAGGTTTTAGGTTTTGATTTTATTTCAAAAATGGATTGCCCACTGAATTATAATTAAAAAATAGGAAAAAAATTAAATTAAGGTTATTTTATCTTTTAGGCGGTGCTAAGAAATTTAATTCTTCCATGAACCGTTGTCCAGATGCAGGAACTTTTTTAACCTTTCCTCTTATTAAAATATCTTTAGCCTTAAAAAACCGGCCATAATAATCAAAGTTCGCTTTTTCATCTGTGCTAATTACGGTCCCCTTTAGTGAAACACCGGCAAAAGCACCCTTACTTCTAGAGTAAGAATATATTTCGCCACGCATTCCTAAGTCGACCGCCGCTTCGGCATGCCGACCAACCGGTCCTGCAGAAACAGCTGCATCAGCCCCTAAAGTTAATTCATCTTTAAGCAAACTTTCTAATCCACGTTGTGTCATAACTAACAGAACAAGATCAACTGCCTCGGCTCCAATTTGAAATCCAATGCTTAATCCACCTTGGGTAAGAAATGTTGGAGGGCCAAATTTACCGGTTTTCCTGGCCCGCATTGAGGCTACTCCCTCACCATATCTGGCTCCAACAACAAATCCTGCTTTGACCAAAGTTGGGAAAATGAGAATAGCTTTGGCTTCGGAAATTAGATTACTTGGGATTTGATTATCAGGGGAGTTCATTATTTCATGTATCACAGATAATGAATCTTTGAGAGTCTGCTCGTTCTCTTCTTTGGCTTGAGCAGTTGTAGCACAAAGAGAAAGAAATATTATGGTCAAGACGATTTTTCTCATAAAAACTCTCCAAATTTTAAAACTTTTCTTTTACTTCGCTGAGTTGACGCAAGAACTATGCATGTAGAAATGACTTGTAACTCAAATATAAAGTTAAGGAGTGAAAAACACCGTCCCTAGCATAGAAAATTTAATGCTCAAGGTCAACCCAATGAATTATGTTGGTATGTTGAAAAATTTCTTTACCAGGAGGCTTTGTCCACATAACATGCTTAAATATGATTGAAAAAGAAGTAGGGAAATACTTTGATAAAGATGGATTTTTGTCTAGCGCCATAAAAGATTTTGAGTGCAGGCCTCAACAAATTGCCATGGCAGAAGCTGTGGGGAGAACTTTTGATAACCAACACCACCTGATTGTAGAGGCAGGAACTGGAACGGGAAAGAGCTTGGCCTACCTGATTCCAGCAATTTTATGGGCAGTGAAGCATAATAAAAAGGTTGTGGTATCAACTTATACAAAAACTTTACAGGAGCAACTTCTTTATCATGATATTCCTCTCCTATATGAAAAACTGAAAATCCCATTTCGATACGCGCTTTGTTTAGGTCATGAAAATTATCTTTCTTTGAGAAGGCTTAAGCGTGCAAGTCAAACAGGCCTTTTTACCATGGCAGACGAAGATGAGCAGATGGCAAGAATCTTTGACTGGGTAGGTAAAACACCAAATGGTACGAAGGGAGACTTGCCATTTGAACCCCTTCCTTCCGTATGGGAAGATGTTGGTCGACAAAAAGACCTATGCCTAGGTAAAAACTGCGAAACATACAGTACCTGCTATTATTTTAAAGAGAGAAAACGTTGGTTTGGAGCACATTTACTAATAGTTAATCATCATCTTTTTTTTGCCAACGTCGCTAGTAGTGGAGCAGTGTTGCCAAGATTTGATGCGGTTATTTTTGATGAAGCGCAGAATATAGAAGAATCTGCTACGTCATTTCTGGGGCTGGAAATATCTAATTCCTATTTATATTATTTTTTAGATAGGCTTTACCACTCGCGTACTCGTAAGGGGTTGCTTTCTCGTATTGAGCACGATTATGTGATTAATTTACGTAACCAAGTTGGAGTTGTCAAAAAAGCAGTCGAGACTTTTTTTACTCGTATTCTAGAGGAATATGGGAAAAAAGACCGTGTTCTTAGACTTTATAAGCCCATTGCTATTGACAACTCTATTTATTTTCCTATGAAGGAATTGTATGAGAATTTAAAAAGTTTTGAAGGAATGGTGCAATCAGAAGAAGACCGTTTAGAAATCACAGCTGCAGCAAACCGTTGTATGGAGTTTAACAATTCAATCCCTGCTTTTCTTAATCAGCATCTTGATGGATACGTGTACTGGTTAGAAATAGTAGAGAAAAAACGGTTCAATCGAGTGGTTCTTCAGGGAGTTCCAGTTAATGCAGCGGAAGAATTACGAGAGCAGGTTTTTTCAAAAATAGATCGGGTAGTATTAACGTCAGCTACATTGACGACGCATAAAGGTTTTGAGTTTATTCGAGAGAGAATTGGGTTTGAGCCGCAAGAACAAAGTATTTTAGACTCCCCTTTTGATTACTCTCAGCAAGCACTTCTTTATATTTCAGGAGACATGCCTGAACCGTCTGAAGAAATTGAAAAATACGCATCTGCAATGGCAAGGCGTTGTGGAGAATTAGTAGAAATATCAGAAGGGAGAACCTTTATACTATTCACTAGCTATGCATTAATGGATCAGGTGTTTGATCGGCTAGAATATTTGTCCGGTAAGTTTTCTCTTCTTAAGCAAGGAAAAATTCCTACAGGTCAAATGATACGCCGTTTTAAAGAAACTCCAGCTGTGATTTTCGGGACCAATTCATTTTGGCAGGGAGTGGATGTTCCAGGAGATGCCCTTAAGAGTGTTATTATTACAAAACTTCCCTTCGATGTTCCAAGAGAACCCCTTACCGAGGCACGTATAGAAGATTTGCGAAGACAGTCAATAGATCCATTTTTACATTACCAGATACCACGGGCCATAATTCAAATGAAACAGGGCTTTGGTCGGTTAATACGAAAACAGACAGACACAGGGCTTGTTTCTATCTTAGACTCAAGAATGGTTAATCGAGGCTATGGAAAACATTTTTTAAATTCATTACCTCCTTGCAAGGTGGTAGAAGATTTAAATCAAGTGAAAGAGTTTTTCAAATTAGAAACGGAGGTTTCATTTAAAAAATAAAATTTCAGATTTTAATAGGTAGGGCTTAGCTTATACAGAGGGTTGATTTGATTTTTAAATAGCTAAGATAGAACGCAAAAATATTTGCACCAAAAGCAGTGATACATATAAAAATATCAACTCTTCCGATCAATGACATGAAAAAAAGAAAATAGATAAAGTCTCGGTTCGCCAAGTTGTCGGTCAGCGTTTTTTTCTTTTCTAAATCAGTTGTGTTCGTAGAAACAATTTTTTTGTTGTCTATAATTGATGAGCTAAGAAAAAGAAAGGAAACAAAACTTCCAAATACAGCAAGGAAGCCAAGTAACATGAATATATTATTACCAGTGGATTGATAAAGCCCCATGCCAATAGCGAAAAATACTGAAAAATGGACTAGATTATCGCAAATAATATCAAGCTTTGCCCCAATTTTAGATTCCAAAAATTTTAGCCGAGCAATTTCTCCATCTGTGCAATCAACCCATGCAGAGAGTAAGAGCAGAGTAGCTCCTGTCATATTGGTTTTATAGGAGCCTTGAAAAAAAAATATCGCTGAAATTAAACCAATAAAAAGGCTCAAAATAGTGATCATATTAGGGCTGAGCGCAGTTTTTAAAAATAATTTTGTGAGCTGACGGGAAAAAAACCGGGTAACAGATCTATCCATTAAACTATCATTGCTTAGCCCACTACCTTGTATAAGCTTTTCTTGTTGAATAAGAAAATCTTCTGGCTTCTTTATATGTGAATTCTTTTTTCCTGGTAAAAAATTAATATGCGGGTTTTGGTCATCGGGTACTTGAGTGAAGGTAACTTCGTTCCCAAGAGTTATTTGAGTAAGAGTTTCGGCGGCGATTTTAGAGCTGATAGGGTATACCAGCTCTTCATTAGAATTATTTATAAAGTCCATGCCAGACTTTATTTCTTGCTTTGTATGAAGAGCTTCACTGTTTAAAATAACCACAGAAATATCTTTGGTTGCTTTAATCACTTCTGAAATATCAGTTTCAAAAATTAATTTAAGGGTGATTTTTTTTTCTTGAGAGAGTCTTTTGCGAAGAGCCGTATTATCAGTTTTACTATAAATAATAAGAGAATTAATTCCGGCTCGTTGAATATTGATAATATTTCGCATCAAAAATGGGATGCCGCAAATTTTTTTCGAATACCAATCAATAATTGACCAGTTATCAGCGGGTGGAGATAGCGGAAGAACTGCACATACAGTTTCTAAAACCGTTAGGGCGGGTTTATTGAATCCAAGATTAGACATTTTAAGGTAGACCTAAGTATTTTTTTGCAAGGATATCAGCGTATATCACTAATGTAAATATAGCCTTATTTGGAAGGTATGAGATGTAGTTAAAAATTATAAAAAAATACAGTTTAAAAACTTCTAGAGTAGGGTTCTTAAAGTTAAAAAAATCATTTTAAATTTTTATCAAAAGTTGAATGAATTATTTTCTTTTTCGCTTGATAGATATACAGAGCAAAAATATTTGACCCGATGCCAGCAAGCCATAAAAACCAGTTTAGCTTACCCAGCACACCGAAAATAAAAATCACGTAAATAAAATTTCTACTGGCTAAAGTCTGGATAACATCATAAACAGAAGTATTTTTAAAAAAATAACCTTTCCCTCCTTTTGGGAAATATATGAGATAAAAAATCCAACTTCCTCCCAAAGAAAGTAAAAGGAAAGGAATTATTGCTTGAGCCAGTCCATTTGAGTGCGCTACTCCCAACATAATTCCAGTGAATATAAATATATTTATAGTATTGTCGCAGATGGTGTCGAGTTTTTCTCCGAATTCCGATTCCATAAATTTAAGACGAGCGACGTCACCATCGCAGCAATCCCAAATAGCTGTTGCGGCCAGTAGCAAGCTACCGATAATACCGCTCCAGTAATTTCCTTGCGCGAAAAAAAATCCCGATGCCATTCCGATGAATAATCCAAGAACTGTGATTTGATTCGGGGTTAAAAATGTTTTTACAAGTAAAGAAGATATTGGTATTGAAAATAAAGAGTTAAACCAGATATCCATGAATTGTCGGTAGTGTATTTTATGTTCATTTAGTATTTTTTTTTCAATCAATTGGATAGACTCTAGGTTTTTTATCCGTTGGCAGTAAAGCCAAGGGCCGGGGAGGCTGACAGCGGTTATTTCTCTATTAAATGATCCAAACCGTAAGAAACCTTCAACGTCAGAACGAGCAATTAAGTAAATTCCATCTGAATGTTTAGATTCACTAATCAAACCGGCAACTGCTTCTGTATTTAAAGAGCAAGCTGAGTTGATAAATTCTTTTATTAACGGAGCTGTTGTTACAAGGTCACCTTCTACAATCAGAATTTTTTCATAATTGGAGAGTAAACTAACTGAACCTAAATCCTCTTGAAATATTTCTTCTCCTAACACGTTCCATTCAAAATAGCTGTTAAACCGAGAGTCATTCTGGATGTCTTTTTCAATTTCATGCCTATTAGCGCGAGGAGTATTTTTCTGAAAAACAATAAAATTGTCAATACCTGCCTGTTGTAAAGAAAAAATTAATCGTTTAAAGGGTGAAATACCTGCAATCTTACTTTGAAACAAAAACTGTATGCTTTTGCTGTAAGGAGCCACTCTAATAATAGCGGTTTTGGGTGGGGTCACTTTTGAATAAGGTTTCGATTGTGCATTTAGTTGGTGTCAATTGGCACTGTATACAAAGGTTGCAAGTATAGAAAGCTTCTTTTTTGAAATTGTTTTAGGGAATGGGTAGTAAGGGGCGGCATTTTTCACTGCTTTTATGGCATTAATATCAAGAACATTGATGCCGGAGGTATTTATTAATCGTAGGTCAAGAAGGTTGCCTTCCTTCGAAATTTCAAATCTAAGGGTGACCTCTCCGCTTAGCCTTTTCTTTGTTCCCTGGGTGGGATAAATCCAGGCCCGCTGAATTTGTTGTTTGATGCGTCCAAAGTATGAAACGTATTTTTTTTCTTTAGTATCAAGTGGGATGGGTTCATCGCTGTCTAATACTTCTCTTTCTTCAATAGAGAGGTCTTGCGATGCGTATTTTTCTGGATGCAATCCATCAAGCATAGCAAGGGTTTTTTTTTGGCTAAAAAATACTGAAGGAGAGAGGGGTACTTTTTGCCGGCTCGTCTCTTTTTTTCTTTTTGCGACTGGGGCTTTCGATTGTTTAATAATATTTGGAGCGCTATGGGTTTTTGAAGCGACTAGTTTTTTACGGTGTTTTTTTTGTTTTGTATATTGTTTTTTTGCAAGTGCCATAGGCTTAGCGCTCGCTATTAGTTTAGGCGACTTGGTTTTTTTCTTTTGAATTGTTTTTTTGGAATCGACAGGGGGTTTTTGTTGTTTAAGAAATTTAGGTTTTTGGGTTTCGATATACTTAACTTTAATTGGTGGTGGTGGTTTTATAATATTTAAAGGAATAATGAGGTCAAAGGTGACAATAGAAATATGCAGTAAAAAAGCAATGAGTATGAATAAATCTAACTTAGCGTGGCCAAGTCGGCTTCCATAAGAAAAATATTCCTTCTGAAAAAATCGAGCCAATAGGCTTAATTTTTGTATTTCAGTGGTTGCCATAAAATTACTTAAATCATCTAGCTAACGCGTTCAATTTTGATAGAGTTGCATTTTTTTGAGTACCAAGAAAAAGCGTGTTTTGTTTTTTGAGCATGCCCGTTTTGTTTGCGTTCAGT
>Ga0209228_1000884_pt1 | contig 15301 bp, 14 predicted proteins | sample METZYME_3_150m_FD_187547 | JGI IMG/M metagenome (GOLD analysis project Ga0209228, IMG submission 187547) | Marine microbial communities from oxygen minimum zone in mesopelagic equatorial Pacific - METZYME_3_150m (SPAdes) (version 2) | ecosystem: Environmental > Aquatic > Marine > Oceanic...
GTTTAGATGACTGGTCAATATGTTCTGGTAAGAGTTTAACTAGGCCTATCCACAGAGAATGGGAATTACTTGACAAAGTTCCTACGCGTGGCGGAAATACGCTAATTTTAGATAAATTACCATTGATTAAATGGCCAAATGTAGCTCCATATTGTGGCGGCGTTCAATTCAGAAGGGGCGATACTATTTGGGCACGTTTAATTGAACAAGAGTCACCAGAATTAATTTGCCCAATTCCATTAGTATTGAAACAATCTAGACTTGGAGAGTCAGATTCATTTGGCCCACTCAATTCTATTCGCGGAGACATTTTTGGTAGCATGTTTACAAGGGCAATTGAAACAAAAACTTTAGATTCAAAACTAATTATTTTCAATGCCAAACTGAGAGAAGCTAGGTTGATAATGAATTTAATTAGGTCGGGACACTTACTTGAGGTGATGAATTACAACAAGGAATTACTATCAGAAGTAAATAGATTCTTGAACAAATTAATTGATACACCATACTCGGTTGTTCTAGAAAGTGAACTGAATCAATTCATTCTAGAACAACCAATTAACATAAATAAATTCAGAGAAATTGAACTATGTTCTGTTCAAGCAAATCTAAACTCTTGATTCAGTTCAACCGACCAAACGAAGCGAAGGTCCACTTGTTACTTCGATATACGAGCCGCCTGAACTAACCAATCGCTCCTTCAGTCTCCTGTCAACAGTCAAGACTGGCCAACCTGATTCAACTGAAAGCTCAACCAACATATCGTCAGTATGCTTCATCCCTTCAATATCCGACATCTTCTCAGATCTCTGCTCTAGTAAATCGAGTAGTAGTCCGCCACGCGTCTCCGACAATTTCTGTAATTCAGCAGCCACTGAATCCAGAACCAATAATCTAGGGGCTCCAGCAACTGAAGCCATTGCAACGTCAAGATTCAATCTAGCATCGACCAATGCGACCCAGCCACAAGCGTCGATGAGGACGCTCGACATCACTTCACCCCGTGATGGTACCGTGACCAATTAGGCGCCAGCGAGTTCCGATGCGGCGTGAGAGTGTGATGCGGCTACCTGCCAGAGCGCAGATAGGAAGACGCAGGCGCAGTGTCGTCTTCTTGCCTTTGATTGCGGTGACCTGACCGACGCTGGTCGCCGTTGCTGAATTGACCATGAGCATCTCGTTCGGCTGTAGCGGGCGGACCTTTTCAGGTGCGTCATTTCCACTCGCGACCATGTTCTCAAGCAGGTCGAGGTCGAGTTTGAATTCCTCCCAAATCGGAGGAAGTTCACCCTCACGTGCCATAACTTGGCCAGACAAATCGTCAGCCTTCGTGGCCATCGGATCCATTGGTGTGGCGACTCCACAGAGTCCACCAGCGTGAATGGTCTTGAGGTCGAGCCCACCACCCTGAACCGACTCGATAACGGTCTTGATTGGTTCCCATCGAGTCTTGTTTCCTTCTTTGATTCGGCGACCGGGTGCGATGAGGATACTGTCGCCGACGGAGAATTCTCCCTTTACCACCGACCCACCGATGATTCCACCGCGCAGCTTCGCCGGTCTTGTACCTGGACGATTGATGTCGAAGGATCGAGCCACATACATCAGTGCCTTCTCCTTCTTACCGTGTTCCGGGGTAGGAATTGTCTCTTCAATCGCTTGAATCAAGATGTCCAGATTGACATCGTGATGAGCGGAGATTGGGATAATCGGCGCGTTCTCAGCGACGGTTCCTGAGATGAATTCCTTGATTTCGTTGTATGAATCGATGGCGCGCTCGCGGGACACAAGGTCGATCTTGTTCTGAACAACAACCACGTTCTCGATGCCCGCGATTTGCAGTGCAGCCAGATGCTCACGCGTCTGTGGCTGCGGACACTTCTCGGTTGCAGATACTAGAAGCAACGCGCCATCCATAATCGATGAGCCTGAAATCATCACAGCCATCAGAGTCTCGTGACCAGGCGCGTCGACGAAAGAGACGACTCGAAGCAATTCCTTCTCGTTGTCTTCTTTCCCATCAGGGCGCTTGCCCTTTGGATAGTAATCCCCTTTCTTAGTCTTGTAAAAGGCGGTGTCGGCATAGCCGAGTTTGATACTGATTCCTCTCTTTCTCTCTTCGGAATGGGTATCTGTCCAGACTCCGGAGAGAGCCCGTGTGAGCGTTGTTTTGCCGTGGTCGACGTGACCGACCATACCAATGTTGACTTCAGGTTGACTAGGGAGTTGACTTGCCAGACTCATCAACTCCTGCCGTTTCACTCCTCTTCGTCAGAGGACTTCTTGGCAGCGGCCTCTTCCTCGAGGCCGAAGATCACTGGCAGGGTTCGCTTCCCTGCCTCGACGACCTTCAGATTGATCTGACGTGTATCCTGACTGATGACGTTGCCGCGCAGGTTGCGTCGTCGGCGGATTCCGTCGTACTTGTAGCGGTAGACTTGTGCGTTCTTCTTGACGTAGCGCTTGCCTTTGTAGCCGACTCCTGGTGAGACGAGGACCGACTTCACACCGGGTCCATCGAGGTCCGGACGCATTGCGCGACCGGTAACGTCGGAACCGCCAGTAATCTGAAGTTTGTAGCCAGAAAGTGATCCGTCACCCTCTCCCACAAACATGCCATCTACTGCGTCTCCGATGCTCTTGCCGAGGAAGTGATTGTAGTTCGAACCGGTGATATCTACCGAATATGAGCGACCGCCAGCGACGGGTCGAGTGTCGTTGATCACTGCCTTGAAGGCTTGTTCCTTGCGTGCCATGATATCACCTGAACGGGCGGGCGACGGGAGACCCCTATAAGAGCGGTTCGGAATCACCTACGGTGGCAGTCAGCCCCGCAGCAATTCCCTTTCGATTCTGCTTTCGATGGCAGCGGGAGTTGTATTGTTCATCGTGATGTGCTGAGTACGCCCTCGCCCAACGTTGGTTTTCGCTGCTCTCGTCTCGATCAAACCCTCGGTCTCTAGGGACTTCAGGTGCTTCCAGAAGGTTGTGTAACTGCGAGCTTTGACATCGTGTTCCTCGCAGACGAGCAGGTAGAGTTTCTGTGCATCCCCGCTCGACACTTCCTCTGACTTCTTGAGGCGTCGGCAGATGCCGAGGAGAACCAGTTTCTGATGCAAAGAGAGATTGTCGACCGAACTCGGCTCCAGCGAAGACTTGCGCAGAGTGCTGGGCCGGACATCCTCCGGTAGGACCTCACCACGGCCGGCCAGCTCGGTGCGACGAATCGACGCTTCGAGCAGCTCGATAGCCATCCGAGCGTCGCCGGACTCGGCTGCAAAGCGGCCGATTTTAGCAAGAGTTTCGTCGGCGACGCTGCCTGTTCTGCAGGCAATATCGGAGCGCTGTGTTGCGATTCCGGTCAGAGTGTTGGCATCGTAGGGTTGCATCTCGATGACATTCGATTGACCCAGTCGAGAGATGATGGCCGGCTCGAAGAGCTTGAGCAAGGTCGAGTTTTGGCTGACGAGGATTAGGGAGATTGAGCCTTGTTGTTCCCGAGCCTCGTCGATTCGCAGCAACTTGTAGATGATATCCGAAGAATCACGATTGATGAGAACATCCACTTCATCGAGAATTAGCAGAAGATGACTCTCGTGCGTGTGGAGGTTACGGCGAATCGATTGGATGATTTCGCCCGAACTGAATCCTCTTTCGGGGTGTCGGGAATCGAGGCTGAGGGCGATCTGTTGCAGGACTTGGGAGCCGGTCGGATGATTGCGGCAGTTCACGTGAGTGATGACGATTCTTCGCCGACCGTCGAGATGGCGTTGGATGTCATCTGCGAAACGTTGGGTGAGGACGGTTTTGCCCGAGCCGACCGGGCCCACGACTACGGCTCGACAACTCGTGTCGTGATTCTCAATCTGCGCGAATATAGACGCCATGTCGTTGAGTTCATCGTCACGGCCGACCAAAGCGGGAGGGATCCAGTCGTAAGACAGGGGCCCTTTGTCAAGCAGGACTTTGCCTGCTCCGATGCGGTCGAGGTATCTAGCCATTCAACCGAGTCGTGCTCTCACCGTTCTTAGAGATATTTGCTGCAGCGCGCGCGTATACACGCGCTTGTGATGCGCGCGTGTGAGGTGTCAACTCAAGGAATCTCATCGAATTGGTAGCCATTCTCCCACTGCTTAACGCCTAGGGATACCTCAAGTTCGAATGGTGTAATCAACGGCTTGGCATACTTCACCGCGTCATCAATCGCGATTCGCGGGCAAGCGGTATTGACGAAAGCGTCGACTGGGTAGAAATCGATGAGTTCCGGTCCGACATGGTCGAGAGCCAGAAGATATCCCTTCTTGCCGTGTTGTTCGAGAAGCCTCTTCATTCGAATCGCAAGATTGCGCCTCATTTGTCCAGGCTTCTCGCCAATCAAAATGCCGAATGACATTGCATCATCAACAGAGAAAATCAATCCCATACGCTGGCGCAGAATTCGCTCAATCCGCTCAAACGACATCTCGCTTGCCTCGCCGTTGTAAGGGTCGAGCAGCGCCAGCGGCTTACCGGTGTGCATCACCAAACCAATCGGATGGAAATCCCCTGAACCAAGGAAAATATAGTGTCCAATCGAGGGGTCATCGCCCGAGTAATTGCATCCCAGAACCTGCCCAGGAAAAGTCAGTCGAGCCCCTCCTACGGGAATCTCGACCTCGAATCCAGCATTCTCGAAGCGCTCTTTGTATTCGGGTAAAAGATGCAGGTGCTGAATCGAACCGACCAATCCCAACTTAGTTCCAGAAAGAGGTGCGACGCGGCCTACCGCGTCGACGAATCGCTCGCGCGCTTCGTCCTCGCTGAGATCGAACGGCGTTGAAGCCTCAGCGAGACGAGATTCTGCGATTGCCTTGTGGCGAGCGAGGATAGGAACAACGGGGTCAATTTCGGGGTCTCCATTGTAAGTTACTGGGATGAAATGAGTAGGCATTCCCGAATCGATATTCATTGCACTGTGACCCATGTGAGCCACCAATTCGACCCCCATCATCCGCATCTTATCGTGCACCAAATCACATGCCCCATAACACGGGTCAGCCGCTAGAACAACCTTCGCTTCGGAGTCTTCTTCGATGGAATCCATCATTTCGAGGGCCTGCATTTTCAGGCCCTCGGGAACTTGCAGAGCGATCAATCTGTGATCGTTCTCCTTGATGCGCTCAACGAGATCGTCGAGCTCGAAATCGTGACGCTCCATGTCCATGTTGACCAACTCGCCGTCCGAGATTCGGTATTTGAGCGGTTGCTTCGGACCGAAGGGTCGATTAATCGATAATCTCGACCTTTCCGTCGATGATATCTATGCGCGCGAGCGAGCGGATTGGCCAATGCGGCTTCTCTCGATTCAGCCGCTCGCGACCGTCACCCTTCTCGATAGCGATGACGATGTCTTGGAGGATTACTCCCATGTCCTCGAGTTGCTGCAGAAGAGGCTCGAGGGTGCCTCCGGTAGAGATCACGTCATCGACGATGACGATGCGCTCACCGGGCTTGATATCGTTGATGTAAACGGTGGACTGTGAGTAACCGGTAGCGACGTCGACGCGAGTTTCTCCTTCCATTCCATACGAGCGCTTGCGAATCACAACGGTCGGCTTTCCAGTCGCGTCACCAACCGCAGCTAGCAGTGGTAGTCCCATCGCTTCGACGGTGACGAGTAGGTCAACTTGGGACCAGTCGACGCTCGACACGATGAGGTCTCGCGTCGCGCGTAATACATCCGGATCCATGCGTGGAATGCCATCCGAAATCGGGTGGATGAAGTAGGGATAATCACCCTTCCAAATAATCGGTGCTCCACGCAGTGATTCTTGGAGGATGCTGAGTGGATCGCCGGGTGCCATGCCCGAACCCTCTCAAATTAGGCCTACGGCCTTCAGCTGCTCGTGGCCCTTGACCACGTGGATTGTGACCGGGCTTGGGAACTTCATACCAGCCTTGCGCAGAGCATCGCGGGCAGCGGGGTAGAACTCTGGAGAGGTGTGGATGGAGACAACAACATCGTTTCTCTTGCAACGGGCAGCGGTGCCGACGTTCTTTCCGAAGGAAAGACGCATTCCCTGCGAGACACGGTCAGCACCAGCGCCGGTAGCCTGCTTATTCTCACGCAGAATGTTGTGAGGATACTTGTGGATGCGCAGGGCGTATCCCATCTCTCCGGCAACATCTCTGATAGATGAGTTGGAGACTTGACGAGCAGCCTCTAGAGCGGTGTGACGGATCTGAACCGCGTTGTTGACAGTGAGCTCGACTACTACGTCAAATTCACCCGCCTCGGCAGCCTTACGGTTGCCCATGTGGTAGCGTAGGATTCGATTGTTTGGAACTCCACCTGTGTATTCACGGCGGGTGTAAGCCTGGCCCTTGACCTGGCGATACATCTTTGCTGGCTTGCGTGCCATCTCGACTACCTCGGACTCGGCCGACCTGCCTGCTGTATATAATGCTGAGTGAAGCCCCTACGGGGCTCGTTCACACGTCTTGCAATGTCTCATGAGCGGAGCGAGCGGATAGCCTTCAACCGGTGCGCAAACGCTCGCTCTCTCTTTGCACTAATCTTACTCCACTAACGATGAGAATGAAGCCGGCGATAAGGGTCCAACCAACCTTCTCGTCGAGCAACCAGACGCCGCCCAATACACCGAAAACTGGCACTAAGAAGACATACGATGAGGCGGCTGTTGCACCCAACTTCTCGATACCTCTGGCGAACCAATAGTAGGCGATTACTGTGGAGAGTGCGCCGAGGTAGATGACGGCGTACCAATCGGTCATCGTGGGTTGTGGAAGACCATACTTCCAAGTCTCCCAAGCAGCCAACGGGGTGAGCATCAATGTCCCGAGTAGCGAGTACCAAACGACGATTTCGAGCGTGCTCGCCTCCGCCTCTCCTTTCCGGCGTTCCATCATCCGCTTGGTCATGTTTGTTGTCAGTGCCCAATTCAGTGCGGCGAGTAGAATCAGGAAGTCACCAAGGATTCTCTCATTGAATGGAAGGTCGGTATTCGGAGACCATCCGGTTACGACGGCGACTCCTATGAATCCGCAGGCGAGGCCAGCGAACATCTTGCGCGAAATTGGCTGGCCGAGTAGAGGTGCTGCGAGTAAGACTGTGAAGATGGGATTGAAGGTGACAATCAAAGATGCGTCTCCAGCCGCTGTCAACCTCATCCCGTGCATGAAGAATATCTGGTAACCGAAAACACCGGTTAGTCCAATGAGAGCCAGAGTCTTCCATGATTGGCGATCCTTGGGGAACCATCTGACCTGTTTGCCTCTCGCTGCACGGACGGCGAACCAGGCGTAGAACAGGAGCAATGTGACTACGTATCGCAGCCATGCTCCAGTCAGCGGTGGAAGTCCCAGAGCGAGTATTCTTCCGACCGCCCAAGATAGCCCCCAAATTAATGCCACCAGTAGCATCAGTCCGTGAACATCCAACTGTCTTCCTTCGCTCATCTGCAACGCCTAATACATGCCCGTTAGGATATAGGTCAAATACTGTCCTGAGATTAGAATATATGACTTAGAACACGTTCCCAAGCCATTACTCCAAATACAACAATCGAAGAAATTAGCCACAAATTGTAAGCTGGTTTTGGGACTTCGATTTCCTTTACATCGATAATTCTTGGAATGATCGAACGTAGTGCGATGAAGACAAAAGCGAGGTAGATTAGTGGGGTGCCCAAGTTGAAATCGATAGCCGCTTGAAAGTCGAAATGTGTCATCGCAACAAATCCTCTAGTCATACCACAGAATGGACATTGATGTCCTGTCAAATGAAACCATGGACAAAGATTCAGACTATCCACTTCACCGTGTGGAAGTATAGCGGAGGTTAGCAATGCCCCTGTGGCAATTACGCCTTCAAAACTCTCCTTTGAAATCGAAAAACTGGAGAATTTGACCATTATTCCAACACTCTCCTCTCAGACTTCCAATTTTATGTTGACCTTATGCTGGAGTTTAATTTAAACATAGAACCGACACCGAAAGGACATGGAAGGAACTTCCGATAAAGACTGGACCGTAACATTGCTGCTTTCTGTACTACTTGGTGGACTTGGTGCAGACCATTTCTATGCAGGAAAAATAGGAACTGGTGTACTAAAGCTAATCACCGTAGGTGGTTGTGGAATTTGGGCACTATATGACATAATCATGGTCATCACAGAGAAATTTACTGACGGCGATGGAAATGTCATCACCAAGCAGTGAAATTTCTTTTAGGAATATCACTTGTTTTCTCGATCAACAATTAGCGTAAGCTAAATTCAATGATTCAACGATACCATCCCTTAGGGATGGTAGAACAGGATTGCTTATGCACCCTCGACGCACAGCCATAGCCCACGCGCAGCGTAAGCAATGGTGGAGTTTGACATGGCAAAGCGATCTATGCTTGACCAATACGCCGAAATCAAGGCGCAGCACCCCGATACGGTACTTTTCTTCCGCATGGGAGATTTCTATGAGATGTTCCACGAGGATGCTGTTCTAGCCTCGGAAGTGCTGGGTATTACACTGACCAGTCGTGACAAAAATTCCGACGACCCCGTTCCAATGGCGGGAGTTCCGTGGCATTCCATTCAGACATACCTGCAAGGAATGCTGCGAGCTGGGCACAAGGTCACATTGTGCGAGCAAGAAGATGAGTTGAGGCCGGGCTCAAAGATTCTTGAGCGTGTCGTGACCCGAGTTTACACACCGGGCTCACTCTACGAGGAGGACCTGATTGGTGAGGATGGCTCGAGCCTCTTGGCTGGAGTTGTGGCTCGCGGGGACGGACTCGGTGTCACCATCCTCGATTCTTCAACTGGTCGCGCTTGGTTGCAAGAGCACGCAGGGGCTGGTCGATATGAACGCGTGCGGGATGAATTGCAACGATGGGGGCCGAGCGAACTTGTGCTTGGTCGCCGCGATGCAGAGAGTGAGGAGATGCGTGCCTTGCTGGGCGCGCTCGACCGCGTTACTCTGAGCGTTCATGATGGCAGCACTGAGCAACACCTCCAGTCTGTACGAGACCACCTAGACTTGGTTGATCTCGGTTCAGTTGATCTCGATCGTAGGCCTCTGGCAATGGAGGCCTGTGGGCTTACTGCTGGTTATCTGGCGAGATTGCACCTCGTCGATGTCGTTCCTCTGCGAGAGGTGCATCTTGATGCAGATGATGGGCATTTAGTGCTGGACCAGACGACCCTGAGAAACCTCGAGCTGACCCATACTCTCGCTGGTGAGAAGGATGGTTCGCTGGTCCAGGCAATCGATTGCACTCGGACTTGGATGGGTCGCAGGCAACTGAAGGAGTGGATATTGCGACCTCTTACAGATTCCGAGAGAATCGCGGCGCGGCAGGCGGCTGTCGCGAGCCTCGTCAAGGCGCCGCGCCGTCTCGACAAAATTCGTGAGACACTCAAGTCGATGCGCGACTTGGAGCGCTTGTCAACGCGTTTGGCCTATGGTAGGGCAAACGGCCGCGACTTGGTTGCGGTGGCTGATTGTCTTGAGCGGATGCCACGCCTGCAAGGCTTACTCTCAGAGGGTGCATCCGAGTTACTTCACGAGTGTGCTGAGGGCTTGACTGATCTCGACCCACTGATGCATCATATCGCATCGCGGGTAGTCGCCGAGCCGCCACTGACAATCCGAGATGGCGGCATCTTCCAAACCGGCGTGAACGAACAATTGGATGACCTCCGCCAGAAGGCTGGAGAAGGTACGGATTGGCTGAAGTCCTTTGAATCACAAGAAAGGGAGAGATTGGACATTCCTAACCTGAAAGTGAAGCATAATAGGCAGTTTGGATTCTTCATTGAGATCACCAAATCTCACCTCGACAAGGTTCCTGAAGAGTACCGACGCAGGCAGACGATGACTAATGCAGAACGCTATACTACGGACCAGTTGAAAGAGTGGGAAGAGGTTATTCTCACCGCTGACGACAGGGCCAAGGCACTCGAGCATGAGATATTCGTTGAATTGCGTCGCGAGGTCGCTACACATTCTACCACTTTGAGCGCACTCGGGCGTAAGATCGCCAGCGCGGATGTCTTGTCCGCCTTCGCTCATCATGCGCGAAAGCGCTCATGGAACCGACCTGAAATCCGCATGGATTCAACAATGGATATCGTCGGCGGCAGACATCCGGTGTTGGAAGATGACGGGCGCTTCGTACCGAATGGAATTAACTTCGATAAGCGTCGTCGATTCCTCCTTCTAACCGGACCCAACATGGGTGGAAAGTCGACTTATCTCAGGCAGACCGCTCTCATTACTATCTTGGCTCAGGCGGGCGCATTCGTTCCTGCTGAGAAGGCGAGAATCGGTATTGTCGACCGCGTCTTCACTCGAGTCGGCGCTCATGATGACCTTCGACGCGGTCGTTCGACTTTCATGATGGAAATGATCGAAGTAGCCCACATACTTCGTAGAGCCACACCACGAAGTCTAGTTTTGCTCGACGAAGTTGGGCGTGGGACCTCGACATTCGATGGCCTCGCAATCGCCTGGTCAGTCACCGAAGACATCGCTACGCGTGTGGGTGCGAGAACCCTTTTCGCTACGCATTACCATCAATTGGTCGGACTCGCCGAGGAGATCGAGGGGCTGGTCAATATCCATGTCCAAGTTGCTGATGTCAATGGCGAAATCCGTTTCCTACACACAGTCGCAGATGGACCCTGTGATGACTCCTACGGAGTGCAGGTTGCGGCACTCGCAGGCCTTCCGAGCGGAGTTGTCGAGCGGGCGCGCGACTTGCTGATTTTCCTTGAAGGTCAAGCAGAGGGTGCGCGTGCTGGAGTCGATGGAACACCCGAATCACGTCGAGCGGGGCAGTCGAGCCTCTACGGTTGGATGCTCCCCACGGGAGATGCACCACCGGCTCGCAGCAATCCGCTTTCAAGCGCTGAACCAGCAAAGGAAATCATCGTCCAAGATGACCCCGTGCTGCGTGAAATAGCCGAACGACTCGAATCACTAGACCCAGACACACTGACTCCAAGAGAAGCCCACGAAGCCCTCTATGCCATGCGAAGCGCACTTGAGAATACGGCTGCATCGAAGAATTTGGAGGAATGAGTATGGCCGAACTTGAGAAGCCAACACGAGTCGAAATCAAGCAACTCGACGAGCTTACAATCGGCAAGATAGCAGCAGGTGAAGTCGTCGAACGTCCAGCCCAAGTGGTCAAGGAACTCGTCGAGAACGCATTCGATGCAGGAGCCAGCAGAGTTCGAATCGAAATTGAGCGTGGCGGATTCGACCGAATCACAGTGATAGACGACGGACACGGCATTCCGTCCGAAGAACTCGGACTTGCAATCACCCGCCACGCAACCAGCAAACTATCCGGCCCGGATGATCTCAACCAAATCGAGACCAAGGGGTTCCGTGGCGAAGCGCTCGCATCCATCGGCGCGGTCAGCGAATTGACCGTCTCGAGCCGAATCGGAGAGGGTGAAGGAGCACAGATCAGGGTCGACAATGGAATCGTCTCCGAGGTCGAAGCAGCAGGAATTGCACCAGGAACAAGAATCGACGTTCTGAACCTCTTCGCAAAGGTTCCAGCCCGTCTCTCTTTCCAACGCCGCCCATCGACAGAAACTGCTGCGATAGTAGATGTCGGCGTTCAATCAGCACTCTCAGAACCCAGTGCAGGGGTCATCGTCGAAATAGATGGACGAAAAGTCCTCGACTGCCCTCCTTCTGAGTCGGCTGAGGACCGTCTCTACGACCTATTCGGCGCAACCTCAGCCGAACTAATCCCGCTCGCTGCATCGGCTGCCGACGCCGACGCTCCCGGCGAGGAACGCTGGACAGGGTGGATATCGCCACCCGGCCTAACTCGAAGCCGATCCGACGATATCCACATTCTTGTCAACGGGCGGCCTGTAGCACCCGGTCCATTTCTGCAAGCGGTCAGAAGAGGCTACCACACCCGCTTGATGGTTGGCCGGCACCCAATGGGGGTCCTTACACTGACTCTTCCTCCAAACGAGGTAGACGTCAATGTCCATCCGACCAAGCGCGAAGTCCGACTGAAGAACTCATGGCGTGTTCTCGAACGCCTCGAGAGATCAATCAAACACACCCTCTCGCACATCGCCACGATTCCAGAAGCCAGTGAAGCGACAGTTCTCGAGGGCATCTCCGAACGGGCGGAGTCAACTAAACCAGCTTCTCGACCACCAGCAAAACTCCCCGAGTGGGCCAGCGCTGCCAGCGAGAGCCCGACAGTACAGACTCGATTTTCGAGTGCCAGAACAGCAGCAGAAGTCCAGCCAAGAGAAACTAAACGACCCGAATCTGAACTGATTACAGAACAAAACACGCTCCCCGGAATGGACGCAGAACCGATTGCCCCTTCACTTTCCTCCGAGGAGCGAGAACTCCACCGCCATGCGGTGGGTGAATCGACATCTCCACTAGACGAACCAGCGCCGGAGGCGGCCGCCTTACCGGACCTCTCAGAGATGATTCCATTGGCGCAGTTAGCCGATTCTTACATCCTTGCAGAGGGAGGTGACGAGCTTTTCATCATCGATCAACACGCACTCCATGAACGCATTCGATACCAACGACTACGCCAACAAATGGTCAGCTGGAATGGCCAAAATCTCGTATCTCCGGTGACAATTTCCATCGGTGCGAGGCAGAAGGCTGCTGCGGTAGCGGGCCAGCCGAAACTCTCGGAATTGGGAATTGAGTTCGAGGTTGTCGACGAGGGGCTTGAGGTCACGAGCGTTCCTGAGGTCCTCGTCGGTAAAGATGGATTAGAGGAATTTTTGCAGGATATTTTGATTGAATTCGCGAGCGCTCCGGATGGTACGAGCGAATTCGATGCAGTCACTGCCCTGCGCGACCATGTCGCTTTCATGCGCTCTTGTCGCGGGGCGGTGAAAGCCAATGAAAGATTGAATTTGGCTCAGATGCGTAGGCTCCTTGAGGATATGCGAACAGTTCCGAATCCGTGGGCTTGTGTCCACGGCCGGCCGACAGTGTTGCGCTTAACGATTGACCATCTCGACAAGCACTTCGGCCGTCATGGTTGAGCCAGACCGAGCAATTGCTCGATGAATCCGGGGTGGGTCACCTCGCAGATGTCGGCTCCGACGATGTCTGCGCCGACTTTACTGGCGAGAATCATCGCTGTCATCGCCAGCCTGTGGTCGAGGTGAGTTTCGATCGGAGCGGTGGGTGAAGAGAGATTCTGTTCACCTGGGATTATGAGTCCGTCTTCGGTTTCATCCGCTTGGATTCCGAAGGCAGCGAGGAGTTCGATAGTACGCACAATTCGATTCGATTCCTTCCCGCGCGCGTGGGGGATTCCACTGATTGTGCCACCGCCGGTCAGAGCCAGCCAGGCGGCGGCGGGTGTGACGAGGTCACTCGCATCACGAAGATTGACCTCGCCTCCGTTGGCTCGGTCAAGTGAGTCGATGGCCATCAGCATAAGAGGGTCGTAAGCGGGAAGCGAGGTCCGCAGCTGTAGACCTTCATGGAGAATTTCGAGTAGTATGGCCATCGGAAATAGGCTGAGTTCGGGAGGAATGTCAGCCTCCTCTGGGGCTTGTACAGTCCAAGGTTCGAGGATGAGTGGAGAACCCATCTCGATAGGGCATCCACATCGCCTCGCGACATCAAAGGTCATTCCGGTGTAGCCTCGACTGACCCCCTCACCCTCGAGGTGAATCTCAACCGTTTCAGATAGTCCGGGCGAGGACAAAATCAACGCATTGAGAGGCTGACTTGAACCTGATAGGTCGACGCTCGCACCTCCGTTAATCACTCCTGAAACAGTTGTCGGCAAAGCATCGCTGCTAACTTCAACTCCCAAATCGCGCAGCACTCGAGCCAGATCGCTACTGCGCGAGCGTAGCGACTCATCACCATCCAATCTGACCGCGACACCCATCGTCGCAGCCATCGCGGTCAACACTCGAGCCGCCGTCCCAGAGTTGCCACAATCAAGGAAATTCATCGGAGTCTGCAGACCGTCAGCAGGCGGCTCAACCAACCATCCATCGGCACCCCGATGGACTCGCACGCCCATCGCTTCGAGGCAGCGAGCCATTGATTCAACATCAGCACCCGCCTCACCCTCGAAGCGCAAAAGGCATTCACTGCGCCCCTGCGCAGTAAGAGCTAACCAACGAATCATATGACTCTTCGAGGGCGGCAGAGCCCAATCGTGAGAGCCGGTCAGGGCCAACTCTGGGATGTTAAGCACGACTCCTCATCGAGGCCAGCCAATTCAACCCAACGACGCGCAAAGGAGCCGAACCGAGCTCACTCAGGCCCGAATCGCATCGCCAAAATCAGACTCGCCATCCCAAGCCTTAGCCTTTGCATCGATGACACTTGCAGCAAGAGTTTCGTCGAGCGTGCCAGACATTTTGATCAGATTGGCACGCTCAAGCAACTTCGGACTCAATCCTGGCATCAATATCGATATCGCGCGAGGCACGCGACCGGGGTAGACCTCGTTGACATGGCGGACGATGTTGGTAGTGCAGGTGTTGGTCAAAGTGTTGTACCACTCGGGTGAAGCGACCAGATCATTGGTACGCCTCAGGTATGATTCAAGCATTCGCCGCTCGTTCCCCGCACCCAAAACTACCGCTTTGAAGAGGTGTGTGACTGAGTTTTTTCGGCATCGTGTCCGGACTCCGATGACGTCGCTTTCCTTCGCCCAGACGTAGATTAGTTCGTACTCGCGAAACAATCCACGCACTGGGTGGTAACGCTCCCCCTTCTCTCTTCGCACTTCGATAGAACAGGCTAATCTTCGCCCATCTTTGAACTCGAATGAAAGGATGGTGTGGGCCATCTGACGGAGTTTTTGGTCGAAATATTCGAGAGTTAGCCAGATGGCCTCGACCTCTCTGAGGTCGTAATCTTCGTTGATCCATCTCTTGTCGAAATCTTTGGATGTGCGCCAGTTAAAGTCGCGTAAATTGGTGATTTTCGCAATATCTCCATCAAATTCGATGGTTGCGTTGCGCTCGTTATCATTGACCCAAGAACGGTCGTTAGATGGTCGGAGTTTGTGAACTCTGATCCACACTGCGGCGAGGAATAGGAATCCCAGAATGGTAAGCACGGTCAGAACCGTGGTCAGTGTAGCCATCGCACCCACGCTTGCTGGGAGGTCACATCAAGCATGAATGCTGCTCTTGGGTGGTGTGCTACTCTCTGGCGGGCTCGTCTAGGCTTTGTGAGAGGTGGCGCGGCAGGGGAGATTTGAACTCCCGAGGTGAAACACCACTGGATTAGCAATCCAGCGCAATGGCCAGGC
>Ga0209228_1000885_pt1 | contig 15289 bp, 6 predicted proteins | sample METZYME_3_150m_FD_187547 | JGI IMG/M metagenome (GOLD analysis project Ga0209228, IMG submission 187547) | Marine microbial communities from oxygen minimum zone in mesopelagic equatorial Pacific - METZYME_3_150m (SPAdes) (version 2) | ecosystem: Environmental > Aquatic > Marine > Oceanic | place...
AGAATATGGATCGGGTGTAACTGTTAACCCGCTACCAACCTCCATTGTTGCGTCATGCCCCATAAACTTTTTACCACGGTAATTACTATTGGTTAATGTTGCGCTATATATAACTGTCAAATTCCTGTCAGGATATTCCAAGATAGTTTGAAAGTTATCGGGAACATCTCTTTCGTGCTCAATCATGTCAGGAAAGTTTTCTTTCGTATATCGATAGATTCCACCAGATGATGAAGCGGTTTTTGGAATACCCAGATCCATAATTTGATTTACTGCATCAAAGTCGTGTGAAAATAAATCTCCTGATAAACCTGTACCGTAATCATACCAGCAACGCCACCGAAAATATCTCTCTAAATTAAATGGAACTTTATTTTGCGTTGGTCCTTGCCAACGGTTCCAATCCAAGGTTTTAGGGGTAGCAAAAAGATCCTTTGAAACATACTTTTGTCCATAATCCTCAATCGAGTTCCACTGAATGGGATATACCCATGCGCCCCCGGGAGAATTACGATTGGTTGTTATTTCTACAAGGGTAATGGGTCCAAGAATATCATTATCAATTATTTCTTTAGCTTTTTCATGGCTAGAAGCAGCTCGACTATGATGACCCAATTGTAATTTCATTTTACTACCATTAAACGAATCATACATAGCCTGGGCTTCTTCCATAGTCCGGGTCATACATTTTTCAACATACACATGTTTTCCTGCCCGCTCTGCATCTATCGCTATTTTTGAATGCCAATGGTCAGGTGTGGTGATTATAACAGCATCAATATCATCGCTGGCTAGCATATCTTGATAATCAAGATATGCTTTAGCAGGTTCTGTTTGTGGCTGCACCCCATTTGGCCGCACTGCTGTTGTTGACGCTGCAACCCCTTGGTCTCTTCTTGTAGAAAAAACATCACACACTCCTGTAAGAGCAACATTCAAGTCGTCTTGCTGTAAATACGTTTCAAATCGTTTGTCAAGCTTGTTTTTTTCTGACGCAGCTTTTGCTTTAGCAGCCCATTCAGGATTTCCAAAGCCTGCTGCTTTCAAATCTTGAGCGCCTCTCCAACCATAACCAATAACTCCTAAACGAATGAGATCGCCCGGTTTTTTATTTTTCAAAACTGTAGGGGCTTTCTTTCTTAGGGAAAGCTCTTCCATAATTTCCCCACTACGCATTTTATCCAGAGCTTTTTTCTTATAATAATTCCACAAATAAAGAAGTACGGCAGGAACCGCAGTTAATCCTTTAATTATATCTCTTCGCTCAAATTGCAATCCAGTGCTTTCTTTTGAAACTTCCTGTTTTTTTTGATCTGATTGTGTTTCTGACATAAAATGCTCCTTACGTTTAAATGATCAATCTTTTTGTAAAAATTTATCTAGTCCTGTTATATGGCTTGTTGGAAACAGAGCCAAAACAAATAATGCACATGCCTCAATTAAATTTTTATCAATAATTAAATAGCTGCCTTCAGGCGGTTTAGAATACTCTAGACCAACTAATGGTGGGTGAAACAAATAATATAGAGAAATAAGACATGCTCCTGCTATACAGCCCCAACGTGATAAAAGCCCAAACATGAGGCTTAGACCAATTAATGTTAGTCCCCACATATTCAGAGTATCTACAGCCCCTAGGATACTAGGGCTTGTTACAATCCACTTTGCTAATCCAGAAAATATCCATTTGGAATCCAATAAGTATGCTGCAGATGTCCAATTAGCATTTGATAATTTTGCCATACCTTCATATAATAAATGCCAACCTATCAGTACTCTAAGTAATGATAAACTAACCAATTGATATTGATTATAATCAGGTGCAAGTGAACTAATTTTATTGTTCATTATATTCTTCCCTCACAAGTGTAATTAATGCTACCAACAATAGTGCATCAGATTATAATCAAGATTCTCGATAAAAGCAAATAGCCAGCTTTATTTAAGCTGAATTTATTTATTGCTATTTACTTCAATAGAGCATCAATTTAAAAACGTTTTTTTGCAACTTATTTAAAATTTCTATAAACATTAAAGAAAGGAACTAAACCGTGCTTTTATTAAAGGATAAAAACGCTTCTATATTGATAGCAATATTTCTTTTGTTTTCCTGTCAGTCAAATGATGGGTCAAAAACTAAATCTGATAGCAACCAATCAACATTAATTGGTGAAAAACTGATCGATAGATCATCAGAGACGCCAACCGATAGCGCTTTATACAAAAACTCTGAATTGCCAATAATGGATAGAGTTCGCGATCTTATGACTTATATGACTATTGAAGAAAAAGTTGGTCAAATGACACAAGTTGAAAGACAGTTTCTTGATGGGGATGATAATATTTCAAAATATTTTTTAGGGTCTCTTTTAAGTGGAGGGGGATCCGCTCCAGCAAAGAATTTTCCTAGATCTTGGGCAGATATGTATGATAGATTTCAAAAAGTTGCATTATCTACAAGGTTGGGAATCCCGATAATTTATGGGATTGATGCTGTACATGGACACGGTAATGTTGTTGGGGCTACCATCTTTCCACATCATATAGGTCTTGGATGTACAAATAATCCAAAAATTGTTGAAGAAGTATATCGAGCAACAGCCATAGAAGTTGCGGCTACAGGTATAGATTGGAATTTTGCTCCATGCCTTGCTGTTCCAAGAGATGAAAGATGGGGCCGAACATATGAGGGCTTTGGTGAAACTCCTGAAATTGTTAAATCCATGGCAGCTGCAGCAGTAATTGGGCTACAAACTGATAAATTAAATAATCAAACAAGTATCTTAGCAACTGCAAAACATTTCCTCGGAGATGGTGGGACTACATGGGGAACAGGTCTTGATGAAAAACTTGATCAAGGCGATACAAAAGTTAGTGACCAAGAAATGAGAGAAATACATCTTCCCGGATATTTCCCAGCGCTTGAAGCGGGTGTAGGTACCGTTATGCCATCATACAGTCAAATTAATGGTACATACATGCATATGAATAATGATTTGTTAAATGGGCTGTTAAAAAAAGAATTAGATTTTAAAGGATTTGTAATCTCTGATTGGGCAGCTTTGGAAAGAATGGTCGGCCATGATGAATATAAAAAAAATATTATAGCATGTATTAATGCTGGAGTAGATATGGTGATGGTTCCTGGTGCAGTCCCGCATGGAAATCAAAGTTATCAGAATTTTATTAATTTATTGCTTGAATCAATTAAAGAAGGTTCGATTAGTGAAGCTAGAATAAATGATGCGGTGGCAAGAATTATAAAAATAAAATTTGAAATGGGAATATTTGAAAATCCATTTGCTGATCGCTCGCTTCTAAATAAAGTTGGATCTAAAGAACATAGAAAGATTGCTAGAAATGCAGTAAAACAATCCTTAGTAATGTTAAAGAATAATGGCATTTTGCCGATATCTAAAGATTTAGGCCAAATTCATGTTGCTGGAAAAAACGCGGATGACTTGGGAAATCAATGTGGCGGATGGACAATCACTTGGCAAGGGGAAAGCGGACCACTTACGAAAGGAACGACTATATATGAAGCTATACAAGTTGCAGTAAGCTCTTTCACAAACGTTACTTATTCAAAAGATGGATCTGGCGCAAAGGGGGCGAATGTTGGTATAGTTGTAGTGGGAGAAAAACCTTATTCTGAAATGCAAGGGGATAAAGAAACATTGCATCTTGATAAACAAGATTTAAAAGCTATTGAAAATATAAGAAAAGCAGGTGTTCCTGTAGTAGTCGTTGTAGTATCAGGTCGTCCATTAATTATTGAAAGTGAAGTGGATAAGTGGGACGGGTTAATTGCTGCATGGCTACCGGGATCTGAGGGCAAGGGAGTTACCGATGTATTGTTTGGAGATTATAATCCAACTGGGAGACTTTCAGTAAGCTGGCCTAGAAACATGGATCAAATTCCAATTAACTTTGGAGACCCAAAATATGATCCATTATTTGAATATGGATTTGGTTTAAGTTACTAAATTAATCAAAAAAAAATCCCCAACCATATGATTGGGGATTTTTTTATCATTATATACTAATATATTTTATAAGGTATAATTCAATCCAAAGCGCATCACGCTATCAAATACACCAAAATCTGTGTAAGAAACATCAACGCCAAAACCTGCCATTTTAAAACCGACACCAAGATTAATTCCTGCTTCATCTGAAGGGGTTACAAAACCAGCTCTTATGTCCATCATCTCCATTACACTATATTCCAAACCAACTCTATATGTTGTAAAATAATCACGTGGACGTTCATTCACTAAAGATACAGAGAGGTTATTTGCCACGTCAGCAGATACTCCCATTCTAAATGTCAACGGCAACTCAAAAGGCTCCTCAGCATACTTCAAGCTCTGAGAAAAATTTCTAGCACTCATTGCAAGCATAAGATTTTTCCAATCCATCTGATACATGAGTCCAAAATCATACGCTGGTGTGCTCATGTCTAACTTCTTTGTACCACCCTCTGCATCCACTGTAGCAACGCCTAGGTCTTCACTAGCAATTTTGATATGCAAACCCACACTAAATCTATCCGTTGGAGCAAACGCATAACCTAAGCCAAGCGCAGTAGCTGTAGGGCTAAACGTTCCATTATCAGCATATCCAGATTCTTCGGAACTACGTATAGTTCCTTGAAGGTCTCCATAATTAACACTCATAAATGAAATACCAAGAACGCCTGCGTTTGATGCATAAGCAAATCCTCCTGATATATATGATATTTCAGCAATCCATTGTGTCTGGCCAAAAGACACATTCATGCCTTCTACTCGGGCCATCCCAGCTGGATTATAAAACAGAGAAGAAGCTCCTCCGCTTTTTGCGGTAATAGCATCGCCAAGAGCGGCTGCTCGAGCATCCGGCGAGAAGCTTAGAAACTTCATCCCAGTCTGCGCTAATTTATCAGTACCAAGATCGTCATCGTCATCTTGCGCTATTGTAAATGAGCACAAAAGAGTTAGGATGAGAACGGGTATTAAATTAAATGTATGTTGTTTTTTCATAATTTATCCCTTTTGGTTGTAATCTATTTGATTAACGAATTATAACAAATTTACGTTCTGCAGTATCACCTGAAGCATTATCTGTAATATGTGCAATATACAGACCACTTGCGACAACCTGCCTTGATGAAGTCGTTTGATCCCAATATTCATCACCACTTCCGTCGTCATGTTCAATTGTTTCAACTAATTCACCCAACTGAGTAAAAATCTTAATTGTACAATTTCCTGGAACATCCAAGAACCCAAGCTTATCTCTTTCAGAAAACCGTATATCAGTTGTCGCCCCTATATGGAAAGGGTTTGGAACAACGCGTACAGCGGCAAGGTTTGCACCAGGCGCTCTCTTAAGACTTGCTGGCAAATATGTCTGAGTCCAATGCTGATTACTTTTAAGCGCACCAGCTGGAGTCATAGCACCTCCACTGTTATCACCAGCAGCGCCTACGGCCTGGATAAAATAATAATAATTTTCTCCACGTTCTGCATCTGTATCATCCCAAGACATTACACCGGCATCAAGATCAGCAACAAAAGCATGCCCTAAACCCCCATGGTCTGCAAGCGCTGCGCCAATATATGGAAAGGAATATGCTGCTTTTGCTCGATAAATATGCCATCCAGTTCTTGTTTCTCCGCCGCTCATAGCAGTCCAAGATAAGCTAATTTTATCCGTACCAGAAGTCACTGTAAATGTTTCCGGTGGATACGGAGGCTGTGGTATATCATAACCAGCAGCATGGTTTGCCCTTGCTCTTTCAAATGTTTTAAATAATGAATCTTTTGCAGTTAACGCCCACTGGTTCTTTGTCATGCTTGTGCCATTATATTCTAATAGAGCTGACTCGTCAGGCGTTGCTCCCGTTGCTTTATACAGTTTACCAATATCATATTTAGCTTTCATGCTCAGTCCGCCAACGGCATCTGCTACAACAATATCTACCGATTCGCCAAATGGTATATCATAAGGACCATATCCTTCAATTACAGACCATCCACCTTCATCGTATGTTCCATCATAAATATTTGGAGCATTCGTTGGTGTATCAAAGTTGCCTTCCGGTTCAATATCGTCTGCATGGTGAGGATATTGTCTTCCTGATGCCATATAGGTATTATATTGAATTTCCATCATTGAAATATTGTATTCATCAGTGGTTAAGTTGGGGTCATCACTACCCATAACGCCCATTGTGGATGGCTGTGATCCTGTATCACCACTACCATACGTATCTGGAGCTTCAATTGTTACACGGCCTACCATCTGACCAGCAGCAAGTCGTCCTGTTGTGTCCCATCCTGCAGAAGCCCAGTGCCCAAACATCATTGGACCACCAATAGAACTAAAGCTTGTATTATCCGGATTTAACCCTGCCCAAGCATATTGAGCGCGAAAATCAACATCATAATCTTCATGACCATCGCCAACAGCATCGTTCATAGTAAATTTCCCCCAAGGAGCACCACCACCTCTAATCCAAGAAGAAGCATCATGAACCATATAGCGATGAATAAAGAAGAAATACACACCGGTTAAAGTAGCGCTTAGCTCAATATCTTCATCTCCATCTACATTCCCAGTGTTGGTAAATTTATATTCAACAATATGATAATCATCATGATACTCTTGACTAAAAGCATTCATGGTTGCTTCTGTTGTAATGCCAATACGACTATTATTTGAAACCTCCATAATTCTATCAGCCTTCAATGATGGATCCATTTCATTAACAAAAACATATTTTTCAAATGATTTAGCGCCATCAACAGTTACTTCTGGGTCAAACTTGCTGGTGATTTTCTGCTCTACAGCAAAAAATTGAATATCCCCACCAGATCTTGGTCCAATATGGGCAATTTTATGTGGATATACTGCGCCATTTTCATCTGTAAAATTGGTCGCTCCCATCCAAAAAGCCTGTGCTCTTGAATTCCCTGAATTGTAATCAATAGCTGGCCACATAAGAGGCGCATTACCCCAAGGTTCTTCCTCCCGGTTCACCAATCCTTCTGAATATGGACTGTGAAAACTACCGACGTTTAACCATTTAATAGAATATTGTGCACTTAGTTCATTCAAACCAGTCGAAAGCAGCAATACAACAATTGCAAAGGCTGAAAAACTATGCTTTTTATATTTCATGTTCATTTGTATCTCCTATGTATCAGGATTAACCAATTTATATTATTATTTTAATTTTACTTTCCTAGAAAGAAACCCTTACGCCAACACTTACAGTTCTTGGATTAAGGAATGTTCTATGCCATTCATTAGGCATATCAATATATGCTTTATCGTTTTTCACATCATTAACAAAGCTAGAGCTTGCTGTTCCCCAATTCGATCCATCCCAATGATACCAGTCTCCAGTATCATGCACATAATACAGAACATCTGCTGTTTGAATCAGTGTAGGTAAATCTTCCGTTGCAGGAAGATTGGCAGCTGTAGCCACAACTTCAATAGGAACATAATTAACGTTTCCTTCTCTAAAAGTACCAGGCCTATCGTCTCCTACAATATTATTATATGTCATTTCAGTATCAGCTACTTCATCCCAAAAATCTGAAGGCATATGTAGAGAAGTCATATAATTATCCCAATCATCTCCACCGGTCTGTCCTTCAAATGGACCCCCGTGAGGATTATAAGGGCTAAAGTACATGTATTTCAAATTCAAGAGATTTTGTACATCAGCAAAAACCATAACTCTGGTACCGCTAACATTAAAATTCTTACTAAGACGTGCATTCATAAATAAGAAATCTTTCATCTGTACATTATTATTCACACCTGGAATTGTTGCGCCACCTGGGCCAACCCATGTAAAGTGCCTACCAGCGCGCCATCCACCGTTTAACGTTACGCGAAAATCAGCCAATGGACCCATGCTCTTTGGTGCAACATACTCTAGATTCGCTGATGCAAATGGTTCTGCTACCGGCTTAATCTGATAATGATCAGTCGCTGTTCTTTCGTATTCTGCTTGAGTTACATCATTCTCATACTGAGAACCCCAGCCAAAATTTCCTTGTGTTCGAACTGAGTAGGTGTAATTAAAGTATCCTGTTACACTCCCCATATTCTTGCTAAGAGAAAATTCTAAACCACGAGTATCACTGTAGTTATAAGGCACAGATCTATTATATGATACTTCCGAATCAATACTTTGATACCATACAGTCTTTGGCTGCAGCGAACTATCTTTATAATACCCCCCTACACGTAGCAAGTATGCATCTTGAAGCGCCTGTTCATAACCAACCTCATAACTAACTGTTTGTGGCATTGGATTGCTAGGATCGCCAATCTGATGCACTTCTCCACGCCAAGCCTGCCAAATCATAAAGCTTTCCTGAGCAGTTAATTGCTGACGATAGGAACCATAATTAAAATACAATTTGCTATTCACTGTAATTGGAAAAGCGATACGAATTTTTGGGTTAAAAGTTATTTGAGTCTCTGCATCGCTGGAAGCAACATCGCTAAAACGTTCATCGCCAATATCCCCTTTTTCTTTAGCCGTCAAGTCACGTGCATAATCATCATAATCCCACCATTTTGTGTTAGGATTATAATAATCCATGCTAAGTCCCACTGTCGCAATCATTCCTTTAAATTCTAATTTATCTTCAGCATAAAGACCTGCTTGAGTGGGAGTTTTCTTCCATCTTTGTGAACCACGTTCAACGTGTACAATAACAGAATCGCTTGAACCAAAATCCATATCATAATCATATAATGACATCCACGCGCCTGCATTAAGCTGATTTGTGCTGTTTAATTGTGATGTATAATCAAAATTAATATTTGTACTTGAAACCTTTGAATCATCGCGGCCTCTAGCCCAATGGCCACCCAAACGAGTCCCGCTTCCAGGGTTGCTCATACCATCTGAAGTCCAACCCCATGGTGTATATACTAATGAGTCAGCTCCAGTTCCACCGGTCCCATAAAGTAGTTTTATTACACTTGGTACATCACTAGACGTTTCTCCAGGGGGAGCATTGGAACCAAGTCTACGCGAATTTGGCCCTGTTTTAAAAGTTTCTGAATTCATTGAAAACCCTACATTATAGTATGTTTTCGCATTTACTGTATTAGTGAAAGTAGCTCCCATAATATCAGTATCATAATCCGTAACCGCATAACGGTCCCAAGCAAAAATTACACTTTTGCCTACATGATCACCATTTTGGTTAATTAAAGTTTCCGAAGGAGATATGCCTTGGTTGCTATTAAATACCAATGTTGAGTTCGCACTACCTGCGCCCCAGGGGTACAGAGGGGTTCCGCCACGCTGTGGATATGGCACATGTAGCATATCCCATGCTTCATGAGCTGTGCCCTCTTGGTGTGAGGTTTTATAAAAAGCCATCAACTTCATTGAAGAATTGAGATCATACATAACTTTTGCATGTAAATTATTGTCCTTAAATGAGCTACGTGCCTGTGGGTAAAAATATGGCTCCTGGTTACTCAAATAAGAAACAAGGAATCTCAATCCAGTATTGCCTACCGGCATTCCAAATGTAGCATCAATAGATTGAAAGGCATCTTTAACCTCTGTATCCTTGCGATGATGCCAATCAAACACCTCTAGCCATTGACTTTCGTTTAAAGTAGCGGCATTACCTGTAGCGCCATCAATAGTAGCTTGCCAACCGGTAAATGTAGGGTACTGTGCTTGGTAATATTGATCCCAACCGCCTCCAGCTGTACCGAGTGTTTTCACAGCTGCATCTTTATAAGGCTTCCACCAGTACGCATTATCGTCTTTAACGCTTCTTCCAAAAGACATTGAGGTAGCTGGAGATTGATTTATTAGAACATCTAAAACCATTCTATCTCGGGGGTCTTTTGTTACAATATTGATTGCACCACCACGAGCGTTCGCAACGCCTGAACCTAAGCCTCCTGTTTGAACCTGTAATTCATCAACAGAGGTTAGTGCTATAGCCGTTTGAGGAGTCCCGTCTCTTCCACCGCGAGTGCTGATACCATCAACAACAAATGCTGTTTCATTAATACCAGATCCCCTGATAACCATGCCGGGTTCAACGCCAGCCTGTTGGCTAATAAAATCTCCAACAGATCTAACAGGTATATTTTCAATATCTCCACCACTTACATTAATTACTGTTCCAGCAACATCTGGTTGTACCAATGGTCTTTCAGCAAGAACTTCTACAGCCTCGCCAGTTACAGCTTCTACGCTAGTAACAAAATTTATAGTGGTAGTTAAATCAATAAATACACGAACATCCAATTCTACAGCTGTTTGATAACCAATAATTTCTGCTCGCATGGTATATGCACCAGGAGAAACGTTTAAAATAAAATATTCACCATTTTCATCTGTTGCAGCCCCTAGTCCCGTACCATCAATAAGAACGTTTGCACCAATTAATGCTTCACCGGTGGCCTCATCAGTTACTGTTCCCCTAACTTTTCCTGAAGTTTGAGCAATTAAATTGCTAGCTAAAAAAACAGTACAAACTAAAGTAAGCAATGTGTTTGTTAAGTAAGAATTACGATCCGTCATTTTGTTGTCCTCCATGTAAAATCGTTTAATATTAGTTATCAATTAATTAATTCTTTTCACTCTTAAGAGTGTTTATCGAGGGTTTTTGCTTGGCTAGCTACCATCTAGAAGTAAATGTCGTAAATATTTTCGCAAAGAGTCAAGAAAAAATTGTTTTTATATTTATATATGAAATCCCACGCTAGCAAAACGTTATTGGATATTAATAATTAAAAGGATATTCTAAATCCTAGCTTGAAACCAAAAGGGTTTAAAAAAACAGACTCGGGATTATCTGGCATATTTATATATGCTTTATTTACTAACACTTCTTTTACAAAAGCTGGGTCAGCAATTTGCCATTCACCATCAATAAATTGCATGTATGTAGAATTATTATATATGTAGTACAATTCGTTGACGTCTCTTGAATCCATTATAGATGGAGGGGGTAATAGATAATTACCACGGACAATATTTATAGGAACATATCTGACGTTATCTTTTGGATAATCTCCGGGGGTATCGTTCCCCGAAATAAACATATAAGGTAATTCATAAGAATTAAGATTGTTAAATGCGCTATTTGGTAAGTGTAATGAGGCCATGTAATCATTATAATCACTAACGGGGTTCTCCCCTGAAACAATAAAGGGGTGCTCGAAATACATAAATTTAAAATTTAGCGGGTTTGTTATATCTAAAAATAATTTTATCGATCCAAAAGAGGTGTCAAATTTTTTACTCAATCGTAGATCCAATGTATAAAAATCTTTTGTTCTTATATTATTTTTTATTGTTGGGTGGGGAGTGTATTGCACACCCATTTTATCATCAATTTGATCAATGATGGGGCCGCTCCAAGTAAATACTTTTCCGGCCCTCCATTGGGCCAATAAATCTAAATGCCAATCGGATATAAGCCTAAATTGGGAAGTTTTTGGTACATGCAATTCTATATTAGCTCTGGCATATGGCTGGGCTACGGGCTTAGTTTGATAGTGGTCTTGTGTAATATTATTGTATTCATTTTCATCTAAAGGATTTTGAATAATCCCAGTGATCCCGAAATTACCAGAACTAAAATTCATATAAGTATAATTGATAAAACCTTTCAACAACCTTCCTTTAATTTTACTTAGTGTAAATTCAAGTCCGCGGACATCATTATAATTGTTTGGTACAGCTATAGTATAAATCATATCGTCACTAATAAACGATTTAAAACTGATTTGATTATCAACACTTCGGGAATAGCTTGAAAATTGAAATAAATAATTTGGTGTAAACATATTTTCATATCCAACCTCGTAAGCTATGGTTCTCTGCATTGGCAAATTAGGGTTCCCCAAACTAGAGATAGAACTGCGGTCTATCGTAAATGATTTCTCTTGTACCCTATATAGGAATTGTACTTGGGGCATTTGGCGGAAATGTCCATAATTAAAATAAAATTTGGTTTTTTCCGTTATTGGGAATGAAATCCCAATGCGAGGGCTCAATTCAAACTGTTTTTTTGCTTTAACCTTCACAGATTCATTTTCCCTATCTTCATTATTTTGTTGAGTAAAAAACTGATCAAACTCTGTGAAAATATTTTTCTCTCCCCCAGCTGAAAAATAATCTGCTCTTGCGCCTAAATTCATTATCATTTGATTATAGGAAAATTTTCCCTGTATATAAGCAGCCCCTTGTTGAGGAGCTGCTTTCCAAAATTCACGCAGTTTATATGGAGACTCATAATCTATATTCTCACCAAATATTAAATTTGAAATTGACCCAATTGCCATCACCCTCGTTTCTACGGCATCATTATATTCCGATGATATATTATAATTATGATATATATATTCAATTCCAGCTTTGAATTGTGTATCAGGCGAGTATTGCTTTGTAATATCAAGTTTCCCTGAATAAACAGATACATTAGATGTGTCGCGATCTTTTATTGGGTTATTTAATTCTGGTTGCAATAAATAATTTGAATGTAAATAGTCTAAATTGATTTCATAAAATAAAGAGGGGCTTAATGTTCGAGATAGTTTACTGGAAATCATTCTGTGATTTATATTTGCTATCCCGATACTAGAGTTTTTAAATAATCCTTCCGTTTTAAAAAAATCATTTTCAAACCCCCATGTATATGGTGGAACCCCTGCTGGCATTACCATGCTAATTGAATCAGAGATACCCTTTTGGGAGATAAAAAAACTACTTAATGTAAATTTTAAATCTGTTTTAATATTTGAAATAAATTTTACCTGAAAGGACTCATCTTTTCTTAATTCATTTCCTGATTTTTCAAGATACGGTAATTCCTTATTACGATAAGAAAAAAGAAAGCGTTGATTCCCCCGATTTTGATTTATTGGCCCCCCTATAGTTATATCAACATCATTGCCAGTATTATATATTGTATCCCATTCGCCTGGAAAATTCAATTTTTGGTGAGAATTTTTTCTAAATAAAACATCTCCACTAAAACGATCTTTAGGTGGGTCTTTTGTTATTAATTGAACTAATCCTGAACGTACATTCCCAAATGAAGCATCAAACCCGCTTGTTTGAATTTGTATTTGTTCTACCGATGTAAAACTTAATCCGGTTATTGGCCCATTTGTTCTACCGTCTCTAATATTTATTCCATCAAGCACAAATGATGTAGAATTTATATTGCCACCACGAATTGTCATATTGGGTTCTATGCCTGCTTGCAAGCTAATTGCTTCTTCAATCGAGGAAATTGGAATGTTTTCTATATTCTTCGCATCAATATTAATTAAACTAGTCGATATTTCTGGGTTTATCATTCCACGTTCGGCATAAATTGTAATTTCATCAGTATCAAGAACCTCTTCTTCTAGCATAAAATTGATTACAGTAGTTTGTCCTGAGTACACAGCTATATTTTTTATCGTAGTTTTTTTATACCCAATGTAGTTTGCTCTTACGCTATATGTCCCTGGCGATACGTTAGGAATTATATAAACACCGTTACTATCTGATACAGAGCCAATATTTGTTGATAGAAGTATAACATTAGAGCCTTGCAACCCTATCTGATTTTTGGCTGATTTTATAACACCCCTAATACTACCTGTTTGCGCTGAAAGTGCATTCATAACAAAACAAAACGTCATAACCAATATTGGTATGCATTTTTTTCTTATATAGTAAAAAAAGTGTTTTTGGAACATTTTCTATTTTATGAATTTTCTAGCAATGAAATTAATATTTTGCTTTGTGATTATTATAAAAATACTTAATTAACCATCGAAATGATGTTGGATAAATTTGCTCAACTGAATAGATTTTTTTACATACTGCTGATTTTTATGGTGTTATTATTCTCTTGTAATAATAGAGATTCAACAGAAAAGATTAGTTTATCACAAAATAAACCTAGAATTACAAATATAGAATTTTCTGATGTTACCACTAATGCTGGATTGGGAAACTTTATTCATGATAATGGTTCATTTGGAAAAATGTGGTTTCCTGAACAAATGGGATCTGGTGGGGGATTTATTGATTATAACAATGATGGCTGGTTAGATATTTTGTTAATAGGTGGCGGGGCTTGGAAAAATTATACTAAACGAAATATAAAGACATTATGGTTATATAAAAATAATGCAGATGGAACGTTTGCAAATGTAACAGATGAATCAGGTCTCGGGAATATTAGTACATATGGATTAGGGGTTGCTGCTGCAGATTATGACAATGATGGAGATCAAGATATTTTCATCACTACGCTAGATAGGAATATCTTATTAAATAATAATGAGGGTTATTTTGTAAATGTTTCAAAAAAAGCGGGATTGGGAAATAGAATTGAATGGAGTAGTTCTGCAATTTTTTTCGATGCTGATAACGATGGTTGGCTTGATTTGTATGTTGGAAATTATGCTATATGGTCCCCTTTAAGTGATCTGTGGTGTTCGCTGGATAGCAAAACGAAAGTATACTGTCCTCCAGAAATGTACACTGGTCTACCAAGTAAATTTTATCATAATAATGGTGATGGGACTTTTAGCGATTATACAACGAAGGCGGGGTTTTTACCTGCTCCTGGCAAATCTTTAGGGGTGGTTTTAATGGATTATAATAATGATGGTTGGTTGGATCTAGCAGTTGCAAATGACGGGGAACGAGATTTGTTATATAAAAATAATGAAGGGGGCATTTTTGATGAAATAGGGACAGAGCTTGGTATGGCATATGGAGAAAACGGTGAAGCTCGTGCAGGTATGGGTATTGATGCTGGTGTTGTTGATAGTAGTGGAAACACCACCATATTTATTGGAAACTTTTCTAATGAAATGGTTGGCGTTTACAATTATTCTGGCAAAGGTTGGTTTAATGATCGTTCTGCGCTATCAAAAATAGGAAGAGCAAGCTATCTTTCTTTAACATTTGGACTTATGCTTTTCGATGTAGACATGGATAGTGATCTAGATTTATTTATTGGAAATGGACATGTATATCCGGAGCGAACTAAAAATCAAGATGGTATTTCTTACAAACAGGCATCTCAACTATTTTTAAATAATGGGAATGGCGTTTTTGCAATTGCGAATGAGAAGGTTTCTGGTGTTTTAAATAATAAAATGGTTGTTCGCGGTGTTGCTTTAGGAGATTACGATAAAGATGGGGATATTGATTTGCTGCTTACAGAAAATAATGGACCCGCCCATCTTTGGAGAAATGATACAGAAATAAAAAACTATCTACGAG
>Ga0209228_1000888_pt1 | contig 15271 bp, 11 predicted proteins | sample METZYME_3_150m_FD_187547 | JGI IMG/M metagenome (GOLD analysis project Ga0209228, IMG submission 187547) | Marine microbial communities from oxygen minimum zone in mesopelagic equatorial Pacific - METZYME_3_150m (SPAdes) (version 2) | ecosystem: Environmental > Aquatic > Marine > Oceanic...
ATTAGAAAAAAATTTTTCATTTTTTGTCCTTTTGTTTTGCTCTTTTCAGGTTCGCTAAAAATTTCGCGGTTTAGGCCAAGGGATAAACCTTGGAACTTCATTCATATAATCTAAATATTCTTGTCCAAAAATGCCAATAAGGTATTTCTCTTCTCTCTCGACGAGCTTTCCCCAAATTATGTGGTGAACCGGAATAAACAAAAGAATTAAAAAAGAACCCCAGGAAAGAGCACATAAAATTGGCACATGATAAACGATGGCGGTATATATTGGGTGACGAATAAACCCATAAATGCCTTTTTTTGACAGCTTAATTCCTCTGTTTTTTGGAGGAAGACTAAACAAGACCCAAAACAAAAGAACTGTTGCATCAAGGGCTGTAAGGGTCACTAAAACAAAAAACCAAGTGGAAGAAAGAGAAAATGTTTTTAACAAAAAGGCTTGTTCTGCGTGATGTAGGCCGTGTATGACAGCCAAAGAAAAAAGAAAGCCAGGGGGACCCACATTCCAAAGGCGCATATAGTGTTTTGAATCAAACCATTTTTTTAGATCAAGCATTTGTTTTTCTGGGACCAAAAATGTTGGTTCCAACCCTTATCATTGTAGAGCCCTCTTTTATTGCAAGCAGGAAGTCGTCGCTCATTCCCATTGATAGCTCTTTTACCTGTTTTTCTGGGGCAACAGCCTCGTTTACCGCACTAAAAAAGCTTTTAAGTTTTTGAAAGGCTTTTTTTCGTCTATTTTGATTTTCAGTAAGGGGGCCGATTGTCATCAGTCCATCAATCTGGATGTGTGACAAAGAAAAACATTTTAAAACCTCTTCTTTTTCGCTTAAAAGAAATCCGTTTTTTATTTTTTCTTCGCTGGTGTTGACTTGTATTAAAATTCTTTGTGTTTTGTCTCTTTCTTGACAGAGTTTGGATATTTTTTGTGCTAAAACATAGGAGCCAACCGAATCAATGGAGTCAAAAAGAGATATTGCCTTTTTTATTTTGTTCGACTGAAGGGTTCCTACAAGTCTTTTTTCTACTTTTCTTGGTATTTTTTGAAATTTTTTTTCAGCTTCTTGGACCCTGTTTTCCCCTATTGATTTTATTCCGAGATTAATTGCTTCGTTTATTTCTTCTGCAGATCTTGTTTTTGTTACAGCTACTAAGGTGGGAGGGGAGCCTTTTGCGCTTTCTAAAATCTGGCGGTTAATTTTCCTCAGGTTCTTCGCTATTTGGCTCATCTGGTTTGTCTGGCTCTTTTTCGTCTTCAGAAATAATTCTTGTGATGGATGCAACCAGCGATCCCTTGTCGAGATTTATCAGTTTTACGCCCTGAGTTGCTCTTCCAATTGCTCTTATTTTAGAAACAGGCTGTCTAATTAAAACCCCTCTTGTGGTAATAATCATTAAATCATCAGAATCTATTGCTTCTTTAATAGTAACCATTTTTCCAACTTTGTCTGTTGTCCTCATTGTTAAAACGCCCTTGCCGCCTCTTTTTTGTGGACGATATTGAGAAATTTCTGTTCGTTTTCCAAAACCTTTTTCTGTGGCAACCAAAACTGTTGTTCCTTCTCTTTTTATTAACAGCATACCAACAACCTTATCATCTTTTGAGCTAAGAGTAATTCCTTTTACTCCCATTGTTTTCCTGCCGCTCGGTCTAATTTGTTGTTCAGAAAACCTTATAGATTTTCCGTTTCTTGTTCCAAGTAAAATATCATTTTCTCCTGTGGAAACCCTTGCCTCTATTAGCTTATCTCCTTCTCTAATTTCTACTGCATATATTCCTTTTTTTCTTGGGTGAGAATAGGCAGAAAGAATTGTTTTTTTCACTATTCCTTTTTCTGTCGCCATCACAACATAATGCTCTTCTGAAAAATCTTTAACAGCAATAAAGGCATTAACTTTTTCGTCAGGTTCACACTGAATGAGGTTAACAATTGCTCTTCCTTTAGCTGCTCTGCCCCCTTCAGGAATATCATAAACCTTTACCCAGTGGCACTTTCCTCTGTCTGTGAAAAATAAGATATAGCTGTGGTTTGTAGCTGTAAAAAGATGCTCAACAAAGTCTTCTTCTCTTCTGCCCGCGCCTTGAACTCCTCGGCCTCCGCGTCTTTGACTTCTGTATGTATTAATATTTGTTCTTTTAATATATCCGTTATGAGTAACCGTTAAAACTACTTCTTCGTCGGCAATCATATCTTCCATTCCTTTGGCAGACCATTTTTCTATAACCTCTGTTCGTCTTTCTTCTCCATATTTCTCTTTTATTTCTATGAGCTCTTCTTTAATTATGTTCATGCGTTTTGTTTCGCTTTCTAAAATTCCTTTAAGCTCCGCAATAAGCTGAATTATCTCTTTGTGTTCAGCAATAATTTTTTCAGTTTCAAGCCCTGTAAGTTTTTGAAGCCTCATATCAAGTATGGCTTGTGATTGTTTCTCAGAGAGCTTAAAGTTTTTTGCCAGCTGTTCTTTTGCTGATGCTGGATCTGAACTTTTTTTAATTGTTTCTATAATTTTGTCAATATCGTTAAGAGCAATTTTTAGACCTTCTAAAATGTGGGCTCGGTTTTCAGCTTTTCTAAGGTCAAACTGCGTTCTTTTTGTCACAACATCTTGTCTAAAAATTAAAAACTCATTCAAAAGCTGTTTAAGAGACATTACTTGTGGGGTTCCATCAACAAGTGCTAATAAAATTATTCCGAAAGTATCTTCAAATTGGGTTTGTTTATATAGTTGGTTTAAAACAACTTCTGGAACAGCGTCTTTTTTTACTTCTATTACAATTCTCATTCCATCTTTGTCTGATTCATCGCGAATCTCTGCAACCCCTTCTATTTTTTTGTCCCTTGAAAGAATTGCAATCTTTTCAACAAGGTTTGCTTTGTTTACTTGATAAGGAAGTTCTGTTATAATAATTTTACCTCTTCCTTTGTCTGGGATTTCGGTATATGCTTTTCCTTGCATTTTTACCTTTCCTCTTCCGGTAGAATATGCTTCTTTTATTCCTTCGGCTCCCAAAACTTTTCCGCCCGTTGGAAAATCTGGTCCCTTAATGTGTTTCATTATGTCTTCTGTTTCGGCGTCGGGGTTGTTAATAATCTCAACCAAAGCATCAATTGTTTCTGAAAGATTATGTGGTGGAATTTTTGTAGCCATCCCAACCGCAATTCCTTCAGATCCATTTACTAAAAGGTTTGGGAAAACTGCAGGAAGAACTGCCGGCTCTTTAAGTGTTTCATCAAAATTGTTTTTCCAAGCAACGGTTTCTTTTTCAAGGTCTCTTAAAAGTTCTCCTCCAATCTTTGACATTCTTGATTCTGTATACCTCATTGCAGCTGCCCTGTCTCCATCTACTGAACCAAAATTTCCTTGACCCTGTACAAGTTCGTGTCTCATAGAAAAATCTTGAGCCATTCTAACAAGGGCATCATAAATTGAAGAGTCTCCGTGTGGGTGATATTTTCCTAAAACGTCTCCAACTACTCTAGCTGATTTTTTATAGGATCTGTTCCAAAAACATCCAAGATCATGCATTCCAAATAAAATTCTTCTATGAACAGGCTTTAACCCATCTCTGGCGTCGGGAAGAGCTCTCGACATAATAACCGACATAGAATAATTTAAATAACTTTCTTCTAACTCTTTTAAAAGCTCTTTATCTATTGTGTTATCTCTGTCTAGGTCCATTTTTATATATCAATATTTGTTGCAAATTTTGCTCTTTTTGTAATGAATTCTCTTCTGTGTTCAACTTCACTTCCCATTAATTCTCTAAAACGAACGTTTGTTTCTTCTTCCATAATGTGCTCAACATTAACCTTTATTAAGGTTCGTGTTTCAGCATTCATTGTTGTGTCCCAAAGTTGTCCGGCGTTCATTTCTCCAAGGCCTTTATATCTTTGAACATCAATTTTTGTTTTAGAGTTTTCAGATTCTAGTCGTTGTATTACAAGGTCTCTTTCTTCGTCTGTATATGCATATCTCTCTTTTTTTCCTTGTTTTAGTTTATATAGGGGAGGCATTGCCATATAGACATGTCCTGCTTGAACTAGTCTTTTCATTTTTCTCCAAAAAAAGGTTAATAAAAGAGTTCTAATGTGGCTACCATCAACATCTGCGTCTGTCATGATAACTACTTTGTGATATCGAAGTTTTTCCAAATTAAAACTGTTAGGATCTGATTCATCTTCTCCAAATCCGGCCCCAAGAGCTGTAATAATAGACTGAATTTCGTTATTAGATAAAAGTTTATCTTCTCTAGCTTTTTCAGAATTAATAACCTTTCCTCTGAGAGGTAAAATTGCCTGAGTTCTTCTATCTCTTCCTTGTTTTGCTGTTCCTCCCGCAGAATCTCCTTCAACTAAAAAGATTTCACACTGTAAAGGGTCTTTATTTGAACAATCTGCTAATTTTCCTGGAAGAGTTGATCCAAGTGAAGATTTTTTTCTAACAAGCTCTCTAGCTTTTTTTGCAGCAATTCTTGCTCTAGCCGCTTCCGCTGCTTTTTCTATTATTCTTTTTCCAACTTTTGGGTTTTGTTCTAAAAAGGCCTGAATTCCATCATAAATAATTCCGTCTACAAGACCTTTTACTTCTCCGTTTCCAAGTTTTGTTTTTGTTTGTCCTTCAAATTGAGGTTCTTGAACTTTAATAGATAAAACTGCTGTTAATCCTTCTCTAAAATCATCTCCTGAGAGAGAAAATTTTTCATTTTTTTTTGTTTTTATTAGATCATTTTTGTTTGCATAATTATTAAGAGCCCTTGTTAGTGCAGACCTAAAACCAGAAAGGTGTGTTCCTCCTTCTATTGTATTAATATTATTAACAAAAGAAAAAATACTGTTGTTATAGCTTGTACTATATCTTAAAGCAAGATCTACTGGAACTTCTCCGTCCTCTCTAGAAACTGTTATTATTTCGTTATGAATAAGATCTTCGTCTCCGTCTAAATATTTTACAAAGTCAGAAAGGCCTCCAGAAAAGTGAAATTCTGTTTCTTCTTCTTCTGTTATATCATTTTTTAAAACAATACTTAAATTTTTATTTAAATATGCTAATTCTTTAAGTCTTACCTTTATAATTTCTTCTTCAAAACCTTCATGTTTAAAAATGTTTGAATCTGGAATAAAATTAATAATCGTTCCAGTTTTATCGCTTTTTCCAATTTTTTCTACAGGGCCTGTTGCTTTTCCAATTTGATATTTTTGTTCATAAACTCCTCCATCACGATGAATTTCTGCTGTTAAATTTTCAGATAAAGCATTTACAACAGAAACTCCAACCCCATGAAGACCACCAGAAACTTTATATGTATTTTTATCAAATTTTCCACCAGCATGTAAAACCGTCATAACCACTTCAAGAGCAGGAATTCCTTCTTCTTTGTGAATTTCTACTGGTATGCCTCTCCCATTATCTTCTATAGAAATAGAACCATCTTTTTCAATGGTAACAATGATTTTTGTACAAAAACCAGCAAGAGCTTCATCAATACTATTATCAATTACTTCGTTAACTAAATGATGAAAGCCTCTTTTTCCTACATCCCCAATGTACATTGCGGGTCTTTTTCTTACAGCTTCTAATCCTTTTAAAACTGTAATTTTTTCTGCGCTATAACTATTTTTTTTATTCATTAATTCTCACCGGCATTAACAAAATAGTTGTTTTATGATTTTTTGTTTCAGGTAAAAGAAGTGTTGCTGATAATTCATCTTTAAAAAGAAAAAGGATATCTTCTGTTGGATAATTCATAATAGCTTCTTTAAGATAAGTTGCATTAAATCCAATAGATATCTTCTCTCCATCATATCCTGCTGACTTAAGAGGAGCATGAACTGTCTTACTTTCCGGCTGATTAATACTTTTTAAAAAAACTTCTCCAAGAGCAAGATTAAGAGAAACTTGATTAGTATTTTTATTTGTTGCTATAGATGTTGCTTTTATACTATTTAGGAAATCTTCTTTTTGAAGTTTAAGAGTATAAGGATTCTCTTGAGGTATAACAGCACTATAATTTGGATATTTTTCATCAATCAACCTTGAGTATAGAATATCACCATCATTATTAATAAATACATGATCATTACTAAATATCAATGAAGATTCTTTTTGTCCTTGGATAAAAGAACTCAACATATTTAGATATTTTTTTGGTACTATAAAGTCTTCTATAATGTTGGATTCATTTTTCTTTTCCACCACAACAAGTCTATGACCATCAGTTGAAACAAAGTTTATTTTTTCTTCTGAAAAAGACAATAGTGCTCCACTTAATGCTGGCTTTAACTGATCTTTGTTTATTGCATAAGTTATAGCATCTAGTATTTTTTTCAATTCACTAGTACTTATGCTATATATAGTTTCATGCTTATTGTCTGGAACTTTTGGATATTCTTGGAACGGAAGAGTAGGAATATCAAAAGAAGTTCCTTTTTCTGTTTTTATATTAATATGCGGACCAGCTATTTCAATATCAACTCTCCCTTCATCTGTCACTGATATAATATCATTTAATTCGGAAGTAGGAAACAATCCTTCTCCGTTAGTATTTACAGATGCTGTAATATTTGTTTTTATTCCAACTTCTAAATCTGTTGAATGTAATGTTACTCCATGAGCTCCAGAAGATATGTAAGTATAATTTATAAGAGGATTCTGTGATCTTGCCTGAGCTGTCTTAATTAATTTAGAGAATGCTGTTTGAAGTTCTTTTTTTGTTGTTGAAATATTCATAAATAACCATCAATTATAAAAAGATACTTAGGTTTTAACAAGTCTTAATTAGGGTATCTTACATTGCCTAAGTAAAAGAAAATGGATTTTTAGGCTATTTTTGAAGCTTTTTTCTAAAAAACTTTCTTTTAATTATTATATACTTATATATATAAAGATAAATATTATTAATAAGGTGTAAATGTTAATAAGTCTTTAAAAAGATGAATTCTTAGACGAGAAACCTTATATATATAAATTAGTAGAAAATGTGTATAAAATGTTAATAGCTAAAAAATATATATTTTAATTTTTTAGTTAGTGATTTGTGGATAATTAAGTGGATTTCTTTTTATGTAAACTTTTGTTTTAATTTTTTCTATCCAATTATTATACCAGTCTGATTTCTTTTTATTTAAAGCCATTTGTTCTAGTTCTATCCAATTCTTTTCTATAGTCGGAGGACCTCCTTCTTCAATATCGTCTACCCAAAGTAAATGATAACCAAAGTCAGTAAGAATTGGTGCACTGCAAGTGTTTTCTGCAATATTATTTATTACAACAGATAATTCTTCTACTTGATATATCTCTGTATTAATCCATCCCAAGAGACCACCAAGATCTTTTGTTGATTCATCATTTGATTGTTCTTTAGCTTCTAAAATAAAATTATCTTTTGTATTTATTTTTTTAGAAAGATCAGAGACTGTTTTATAAGTTTTTGTTTTATCCTCGTCGCTAACTTCTGTTCGTAATAAAATATGTCTTACACTAACTTTTTCTCCAGACCTTTCTAAAACTTCTATAAGGTGAAAGCCAAACTGTGTTTTTATTGGGTTACTTATTGTATTGAGAGCTAAAGTAAAAGCTACTTTTTCAAACTCTTTAACAAATGTTCCTCTCGGAACAAACCCTAAATAACCACCATTTTCTTTTGAACCTGGATCTTCTGAATATTTTTTTGCAGCTTCCTCAAAAGATAATCCCCCGTTGATTTCTTCTAAAATATTTAGAGCTTTTAATTCGGTTTTTTGTGATGATTCTTCTGAAGGTTTTATTTCAACTAAAATATGTCTAACCTTATGTCTTTTAGGGAAAGAAGGAATACTATCCTTATATGTTTTAAAAAAAACTTCTACCTCAGGCCTTGTAATTTCAATACTTCTTGTTAAATCTCCAGTATATTTTTCAGCTATTAATTTCCCTTCCATATCATCTTTATAAGATCTTTTAAAAGCAGATATTTTTCGTCCCAAAATCTGTTCAGCAGCTTCTTTACTTCCTGATTGAGAAATAATATTTTGAATTTGTCTTTCTAAAGCTCTCTCCACGTCTTTTTCTAAAACAGTTACAGAATCAATTTCTGCCATTTTTATAATAACCAATTGTTCAATCATACTTTCTGAAGATTCTAATAGTAGTTTTTTATATTTGCTTGGACTAGTAAAAGGATCAACATTTTCTTCTGCAGCAAGAGCATTTGCAGCCAAAACGACATCGCTTAATAGTACAACTTTGTCGTCGACAACAGCAGCAATTTCATCCAACAAAATTGATTGTTGAGAAAATAGTACTCCACAAAAAAACAACAATAATATTTTTTTATTCATTTTTATAAAACCTTGTTTCGTTTCACGTGAAACGAACGCTTTAAATATACTAATAAAATAGATATATCTGTTGGTCTAATGCCATTAATACGCTGAGCTTGACCAATAGTTTCAGGCAATATTAATAAAAATTTTTCTCTACTTTCATTAGAAATACTTTTGATTTCATTATAATTAAAATCTTTTGGAATAATCATATCTTCGTAAACTTTTGTTTTTTCAATTTCTGCCTTTTGTCTATTTATATATCCACTATATTTAATTTCTGTTTCAGCTTCAAATAAAATTTCTTCAACATATTCTTTTTTATATTTTTTCTTATCTATTTCTTTATTTTTTGGGAAATCTTTTAAAAAAACAAGAGGTCTTTTTAAAAGAGTAGCAGCCTTGGTAGACTCTTTTATTGGTTTTTCTCCCACAGCTTTTAAAGAGCCATTTATATCTTGTGGCTTTATAGATTTTTTACCCAAATAACTAACCAATTTTTCAGTTTCTTTTGTTTTTTTATATAAAGCTTTTAAAATTTTCTCGTCGAGTAAACCAAATTTTTTGGAATATTTTAAAAGTCTTTGATCTGCATTTGAAGCTCGTAATTGTAGACGATATTCAGCTCGAGAAGTAAACATCCTATATGGTTCTTTTGTATCTTTTATAACCAAATCATCAATTAAAACACCAATATATGCTTCACTCCTTTTTAATTGTAATGGTTTTTCTTTTTTTATTTTAAGTGAAGCATTAATTCCAGCAATAAGGCCTTGTGCAGAAGCTTCTTCATATCCAGATGTTCCATTTATTTGTCCAGCAAAAAATAAACCCCCAACCTTTTTTGTCTCAAGGGTTGATTTTAATTGAGAAGGAAAGAAAAAATCATATTCTATAGCATACCCAGGCCTTAAAAATTCCACCGCCCCTAAACCATCTACAGTTTGTAAACATTCTAATTGAACCTCTTCTGGAAGACTTGTTGAAAAACCGTTTACATAAATTTGCTTAGAATTTGACCACTCAGGCTCTAGTTGTAGGATATGACTTGGATTGTGAGAAAATTTATAAACCTTGTCTTCTATAGAAGGACAATACCTTGGTCCTGAGGAATCAATATCTCCGGAATACATTGGAGACCTAGAAATATTTTTTAATATTAAATCATGCGTTTTTTCATTTGTTCTAAAGGCAAAACAAGGTTCATCTTTTGGATTAAATTTTTTTGTTCTATATGAGAGGGGCTTAGGATCTTTATCACCATATCCCGCAACCCCAACACTCCACTTTACAGAACTTCTTTTTATCCTTGGAGGGGTTCCTGTTTTTAATCTTCCAGCACGAAATCCCATCTCTTTGAGAGATTCTGTTATTCCAACAGAACTTTCTTCTCCTAGTCTTCCTGCCTTAATTTTTTTCTCTCCAATATGAATTAATCCGTTTAAAAAAGTTCCACAGGTAAGTATTGCTGCTTTACAAAAAAATTTTCTTCCGTCAGCCAAAACAATGGATTCTATTTTACCATTTTTTTCAGAAATTAACACAGCCTCCCCTTCTACAACAGAGAGATTTGCTTGTTGAATATACTTTTGAACAGTTTTTTCATATTTTATTTTATCTATTTGAGATCTAGGGGACCAAACAGACCTTCCCTTTGAAAGATTAAGGGTTTTGCTTTGAAGGGTACACCTATCTGCAAAAAAACCCATATAACCACCAAGAACATCCACCTCTTTTATCATTTGCCCTTTTGCTAGCCCACCAACTGCAGGATTACAAGACATTCTGCCTATTGATTTTTTATCCATAGAAATCAAAAGAACATCAATTCCCATTTTTTGAGAAATCAAAGCAGCTTCTATCCCCGAATGTCCCCCACCAACCACCACTAAATCATATTTTTTTGTTATGCGTTTCACGTGAAACTATTTCCCAACACAAAAAGAGGAGAAAACACCAGACAAGATGTCGTCCTTTGTTGTTTTTTTTGTAATGTTGTCTAAAAAAGAGAGAGAAGAATTAAGATCTTCAACAACAATCTCTAAAGAATTCCCACCCTTTAAGCCTTTTAAAGATTTTTTTAAAAATTTTCTAGAACCACCAATATTTTCTGCCTGTCTTTTTGATGTTAATATAATATTAGAATCTTTTCCCTGTTCTGAAAGCTTTCCTAAAATAGCTGTTGTTAGTTTTTTTATATTTTTTCCCTTAAGAGCAGAAATTCTTATATCATAACTGCTAGAATGTTTCTTTTTTAGGTCTATTTTATTAAGGACATAGATAAATCGCTTATCAGACTCCCACTTTTTTTGTTTTTTTCCAAGAAAAACAACAATACTTGCGGAGGAAATTTGTTTTGATGTTTTTTTTACTCCAATTTTTTCAATAGCCCCTTTTGTTTTTCTTATTCCTGCAGTGTCTTTTAAAACAATAGGAACTCCACTAAGATTGATTGTGTCTTGTAGAACATCTCTCGTTGTTCCTGGAATACTGCTTGTAATAGCTCTTTCCTCGTCTAAAAGACGGTTAAAAAGGGTAGACTTTCCAGCGTTTGTTGGACCAGCAATTACAACGCTTGCCCCAACTGTTAAAAGGTTTGTTTTTTTGAACCCCCCCAGTGCCGAACTAAGCTTTTTTTCTAGGAGACCTATTTTTTTTATACTGTCTTTTATGAGCCCCGGCTGGAGATCTTCTTCCGATATGTCTAGGTTGAATTCAAATTCCCCAATTATTGATATAATATTATTTTTTATTGAAAGAATTTGGTCCGCAAGCTCTCCACCTAAATTTTTGTAGCTTAGCTTGGTTCCGGCCAAGGATTTAGAAGCAATTAAGGAAGACACGGCCTCGGCTTGAGAAAGGTCCATTTTATTGTTTAGGTAGGCTTTTTTTGTAAACTCCCCCGGTTCTGCAATCCGACACCCATACAAGCAACTTAAGGAAACAATTTTTTCTATAATTATAGGATTTCCATGGCAAGAAATTTCAGCAAGGTCTTCTCCTGTATAAGAGTTTGGTGCCAAAAAAAGATTTATAACCCCTTCATCAAAAACCTCTCCTTTTTCGTCTAAAAAAGACGAAAGAAAGGGTGTGTTGTGTTTGGGGTTTTTTTCTTTTTTTTGAAGAAGAGAAACAATCTTTTTAGCTTTTGGTCCAGAAATTCTAACAACTGCAATTGCGCTAGAGCCAAATGGGGTTGAACAGGCGACAACCGTACTCACTTCTACTTCTCTTTGTTGATAAGTTTTTGTTGTACAATTTGTAAAACATTAAAACAGAGATAATAAAGATTTAATCCAGAGGGAAAGCTATAAAAAAGAAAAAACATCATACCTGGAAACATATATTTCATCATTTTTTGTGTTGCCTCTTGAGCAGGATCTCCTCCGGTTGGTTGTGCGGCGGTAGTTGCTTGCATAGTATAAAACATTGAAAGAGACATTAAAAAAGGCAAAACATTTATTGGAATAGACCCAAGCATAAAAAGAGTATCGGGCGAAGCAAGGTCGGTAATCCACAACAAGAAAGGCTCTCCTCGAAACTCAATAGTATTTCTAAAAACCATAAAAACAGCAATTAAAACGGGAAACTGAACCAACATTGGCAAACACCCAGCAAGGGGGTTAACGCCGCTTTCCTGAAACAGCGCTGCCATTTTTTGTTGTTGTAGGGCAGGGTCGTGCTTGTATTTAAGTTTTATTTTGTTTAATTCAGGTTGAATTTCCTGCATTTTTTTCGTTGATCTTAACTGTTTTGCCATAAGGGGATATGTTATGGTCTTAATTAAAACGGCAAACAGAATAACAACAAAGCCATAGTTGGGAATAAGGCCATAGAGAAAAACCATTATTGCATAAATCAACCAAGAAACAGAAGACAACCATTGCCATCCAAGAATTTTGTCTTCCAAACCAACTCCAAGAGAGGCAACCTCGTCGTATTCAAGGGGCCCAAAAAACAAAACTGTTTTTTTAAGGTTTATTTCCTGGCTTGTGATAATATCTACTCCCGGACGCTCAGAGCTTCCATATTTTATAACCTCTACAAAGTCTGTTTTTTGGGGAATTAAAAAGACCCCAAAATACTTAGTTCGATACCCGGCAAAGTCTGTTCCCCCAGAATATCTTTTAGAAGCCCTTTCTATTTGAGAGGGTCCACCGCCAAACAAGCTTGCAGAACCCACGCGGTAGGACTGAATGCTTCCTCCTTGGCTAACAAGCCCCTCCAAAAACAGGGATTCTTGTCGACCATTTTCTGTTAAAGGAATTCCCCCAATCCAATCAAGTCGAAACCTCCCATCAAGAATGTTTTCTTCAGCGGGCTCAAGATCTGTATCCACCACCACAGCATAGCTTTTGTAGTTAAATAGCAACTTTTTTTCAACAACTTTCCCCGAAGTTTCGGTGTGGAAAGAAAGCTTGGCAATAGGGTTTTTTTCGTCCAAAACAAAATTTTCTTGTTGAGAAAAAGACCAAAGCCCATCCAAAAAAACCTCTTCACCAGAAAGGTTTATATAGGAAACAAGGAGGTTTTCTTTGTTATAATCATCAACAAGCTGAATTTGTTCTTCCCCCTCTTTTAGGTGTTTTTTTATAACAAAAGAAGAAATGGTTCCCCCGTTTTTATTGCTAACAACGGCAGAAAAAAGAGGGGTTTGTACATTAATAAGAACCTCTTTTTCTTCTGTGTTTTTTTCTTTTTTTAAAGAAGAAGAAACAGCAGAAAGCTCTTCTTTTTTAGGGGGGATAACAACTTTTTTTTCTGAGACAGCAGGGGGGCCTTCTTCAGGAAAAACAACGTCCAGATATGTTGGCCACAACAACAAGATTGCTCCAATTAAAATAAGGCCAATGAGCGTTTTGCGATTCATTATATACTAATTTAAGAAACGGTAAGCTTTTTTCTGCCCTTCTTTTTTCGTGCAGACAAAACCCTTTTTCCGCCAACAGAGGAACTTCTTTTTCTAAACCCGTGCTTGTTTTTTCTTTTTCTATTGCTTGGCTGGTATGTTCTTTTCATAGCTCTTTCTCGCCGAAATATAGGGCAATAATTACAATTTGTGAAACAATAAAAAGAGAGAAGAAACAAACAAAAGCCCTTGTTCTGATACGAAAAAGAAGTTAACCTAATAAAATAGGAAATAAAAAACAGTGTTGATAACTTGTGGATAAATATGGATTATAAAAAAATATGGTCAAAAGCTAACACGGAGCTTAAGAAATCTATTCCAGAACACGCACACAAAGCGTGGATAGAAACCCTCGTGCCCGTTGGGCTAACAAACAACGTTTTTATTGTAGAGGCCCCCAATCGATTTGCATACGATTGGATTAACAACAATTATTATGATTTTTTAATTGGTGCTCTAAAAAAACAAGACTCAAAAATAGAGTTAAAAATTTCAATAGCAGCACCATCCTTACAGAACGCCATGTCAGCAGAGCTTGATAAAAAAGAGCCAACAAAACAAAGCAACGCTGGAAAAAGACACAACATTAATCCAAGCAACACCTTTAAAACGTTTATAGAAGGCCCAAACAATGAGTTTGCGAAAAAAGCAGCAGCTAAAGTGTCAAAAAGTCCCGGAGAAGGATCTTTTAATCCCCTGATTATTTATGGTGGTGTAGGCCTTGGAAAAACACACCTTTTGCACGCAATAGCAAACACTCTCATTGAAGGAAAAAAACCAATGAACGTTGTTTTAGCCTCCTCAGAAAAATTTACAAACGACTTTATTGCAAGCATTCAAGAAAACAGGTCTCTAGACTTTTCTAGGGTTTACAGGAAGGCAGATATCCTGCTGGTGGATGACATCCAGTTTTTTCAAGGAAAAGAACAAACGCAGGAACAGTTTTTTCACACATTTAATGATCTTTTGGTTGCAGGAAAGCAAATCGTTATGACAGCAGACAGATATCCAGGAGAAATGGTGGGCCTTCAAGACAGGCTCCTTTCTCGTTTTGAGTCTGGTTTACACGCAGATATCCAGCCCCCAGATTTTGAAACTAGGGTTGCAATTTTGGCTGCCAAAGCAAAAGAAAACAACGTTAGCGTAGACTCAAGGTTTTTGGAAACAATAGCCTCTTATGTTAAAACGAATATTCGCGACCTGGAGAGCTGCATCGCAAAACTGCTAGCCCACGCAACCTTTTCAGAAGAGGGGAAAATCGATGAAACCCTAGTAGAAACAGTTATTAGAGAAAGGCTCGGAAACCAAGCATATGGACAAACAACAGTACAAGATATTATAAACAGGGTTTGTGCTATTTTTTCTGTTACAGAAGAAGAAATTATTGGGCAGTCCAGAAGAAAAAACATCACAGAAGCAAGGCAGGTTGTTGCCTATCTTTCAAGGAAAATTTTAGACATGCCACTAAGCTCGGTTGGACTTCATCTTGGAGGACGAGACCACACAACCATTATGCATGCGCAACGAAAAGTTGAAAACCTTATAAAAAAAGATGAAAAATTTAAAAGGCGTGTTGATATTGTCTATAATGAGTTAAATTTGAATTAAGATGGCGAAAGGAACACTAAACAAGGTTTTATTAATTGGAAGGCTGGGACAAGACCCAGAAATAAGACACACCCAAGGGGGACAAGCTGTTGCAAGCTTTAGCATCGCAACAAACGAAAGCTGGAGAGACAAAGAGGGGAACCAACAAGAAAGAACAGATTGGCACAACTGTGTTGCTTTTGGAGCAACAGCAGAAAAGTATATTGGCCCATATATTACAAAAGGAACGCTCGTTTCTATTGAGGGTACCCTACAAACACGAAGCTGGGAAGACAAGGAGGGAAATAAAAAATATACAACAGAGGTTATAGTGAACCCCTTTGGCGGGATTCAAATTCTTGGGTCTTCTGGCAGGGACGGATCGGGCGGCGAGCCAATGAACCAAGAACCAAAAGTTTCAGAAGAAGACACAAGCCAAGTTCAAGAAGACGACCTTCCTTTCTAAAAAA
>Ga0209228_1000897_pt1 | contig 15235 bp, 12 predicted proteins | sample METZYME_3_150m_FD_187547 | JGI IMG/M metagenome (GOLD analysis project Ga0209228, IMG submission 187547) | Marine microbial communities from oxygen minimum zone in mesopelagic equatorial Pacific - METZYME_3_150m (SPAdes) (version 2) | ecosystem: Environmental > Aquatic > Marine > Oceanic...
CCACCGGAGGCTGTGCGGATTGGCACTGTTGGCAAGGCGATACCTGGGGTTGACCTTAAAGTCGCGCCAGACGGTGAGCTACTAGCTCGTGGGCCGAATGTGATGCAGGGCTACTACGGGAAGCCTGATGCGACCGCTGAGGCGATTCGCGATGGTTGGTTTCACACAGGGGACATCGGCAATATCGACGACGATGGTTACGTGAGTGTTACTGACCGTAAGAAGGACATTCTTGTTACTTCCAATGGAAAGAACATTGCGCCACAGCCAATTGAGGCGCGTTTTAAAAGGAGCCCACTCGTCGCTGAAGCGTTACTACTTGGCGACCGACGTCGTTTTATCGCCGTACTTTTAATTCCAGATCGAGCACAGCTTGAGGAGCTCGTCCTTCGAGACGGAGCGAGTTTTATCCCGATTGAGGATCTTGTGGAACGGGCTGACGTCCAGTTGCTATACCAGGAAGTCGTAGACGAGGTGAACGTTACCCTGGCCGGATTTGAGCAGGTTAGGCGGTTTAAGCTGCTACCTGCCGAGTTCTCAATTGCGGGGGGTGAACTCACGCCGACAATGAAAGTGCGTCGTCGTGTGGTGGAAGAGCGCTGGAACAAAGTGATCGAGATGCTCTACGAGGAATCCCTAAGCGATTAAAATACTCGGGCGGTGGGGATTGGCCACCATCGGACTTGAACTTTACCGATGATGTATTTTTTTGGAACCATTCCCCAATGTCGGCTATCGGAGCTGTTGTTCCTGTGGTCGCCCATTACAAAGTAATAGCCTTGCGGCACGACCTGCTCCCCGTAGTCTTCGTAGCTCCTAAATCCTTGAGTTACGTAGTCGTCTCGTACAGGCGCGTCGTTCACGAAGACGTGTCCGTTCTCAATTCGGAAAGTATCGCCCTCTTCGGCAATGACTCGTTTTACGAATGACTTGTCGGGGTCGATCGGATAATAGAGCATGACGATGTCGCTACGTCGGGGCTCATCAAGTCGGTAGATGAGCTTATTGACGATTAGTCGATCCTGATCGATCAGCGTTGGCGCCATACTTTGGCCTTCGACACGTGCCACTTGGAAACCGAAGGTTACGATTAGGGTCGCGTAAACTGCTGCCGATGCCAAGGTTTTGAACCAGGTGACGACTTCTTGTATTAAACGCTTGATAAGCGAAGCAGTCTTAGACCTGTGCGTAGTGGGGTTGCTCGCCGCCTCCAGTGAGGAAGAAGAGGGTTTGGCAGATGTGTTAACCTTCGTTCAGACGGTCTATGGGGCCATGGCAGATACAAGAGACGGTTTTGCGGGGGACATAGAGCATGAGCGGCATTAAGAGGGATTTACTATCCATAGACGACTTTGACGGTGAACTGGCTGGCATTATTGATTGGGCTATCAGATACAAGAATGATGATGGCTTTGCAGATGATTTCAAGCCCCTTGAGGGCATGTCTATTGGCTCGATATACGAAAAACCCTCAACTAGGACCAGGGTTTCCTTTGAAGTGGGCGTTCGTAAGCTTGGTGGACAGCCATTGACTCTTCTTTCTAATGACATCCAACTCGGCAAGAGCGAGTCTGTTGCTGACACCGCAGCGGTTCTTTCCAGATTTCTTGATGGGATTACATACCGGTGCTTTGGGCATGCAGATGTGGTGGAATTGGCGAAACACGCGTCTGTACCTGTGATAAATGCGCTTTCAGACATGCATCACCCCTGTCAAGCAGCTGCTGATTTGATGACCATAACAGAACGTGGGGATTCGGTCAAGGGGCATATTGCATGGGTTGGCGATGGCAACAATGTGCTTCACGATCTTATGCTGGCAGGGGTTTCCATGGGGCACGACGTCAAGTATGCCACTCCCAAGGGCTATGAGCCAGATTCTGAAGTTGTTAGCAGGGCATCCTCAATTGCAGAGAGGACCGGTGCTAGCATAGTTGGTACCAATGACCCAATTGAGGCGGTTTCTGGCGCAGGAGTGGTATACACGGATGTTTTCGTTTCGATGGGAGAAGAGGAACTAGATGAGAAATTTGCGGATTTCGATGGTTTCCAAGTCAATGAAGATCTTGTCTCTCACGCTCACCCTGACTACCTCTTCATGCACTGCCTTCCAGCACACAGGGGGGAGGAGGTGACTGATGGCGTTGTTGATTCCGCCAATAGCGTCGTCTTCGATCAGGCTGAGAATAGAATGTGGGCTCAAATGTCCCTGTTGACCATGATGTGCAATAGAGTTGCTTGGGATACGTATCTAGAACTGAGTTAATCAGCCCAAAAGGGAGCTGCCAAGGAAGGCGGCTAAGCAGAGCATCATGGACCTCTTGAGAAGGGCAGAGGCAGCATTGTCTTCGCCCATTAACAACTTTGATTTCACCATCATTAGGGAGATTACCGCAGGTATCGTGAATACGACATGGAGTGGTGGGAATATCTCTAGAGCGAAGGGCATGATCACGGCAGCCAGGGCGGCCAGCGATATGACCCAAGAGACCGTTCTAGCAGAATCAGCCCCCAATCTCATAGCTAGGGTATTTCTTCCCTCGTCGCCATCCATGTCCTCAATGTCTTTTACAACCTCTCTGGAGGTATTGTAGAGGACTCCTACGAAAAATAACGCCCAAGCCCTTTGGTTGTATGGCTGAAGCACTCCCGCAGCACCGAAAACTACCACCAATCCGACAGATATGCTGATTGCAATGTTTCCAGGTAGCCCCCTATCTTTCAGCCTGAGGCTACTTGGGAACTCGTAGTTAGCAAGCAAGAATAGTGCTACTAGCCATATTACCAATGAAGGGAGCCATTCGCTGAATTGATTTCCCATGGAATCCACAGTAAACCAAGCAAGAAACATGCAAACCAATGAGGTTAGCATCATTAGAGATGTTGCAATTTTAGCAGTTCTAAGGTCAATGGCTCCACTTGGGAGAGGTCTGTCTGGACGGTTTACCCTGTCTATGTCAAGATCGAATATGTCATTCAGGGCATTCCATGATGCCATGAAGCAGAGGACCGATGCAGCCTGCAACACTGTGATTACTCCGTAACCACCGGAAGGAACCTCCCCGAGAGCGACAATGGCACCCAGAATGACTCCCATGACACCTGTGAGGGTATTGCCGATTCTGAAAAGCGTCAGCCATGCTGAACCTATGCCCGTGCCGCCCATGCACTTCTGTCGGGAGTCGGGGACTTGACTTATTCCCCATCAAGAGGCTTGGACGAGGGCTTCACTGGTACGCAGCCCCCATACGCAAACTGTGTACACACTGCCCCTGAACTGACCTCTGACATGACCCACTTTGTCGAATCTTGAGTCTTTTGCCATTATATTGCCAACCTGGTTCATAGTGGCACCCCATCTGAAACGCTGATTCAAATGATCGAATATCTCGACCGTATTGGCAGTTCCGTTCTCCTCGAGAAGATTCCTAACCTCCTCCCTCAGCCTTGTGGTTCGTGACATCAGGCCACCGCCTCAGCGATTGCCATGCTAGCAAGCATCCTTGATCTGAGCCCTTCCCATGAGGATGGGCTGACTTCTACAGGTGTGTGGAGTGTCGGTAGTGGCTCCCACGATAGATTGCCATTTTCTCTCCCAGAGCTGTTCACCAGCCCCGAGTCATTCGTTCTTGTTTCTTGGGTAACAGTGGGTTTGAGGGAGGACAATGGAACTATCCTTGATGGCTCTGGCCTCATCCGGTAGAAAACCTCGTTACTCGTGTTTGCTGTTCGGTTCATGATGCCCTGTCAGGACGTTTTGCATATGAATAAAGGCAACAGGCGAAAGATGAAAGTGAAAGTGAATGATTGTGAATATGGAGTCAGCCACTGTTTTCAAATATGCGACGCTTGTGGCCGAGTCACACGCTCGTGTGGTGTAGTTCGGTCCATCATGTCGCCCTCTCGAGGCGACGACCCGGGTTCAAATCCCGGCACGAGCACCAATATGCCCCCCGTAAAGCAGTGTAGAACTTTAATAGCCAAACCGATTTAGAGGATTTATGAGATTAATTGCAGTGCTGATGATGCTCTTGTTGGTTGCTTCAACGATGTCTGGATGCGCTGGCAGAGATTCTAGCGGAGGGGAAGATGATTCAGATTTACAATCGGAGATATCCAACCTGACTGCCGATCTAGATGAAGCAAACGAACAGGTACTGGCACTTGATGCGACCTTGAGTGAGGCCGCTTCCCAGTTGAGCATTGCAGAAGACTCGATTATAGAGATGCAGGAGCAACTCGAAATTTCCGATAGCCTCAGGGAGTCACTCGAATCCCAGCTATCTGATGCGCTGGAACAGCTGAATTCCACTGATCCTTCCGACCAGTCAGCTATTGATTCCCTACAGGGAGAAATATCCAACCTCACAGCAGAGCTTGCAAATGCGGACTACCAGATTTCTAGCCTCGAGGAAATGATGTCCATAAAGAACGATGAGATACAGTCCTTGGAGACTACTATCGCCGCCCTCCAAAGTACGATGGGGACCCTTACTTACGAAATCAGGGAGCGAATTGACTCATGCCCCCAAGACAACCCTGGGGTGGAGATGGCCATTGGATACGATGATGGGGCGGGAGCAGCCTCGCCCAGTGACGGCAGAGTGAACTACGATGAGGTCCAATTCACAGTGGGCGAGTGCCCAGGAGATAGTGGCATGGTATCAGACGTACAGGCTGGCGATAGTCGTGATTGGGGGCCTGCTCTATTCGTAGAGATGGGGGGAGTGCTGTATTTTTCCGCTGATGATGGGGAACATGGTTGGGAGTTATGGCGTAGTGATGGATCCGTTGGTGGCACATACATGGTCAAGGACGTACGGGAAGAAGAGTGTACTCCAGCCACTGATCCAGAGACGGGGGAAGAGTACGAAAATTGCGAAAATTACGGGAGCATACACCAAATGTGCTGGCCGGATCCTACTGAGTGTTTTGTTCCAGAAATTGTGGCTGGGAACAACAAAATCTTCTTCACTGCTTTTGACTCTAACCCGGGCGTAAATTTCCCACATGTGTTCATCAGTGACGGAACCGAGGATGGGACATACCGAATCAGAGACCAGTGGATTGGTTGGGACTACAATCATCCAGATGCCGATTTTGACTATTCAGGGCCCTCCAATTTGATGGTCATACCCTCTAATGGATTCACTCCGGACAGACTAGTATACACAATCATTCAAGCTATCTGCGAAGGGGGAAGTTATTGTCCTGAGACCTTTGATCCTGCTTCCGGAGAGGAGCTTTGGATCACAGACGGCACCGACGTCGGCACGTACATGCTAGTGAACATGGTCCCGGAGGACAAATCTTGGAACAACGGTGATTATTGCTGTATGGACGACAAGGGGGGCATCCCCAGAGACCTGATAATGAAGGGCAATACAATCTGGTTCACAGCTCGAACCGATAGTTACGGGAGGGAGCTTTATCGATATGGGATGAATATCGGAGGTGGTCTTTTCTTGGTCAAAGACATCAATGAGGGCACCAGTGGAAGCAATCCAATGCATCTGACATCAGTGGGCCCGGGAGTGTACCTATCAGCAGATAATGGCACAAATGGCCAAGAGCTCCACTACAGCCTTGGGAACACCTTCAACACCGTTGTTGTGAAAGACATAAACCCAGGCATCAACGGCAGTAGCCCTCAGGAGTTGACCAAGCTTGGCAGCAATCTCTTCTTCACGGCTGATGACGGGGAGAATGGCCGGGAGCTCTGGGTTTCGGACAGTACCGAGGATGGGACATTCATGGTCAAGGACATCAACGCCAACGGCTCTAGCTCCCCCAACTGGCTCAGGGTAATGGACGGGACCCTTTACTTCATGGCATACACCGAGGATCATGGCAGGGAGCTTTGGAGGAGTGATGGCACAACTGATGGAACCTACATGTTGAAGGACATAAACCCTGGAAGCAACGACAGTTTCCACTGGACCCCTGACGTCTTCCACGAAGAGCTAGTGATAGTCCATGGCGATAGCCTGTATTTCACAGCCGACGACGGAGGGCAATATGGGGCCGAATTATGGAGGACTAATGGAACCGCAAATGGGACTGAGCTAGTGATAGACATCGTTCCAGGCAGTGAGAGCAGTTGGCCCAATCGGTACTTCAGCTTCGATGACAAGTTGTACTTCACCTCATACAGTGAGGAAAGAGGGCGTCAGCTGTGGTTCTACTGGGACAACCCAGGCCCTATAATTGGGTGAAAATAGAGGTCCTTAATCGGTCATAACGGTCTTAAGCACTCCTTCATTGGAGTAGTAAGGTTCTGATGCGTGTAGAGCACGATGTGAAGCTTACTTTTGATGATGTACTGATTAGACCTAAGCGCAGTACGCTGGTTTCTAGATCCGATGTTACTCTTGTAAGGGAGTTCAAATTCAGGCACACGGACACCATATGGACCGGCGTCCCCATAGTTGCTGCCAACATGGATACGACTGGGCTATTCGAGATAGCCAAGGTCTTGCAAGAACACAAGATGCTCACATGCCTTCAGAAGTTCTACTCGACAAGGGAGTACGAGAATGCATGGTCCGATGGCGTCGACCCATCTTTTGTGGCGATCACTTGTGGATCAACAGAGGACAGCTTCGACCTCCTGAGGAGGAAGATGTCAACAAATGAGGGGACCTCCATGATTTGCGTGGATGTAGCCAATGGTTACAGGGAGATCTTCTTGGACTTCATCAAGAGTGTGCGCGAAGGTTTTCCTGATTCAATTGTCATAGCCGGTAACGTTGCCACGAGGGAGATGACCGAGGCCCTGATTCTAGCAGGCGCTGATGTTGTCAAGGTGGGAATTGGTCCGGGCTCAGTATGCACCACCAGGAAGGTCGCAGGAGTGGGGTACCCTCAACTCTCGGCGATATCCGAGTGCGCTGATGCAGCTCACGGACTGGGGGGGCATGTCATGGCAGACGGCGGTTGCTCTTCGCCCGGGGATGTGGCCAAGGCCTTCGCAGCTGGTGCTGATTTCGTTATGCTTGGCGGCATGTTTGCAGGTCATGACGAGTCAGGGGGAGAGCTTGTTGAGTCTGACAACGGCAAGAAGTACAAGTCGTTCTACGGCATGTCGTCCGCCAAGGCAATGGAGGAGTACTACGGAGAAGTGGCAAAGCACAGGGCACCGGAAGGCAAGGAAGTTAGAGTCCCCTACAAGGGTTCACTGGAGGACACGATTCAATCCATACTTGGGGGAGTGAGGTCTGCATGCTCTTACGTTGGTGCAAGGAGGATCAAGGACCTTCCCAAATGCACCACATTCATCAGAGTGACGCAGACAACTAACGAGGTCTACCAGAGATTCAACGTGGATGAGTAGCCCTACACGTCCAGAACCACTTGTGCGACCCATCCGGGCCCTTCGAATGATGGTATGTCATCCCCCACTCCTGCCAAAACCTCACCCTCTCCGACCTCTCTCAGCAAGAGCTCGTGCATTGTAACTGCCTTCACCTCAATCTCCCTCTCAACCATGTCTGAGTCAACCCATGAAACCTGTGCCGCTATTTCCCCGTCCATTATCGAAATCGAGTTGTCGACCAGCCACTGACTCTCGCCATCGCACCTGTAAAGGACCTCCTCCATCCACCTGACCATCCCCCTCTGAATGTCATCTCCACCCATATTCACAACCCATGTCCCCGTATTACGGGGTAGTGAGTTTACGGACGCCATGCCAGACTCGGACATCTGAATTGACTGCATGCCCATAGTCGCCTCGGCTATCGCCCTCTCGGGGCTGCTTGAGAAGGCTCGGATGCCTATGTCAGCAGTAGTAGGGAGTATCCACCATGACATCCTATCGACACTTCCAGTGGGAGCTAAGCCATGAAAGAAGCGGTCATGAGAAAGAGTCGCAAAGCTCTCCCTGTGAAGGGAAGCTGGTCGGGTCCTTCGGGTGTGTGTTCCACTTATTCTCGCACTTATTGGTGAATCCGTCCCCATCTGAGTCCACATTTGAGTCGGCTGGATCGAATGGATCGAACCCGAAGTAATACTCCCATCCAGCCCACATAGAGTCGTCGTCCTGGTCTTGGTGGTAGACTTCCGAGCCATCCTCCCAAATATCGCCGTCAGTGTCTGGATTCACCGGATTGGTGCCATTCTGGAATTCCTCGAAGTTCGTATAATTCTCGAGATCATTGTAGAACCTCACTCCCTCGCTTGTCTGTGGGTCGATGTGGCATTCAGAGTTCTGTGGGTTGTTCCATCCCGGGCAGTACCGATTCATTAGGTGAGTTCGATTAAGTCCGTCACCATCGAAATCCTGCTGCCCGTCATCGACCCCATCGAGGTCGGAGTCGGGCATCCTCGGATCCATCGGGCCCCTTGCTCCGAGAGCAGTGAGGGTGTAATTGTCCACAAGCCCGCTCATAAGTGCCTCCTCCGAGTAAGTTACCTCCCACCCGTCGGGAAGTTTGTCTCCATCGGTGTCATCGTCTACCGGGTTAGTATCCCACCTATCTGGTGCCTCCATTGCATTGAGGAGTGTGTCATTGTCGATATCGAATGCTGAGTCGGGCATTGAACCATAGGATGGATCGAGCGCCCACCTCCCCTCGGCAGGAATGCTGAATCCTGAGATGTTCATCTCCCACAGGAAGTACTTGGGGTCCATCTGCCCGTCCCCGTCGCGATCCCCGGATGTTGAGAACCCTGTTAGGTAGTTGCTCCAAACCCACCCCCCTGGGCCTAAGCCGCACTCGACTATTGAGTCACACCCGGGAGGTAGCCACCAGTCGGTGACAACCCAGAGGCTGTGACTGTTCGTATTCTGCTGGACTGAGAATACCTGCATCTCCCACCCATCGGGCTGCATATCCCCATCTGTGTCGTTGTCGAGGGGGTTCGTGGGCTGCTGCCATGGACGAGGGACGTAGAGTACCTCTCCGCCATCATTTAATCCGTCGCCATCGCTGTCTGCGTTGTTTGCATGAGTGATGTACTGATCGGCACCATCGATTACCTCTTCCCCATCTTGGAGACCATCGTTATCGGTGTCGAAGGCAGAAGCATTGGTGAAGTAGACGGATCCGTTCCAAACAAAGCCGTCCATTGCCTCGGTGAAGTCCTCCAATCCATCGGAATCTGTGTCACTATCCGTCGCATTGGTGAATGTGGTGTAGTATTCCATCGAATCAGAAAGGCCGTCTCTATCAGTATCGTACGCGCCGGGATCGCTCCTTACTATGACGTCCCTGACTCCGTGATCGACGATCCTTATCGTCCAACCTATGACCTCTATCCCATCTATTAGCCCGTCGTTATCGGTATCCGGGTTAAGCGGGTCTGTTGAACGGCCATCTACCAGCCCATCACCGTCGCGGTCCCGGGCGTTGTACTCGTCCAGATTGGTGAAACGCTCTCCTTCCTCGACGACTATTACCAAGTCCTGAAGCCTACTAGTGACCTCCTGTCCAACCGAGACCTCGATGTGATACACCCATCCAGCTGTCTGGGTCTTGATTGGTATGTTCACATACTCGCTATCCTGAACTGTTCTGACGTAAAGAACCGTATTGTTAACCTGGACGAAGTCTCCCACCTCAACCATAATTGCCTGAACTGTGGATACGCCCACCATCTCGTCATACCTGACAGCGCCGTCCCCATCCGCATCATATCCATCGAAATCAGGGTCCTCGTCTGCGTTACTACCATCATTCGGATGGATTCCATTCAGGTACTCCCATCCATCGGGCATCTCGTCATTGTCCGTGTCGGGATCCAATGGGCTGGTGAAGTTGGATGGCCCCCATGTGTATGCCACCTCGTACTCCTCGACGTTGTTCAGGCCGTCCTCGTCATTGTCGCCATATGCGTCAGTCGCATTGGCTGGATCGAGTAGCGTGCCATAGCAGTACTCGAAGCCGTCGGGCATCCCGTCTCCATCGGTGTCCCAGTCGCCTGGGCCATTCAATCTTCCATCTCCGTCCATGTCCTGTTCGAACCATGTCAAGTCCCCTGGTCCGCTCATGAACTCAGTGTAAGGCGCCTGTAAGGTGAGGGTTCCGAAAACTGGGACCCCGCAATGGACTCCCAGATCGATGTAGCCGAATGCGATCTCGTGTCGGTCTGCAATCAAATCGCCATCACTGTCCTCCTCCAGAGGATTTGTGTCGTACCGCTCTTCGATGAAATTTCTCAGTCCGTCAGGAGTGGGCTGTTCAAGGTCAAGTGCCGCATCACATGAAATCTCGTCATCGGCGTTGGAAACCAGTGCATATTCGGCATTGGTGAGTTCATTCCTAATCTGCTCCCTCATCTCCGGCCCTTGACTGTTGATCGTCCCGTCTGGAGTTAGGAAATAGCAATCCCTGTTAGCATTGAGGGGGTCCAATAGCCTGAGAACCCCTGCAGGGGTGTCGATTTCGTGGACGTATGTTGATTCCCACTTGTCATTGAGCCCGTCGTCGTCAGAGTCGCTGTCCATGGGCTTGGTGCCCAGCGCAGCTTCCTCAGTATTGGTCAGACCGTCCCTATCAGGATCTCCGTAAGGGCCATTGTCTGGATTGGGGAATGTCTCGTTTTGCTCACCGGTGTCGTCCTCATTGTCAGTTGAATCAAATGGTATTTCTGAGTCAGCGGGCAGCCCGTTATCCAATGGATCGAGTCCGTTACGGACCTCCCAACCATCACTCAAGCCATCATCATCGGTATCAGCAGTCCTCCAGTCAGTTCCATAGAGGGTCATCTCCATCCTGTCGGAGATGCCGTCACCATCGGTATCGATTCCACCTTCCCCCGAATTACCGGACATGTCTATGTCCGAGCCAGCTGGGTTGAATCCACCTGATTCGGTCGTTGAAAGTCCAGCCCCTATAATGGTGTAAATTCCTGCAAGGCAAAGTGTTGCAACGATGGCCGTAACGGCATATTGATTGTGATTCATAGCCATTAGAACGCCTCGGCCCCTAAGGGGGCCGACCCTTTGACATTGGGGACGGATATAACGTTTCACCGAAGGGGTGCAGAGAGTGAATCAGGAAATCTCTCTCGAAGGGAGTATTTCGATTGTCATTTTATCGTCCTCCTGGAGTGCCATAACCTTGCCATTTCTTCCGAATGCCCTCTCCCAGCAACCCAGCAATATTCCTCCTGAGATGGCAGGATGAAGCATCGAAGAGAACGCCAGTCTAACGCCGCCTTTATCCCCCACAGGGATTGCCGACTCTGATTCTCCGAGGCCGTGTCTTGACAGGTGTCTGTGAACTATCTGAGACCAGTCCGAATGATCACGGATGAGCACGTGATGCCCCTCTAGGACGAATCTCTCCCTTGCTGAGTCGGCCGCTGCGGTCCACCAATTGGACCGTCGGCCTTCTATTCCATTCCAATCGTAGCAGTCGGACCTCCCCTCGTGAACCCCATTCATGTATGGAAGGCAGTACTCCTCGAATCGCTGTAACAAGTCCAAGTGGACAAACATCCGTCTCTCACCCATTATTGACCACTGGCCTGGAGAGTCGACCCTCAGATCCTGCCAATTTCCATCACTCAATTTTCCATCGCGAACTGCATCGATGTTGAAGTGGGACCAATCCGAATCTAATGGGGTCGGTTTGGGGATCTTTGTCTCGTCTAGTGACAATGTTACAACAAGGCCGCCCTCGGCCCCCTCATTCCAGAGGAATCTATGCCTCTTGCCAGTAGATGCCTCCCAGGATGCAGCAATGATTCCAGCGCAAATTGGGACAGATGCCGGTTTTTCCACGAATATCCGTGTCTCATCGTCGTCCTCCAAAAGACTGAATCTCCCGAAGCCACTAGTTTCCCAGAGCATTCTGGAATTATTCCACGAGTCGGGATTTCTCCCCTTGGGTGAGTGGTTGCCACCTAAGCTCAGCATATACTCCTCGTGTTCAACTGCGGCGTGCGCTAGGCGTCTGCCCAGACTTTGGGCGGTCCTCCTCTCCAGTCCTTGGAACCACAACTCGAACCATGTAGAACCTGTTCTCCAGGCAATCTCATTTCTACCCCTCAGGGAATCCCTGCAGACTCCACCTGAGAATTCCCAACGACCGGTTATTGCATCTTCTGAATCTGATGGCGATTTGGGAGCGGAATTCAAGAAGTCGAAAAGCCCCATTTTCAGGCACCTAAGAACGTCTCGATTCTATCAAAAACTTCTGCAAGAACTTCCTCAGTGGGGAGGCATACCATTCGGAAGTGCCCCCTGCCGAACTCGGGAGAGAATCCTGAACCATGCACTACGAGAATGTGATGTTGATGAAGCAGATCTAGGACCCATTGTTTGTCAGAAATGACCTCATCCGTGATTCTAACGAAGAGGTAGAATGCCCCTCCTGGGACCTCGCACTCAAGTCCGTCAATTGCCCCTATTCGGCTGATGCAGTAGTCCAACCTCTGCTTGATGCGCTCGCGGTGTGCGTCCAACCAACCATGCCCCTCCGTTAGGCCTGCTAGGAAGCCATGTTGAGCGGGAGTCGATGCGCAGAGACGACTTCGTAGCAGACGCTCGACGCCGTCCCTCACCAAGGAGAGCCTGTCCTCAGGGTCATGCCAAGCCATGTAACCGATACGCCACCCAGGGGCGAAGTATACCTTGGAAACCCCATTGAGGGCGATTACGGGCACTCTGTTTGAACGTGACGCGACCGAGCATAGATTTCCAGTGAAGTCTAGTCCGTCGTAAATCTCGTCAGCTATTATCGTGCATTGTGGATAGTCGCTTGCTATTTCTAGCAAGGCATCTATCTCCGAAGCGGTTGCAACGTTTCCTGTTGGATTATTGGGATTAATCAGGACAAGCAGGCGGACACTGTTGTCCATCTTGGATCGGATGTCATCTAAGTCGATTCGCCATCCATCATTCGGATCGAGTCGGTACTCGATAGTTGATGCACCGTACATCTGTGGATAGGCCATGTATGGCGGGTAGTGCGGTCCCGGAGCTAGGACTTTGGTGCCCTCTTCTAGGAAGGCTGCAAAGATTATCTGAAGTGCCTCGGTAACGCCATGAGTTACGTAGACATCATCTTCAGAGCAGGGCCACCCCTTCCCACTCTCAGCTGCGGCGATTGCTTGGCGAAGTTCTGGTAGCCCGTATGATGGACCGTATCCGTTGTCTTGGGAGTCTAGTGCGCGCTTGTACGCAGAGACCATGTGATCGGGCGTTGGCAGGCCCTCATATGCAAGTGGGTCGCCGATGTTGAGCCTGATAATTTCGTGACCTTTCTTCTCCAGTTCAATTGCAGGGACGACCACATCACGAATTGCGTATTCAATTGCAGCGGCACGGGAAGAGACATCGACCTTTTCGACCATGATCTCACAACCCAAGCAACTCACGAGCCGCATCTAGAGCCGCAGGTATCCCATCTGGATTGGACCCCCCTCCTTGGGCCATGGTTGGACGGCCTCCTCCACCTCCGTCGATGTGGATTGCTATCTTATTGAGAATCTCAGTGGCATCGTGTTTGTCGGCTGCTATGGTGCCCTCTGTGCATGCGATGATTATCTTCCCGCCGCCATCCCTGCTTGCCAATACTGCCAATGTAGGTCTCGAATGGTCCCGTGTAAGTTGCGTGAGCATCCCCATCATCTGCTTCTGACCCCCTCCCACTTCCATCAGAACGTACCTGATGCCATCAACTTCGACTGCCTCGTCGCCACCTCCCGATGTTCGTATTCTTACCAATTCAGCCTCTAGTGACTCGATCTTCTTTTGCTGGTCTTTCCACTCCTCGAAGAATCGGCTGACTGCTCTTGGTAAGTCTTCAGGTTGCACCCCGAGAGTCTGGGATGCCTCATCCAAAATCCTCTCCTGCCGCCGGGCATGCTCCCTCGATGTCTCTCCCGCCACGACTTGCAGACGCTCTACCCCGTCTTGTACCTGACTGGACCTGATAATTCGTAGTTCCCCCACTTCCCCTGCATTGTCATGATGCGTTCCGCCGCAAGCTTGTGTGTCGAAGTCGCCTATTTTGATGATTCTTATCTCCTGATGTTTTGGAGGTCCTCCTTGATATATCTCGAACCCGAAGCTTGTGTCTGCCTCTGATCTGTCCAAGAGGATCTTCTCTATTCTCGGATTAGACGAGACTACCTCGTTGGCCCTATCTTCAATTTTGTCGAGTTCCTCCCTTGAGAGTCTGGAATAGTGTGTGATGTCTAGGCGTGCATACCTAGCACCTTTGCTGGATCCTGCTTGCCACACGTGTGGGCCGAGTAATTCCCTAGAGGCGCCTCCGACTATGTGAATTGCCGTGTGGTGGTCCATTAGCTGCTTTCGCCTGGCCCAATCAACCTCGCCACTGATCGTACCAACATCCAACCCCGCATCCGTAAGGTGTATTACAATACCATTCTGTGCTCTGGTGTCCAGTACCCTTGCAGAAACTTCTCCCTGCTGAAGAGTCCCCTGATCGCCCAATTGCCCGCCCCCTTCCGGGTAGAAAAGAGTACGGTCGAGGATTATGGCGTGTGTCGGAGAGCCCCTTACCTCGGATGAGAGTGAAAGTGAACTTGCCTGTTCCTTGGAAACTTGTAGGCAACCTAGAACTTCGGCTGAGAATTCTGTTGATTTGGTATCCCCATAATAATCCGCAGACGTTGCTCCGAAGTCACCTAGATCGAAGATATCTGTCTTCTTTTTTGCCTTTGCCGCTGCCTTGGTCATGTTGGCATTTCTCGCGGCCATATCTGCTGCGAAGCCCACTCTGACGGAGAGATTTTTCCAACCCATGCCCCTAGCTATGGACACGACCATCTCAGGATTGAGTCCTCTCTCCTCTGAAAGTCTGAAGAGAGTCTGGTCGTCGACGCCAACGGAGTCCTTTGGCGTTTCCTTGAGAGCAGTTCTGACTGCTGCCTCTCCCTTGCGAAGCATTTCATGATACCTTGATTCCTCCAGTTCAAGAATTGCCAGAATTCCCTCTCGGCTCTGTGCAAAGTGGGACATGTCCATGTTACAGTCCATGTGGTGCGCTGCGAGTTCGGGTAGGCTGACTTGGATTGAAAGTGAGTCCTTCATTCGGCAAACTCTTCTGGCTAGCATTCTTGATAGGTAGCCTGCCTTGGAGTTGCTTGGCACTAATCCATCTCCGAGCATATTGCAAATTGCATGCATGTGATCAGGGATGGCATAAATCGACGAGAGGGGTTCCGTAACTCCCTTCAACTCTTCCACGGTTACTGAAATCCCGCTTTCTGAGAGTCTCCCTGAGAGGTTGACGTACAATTTCTCTGCATCCGTCCC
>Ga0209228_1000899_pt1 | contig 15225 bp, 12 predicted proteins | sample METZYME_3_150m_FD_187547 | JGI IMG/M metagenome (GOLD analysis project Ga0209228, IMG submission 187547) | Marine microbial communities from oxygen minimum zone in mesopelagic equatorial Pacific - METZYME_3_150m (SPAdes) (version 2) | ecosystem: Environmental > Aquatic > Marine > Oceanic...
AATCAAGAGTGCAAAGAACTGAAGCAAGGCATCGGAGAACTTTTAGGAATTGCTGACTATCTCTGGACTGAGATTGAGAAAGCATCAGCATCAAAAGGAGAGGCCGACAGAGAAGTTTATGAAGGCGTAGCTTTCTACTCTCAGCAAGCAGCAAATTATTCTGTTGTGTATGACGTGTGGTGTGATTAGTTTTTAGTTTTCTGGCTCTGAGCTTAATCGATCAATGATCTCTCTGGTTTTGGGGCGAATACCGCGCCAAATATAAAAAGACTCCGCAGCCTGTTCCACCAGCATACCCCAGCCTTGAAGTGATTTTTTAGCTCCGTTTTCAGCACACCATTTTTGAAAAATGGTTTTACCATAGCTGTAATTAACGTCATAGCAAACAGAGTTTTGTATTGCTACAGGGTTGATCTCAGGCAGAGCACCCTCAAGATGGGCAGAGGTCGTGTTGATTACAATATCAAAGTTTCTATTAATCAGCTCTCCCTCCAGGCAAGTAATATCCAGCAAATGAATATATTTTTCTTTGAGGCTTATAGCATTCTCGATGGTTCGGTTTGAAAGTGAAAGTTGTAGAGGATTATTCACAAACAATTGAGGAATAATGCTTTGAGCTGTGCCGCCTGATCCAATGATTAAGATTGACCTGTCTTCGATTACAACCTCGTTGCTTTTTAAATCTTCTATTAAACCAATGCCATCCGTGCTTTCCCCTGATATCCTCCCGTCTTCAGAAAAGCTTAGCGTGTTAACCGCATCACATTCTTTTGCGTTGCTGCTTAGGTTGTCGCTCATAGAAAAGGCCTGTTTTTTAAACGGCAACGTTACGTTTAAGCCCTTCCCTCCCTTGGTGAAAAAACCCTCTACCCGTTCTTCAAAGGATTTTTCAACAGCCTCTATTTTCTTATAGGTTATCTCGTGGCCGAGCTGTTCAGCGAACATGTGATGAATGGTTGGCGACCTGCTATGAGCTATCGGGCTGCCTATTACTGCGTAGTTATCCATTCTGTTTTAGGGACCACGTACAAATATTTCGCATTATTACTCTCTAATTTCCTTTCCGGTTAAAATATTCACAATAGTTGATGGCCTACTAAAGGAACCGCATTCACCTTCAATAATATAATCTAAATCAGAGGACATTTCTAAAGACATGTCTTCAGTTTTTCTTAATGGCTCTTGCCCATGATAGTTAGCGCTAGTCGAGACTATTGGGAAGTTTAAGGCTTCAGTTAATGTGGTTATTATATTGGTGTTTACAAAACGAAAGGCTAAGGTGTTGTGTTTGCCGATAATCCAGTAAGGAGCTTTTTCGGTAACAGGAATTAAATAAGTTGTGGGCCTCTTTGTTTTACTAAAGATTTGCTCTTTATGTTGATCTGTAATATCTACCCACGACTTGAGCCCCGTTATATTTGAACCTATTAAAATAAGTCCCATATCAACAGACCTTTTTTTTATTTTTAACAATCTTTTGACCGCTGATTCATTTCTAGGATCACACCCAAGCCCAAAGCAGGATTCAGTGGGGTAAGCGATAACGCCTCCATCAAGCAGGATAGACCTTAATTCTTCGAGGCTTTGGATTTTTTAGGCCTCCTTTTTTTAGCCGGGGCTTTGTCAAGAAGCTCAAGACATTCATCTAACTCCATATCTTCAGGGGTTTTGTCTTTGGGCACGGAGGCGTTCTTTTTGCCATTTGTGACATAAGGGCCCCATCGTCCATCAACAATTTTTACTGGCGAATCATCAAAGGTTTTAATTGCTCCTGAGCCTTTATTGTTTCCAATCGAGGCAAGCGCCTCATCTAGATCCATAGCAAAAGGATCAGCACCTTTTCTGGCCCTAAAGTTTTTACTGCCTCTTTTTAGATAGGGCCCATACGGACCTATAGTAACCAAAATGCTTTCTCCAGACTCAGGGTCTTTACCAAGTTCTTTTGGCAGACTTAGGTACTCTAAAGCTCTATCTAACGTTAGATCTTCAAAATTTTCTGATGGCAGCACACCGATATATCTAGGCTTGTTCCCATTGTCTTTTGTGCCTAATTGAATTGTTGGCCCATATCTCGCTACTCTAGCAATTATAGGCTCACCTGATTCAGGGTGATGGCCTAGAACATTGTCTTCTTGTTTTTCAAAAAGGGCGCAAGCATCCTCTAAAGTAATAGCGAACAAAGATTGCCCTTCTTTTAAGGAAGCCCACTCTAATTTATCGTCAGTATCAATATCACCAATTTGAACTGCTGGGCCGTTTTTTGTCATCCTAGCAAACATTGGCTTTGCAGATTCAGGGTGTTGCCCCAAAGGACGCTGTGGGTTTACATCCTTTCTTGTAATGGTTTCACTTACTTTATCAATCCCTTCTATTAGCGGTTGCCAAAACTGATCTAAAACCTCTGTTTTTGTTTTTGCGCCACTAGAGATGGCATCCAGATCGCCTTCCATTTTGGATGTAAATTCGTCATTTAAATATTCAGTGAAGCTTGTATTCAAAAAGTTGCTGACAAGCCTTCCCATATCTGAGGGCTGATAGCGTTTTTGTTTAAGAAACACATAATCTCTTTCAGTAAGCTTTGATAAAATGTCCGCATAAGTTGATGGCCTTCCTATACCCTTTTCTTCAAGTGTTTTAATCATACTCGCATCGTTATATCTGGGTGGTGGGTCAGTAAAATGCTGTTCTGTTTTGATGTCTATAAGCTCCACGGCGTCATTTTCTTGGATGTCTGGAGGCTTATTGTTTGTTACCTGCTCATTCGTTGCTTTGAGATAGCCAGGAAAAATAAGCTCTTGATCTGAAAACGTGAACACAGCAAGGTCTTGGTTATTACTGGGCCTAAACTCAACCGTGGTTCTTTCAAATAAAGCATCTTTCATTTGAGAGGCAATTGTTCTTTGCCAAATAAGCGTATATAACTTATGTTCGTCCGCGTTAAGCATATTTGTGGTTTGCTCGGGGGTTACTGAAATATCGACAGGAGTAATGGCACCGTGTGCTTCTTGCGTATTTTTTGCTTCTTTTTTGTTTTTAAAATACCTTTTTTCAAGATACTCATTCCCATAGAGTTCAATAACTTTATCCCTTATGCCTGGTACCTTTCCTTTATCAATTTCTATAGAGTCAGTTCTTATATAGGTTATTAACCCACCACCCTCTCTGGCATAAAGAGATTGAGCTATTTGCATCGTTCTTTTTGGGGTAAAACCAAATTTATTTGAAGCTTGCTGCTGAAGGACTGACGTCCTTAGTGGCGACTTAGGCGATCGCTTAATCTTCTTTTTCTCAATCTTGGTTGCCAGCATTTTGCCTTCTGATGCCAGTTTTATCTCATTAATTTTTTCATCAACCATCGATTGAGATTTGAAGGTGAATTTCTTTACTGGCTCATCACCAATTTTTGATAGCTTCGCTTCAAACTCATGTGTGGATTTAAGCTCTGCTGAAATTGACCAATACTCTTCAGGAACAAAAGACTCTATTTCACGCTCTCTTTCTACGATCATTCTAAGTGCGGGGCTTTGAACCCTCCCTGCAGAATGGTTATTGCTAGGAAACAGCCTCCAAAGAAGCGGCGATAGCGTAAAACCAAAATGTCTATCGAGAGCTCTCCTTGTTTCTTGAGATAGCACTAAGTCCATTGCTATCTCTCCAGGGTTAGCTATGGCTTCATTTACTGCTTTTTTGCTAATTTCATAAAAGACAGCACGACTAATTTTCCTTTTGTTATCAGCAGTCTTATTTTTAGGGGTAAGTATATCTGCTACATGCCAAGCTATAGCTTCTCCTTCCCTGTCAGGGTCTGTTGCTAGAATAACTTCATCACAATTTTTTGCTGAAGACTTTATCTTCTTCACAGCATCTTCTTTCCCTGGGCTGATGACGTAGCTCATTGAATAATTATTTTCAGGGTCTATTGCATTTTTCTTTGGAAGTTCTCTAATATGCCCAATAGTAGGGAGCACTTGGTATTCATCACCCAAATACTTCTCAATCGTTTTTGCCTTCGCAGGCGATTCTACTATTACAAGTTTGCTCATAATTATTGTTTCTTATTAGGACAACCATGCCTAGAGGCAGTGATTATAAATACAAAAGATTGATTAATTCAACGTTTTTGGTTTATCTATTGATTCTTCCCCACCATATGAATGGAGTCTTACCTCGATGGATGGCTCTTGAAACAGCATCAGAATGCTAAGTGCTTTTACTACTTCTATATCCATTGGCTCAAAACCAATCGAAGTTAGTTTATCAATTAAAAGCTCTCTTTTTTGAGGAGTCAATAAACCAAATTTTTCTAATCTTGTAATATAGTTTTGACACTCTTCGTCTAAAAGGGCTTTTTCTTCAGCCGCAAAGATCCTTGTGGAAAGTTTATCAGGACTAACAATTTTTGTTTTGTTAGGAGAATCTTTGAAAATTTCTACCCAGTCCATAGCATGATCAATGGCGTTTTCTTCAAAGCCTGCCCCTAATAGGTGCTTTCTTATTTTAAAATTACTTCCAGACTCTCTATCTGGGTCTTCCGAATAGTACTCGAAAAGATAAAGGAGTATGTCTAGGAAGTCTTCTTTTAAGTTTTGATTCATTTGATAGAAGATATATTTTATAGGTTGAGCATGTATCAAAACCCGAACAAGGTCAAACTCTTTTTTTCAGATGATTTTCCAACGAAAGTAGATGTTTTGGAAAAAAACAACAACATCGTGATATTATATTTCTCCGCAATTTTTATAGCCGGTTAAAGGAATGACAGCAGGTATGCTAAAAGATATGGAGTTGCTACAGTTTCCAGATGAAAGGCTGAGAAGAGTTTCTGAGACTGTAGAAAATTTTGATGAAGAATTAAAGCTTTTATCAAAAGAAATGTTAAAGATTATGTACCAATCCAATGGTATCGGCCTTGCTGCGCCACAAGTTAACAAAACAATTAGGATGATTGTTCTTGATGTGAGCGAAGAAAGAAATGAACCAATGATTTTTGTAAACCCTAGGTTGGAAAAGGTTGCAGGGAATGTTGATAGTAACGAAGGTTGTCTTTCGGTTCCAGAAATAAGGACTACCGTCCAAAGATATAAACAGATAGAGCTATGCGCACAAAATATCGATGGCTCAGCAATCAGGATGGAGGCAGATGATTTATTATCGATTTGTATCCAACATGAGATTGACCATCTAGATGGAAAGCTTTTTATTGATTATATCTCAAATGTAAAACTTCAAAGGCTTAGAAAAAAGATAGCTAAACAGAAAAAACTATCTTCCCAAAAGCCACAAGGAACTAGTGTAAGCATAGTTTGAGTTAGGTTTAACTAATGATTTCAGATAAAACCATAGTATTTGCCGGCTCTTCTCTCTTCTCTTTGCCAATTTTGAAAGCGACAGTTGATCTAGGCTTTCAGTCAACGATAGTCCTTACCCAGCCACCAAAAAAACAAGGAAGGGGCTTAGAAAAGAGACCTAACCCAACAATGGCGTTAGCTGAAAAACTAGACCTTGAGACAATAACTGTTGAAAACTTTAATGATGAGCAAACTAAAAAAATATTTAGCTCTTTATCACCCGATGTTTTTTTATCAGCAGCATATGGCAAGCTAATCCCTAATTGGTTCTTCGAGCTTTTTAGTTCAGAGGTTTTAAATGTTCACCCGTCATTATTACCCGCATGGAGAGGCGCTTCACCAATACAATCAGCAATACTCAATGGCGATAAAGTTACAGGCATATCTATTATGAGAATGACGACACAAATTGATGAAGGACCTGTTTTTTTGTCGGAAAAAATAAAGATTGAAAAAAACGATACCTCGACAACCCTTTCTGAAAAGCTATCAAAATTAGCTGGAAAAATAATACAAAAATCATTAGAACAAATACTATCGGGTGAAATACGAGCTCAGGAGCAAGATCATGACCACGCAACCTTTTCAAAAAAGATACAAAAATCTGATGGTAGGGTTGCTTGGGAAGACACAGCAGAATCTATAGACAGAAAAATTAAGGCCTATAATCCTTGGCCAATAGCATTTACCCATCTTGGAGAACTCTACCTTAGGATTTGGGATGCAGATTTGTCCTTAGATATTAACAACTATAATAAACCAGGTTCAGTTATAGAGCATAATGAAGATGGTGTGCTGGTTTCAACAGGCGATGGAAACCTGCTAATAAAAAAGATTCAACTGGCCGGAAAAGAGTCTATGGATGCTTCAGCCTTTGCAAGAGGAGTTAATCTGAAGGACAAGAGGTTTCATTAAACAATGCTTATTTTTAAAAAGCTTTTTCATATCTTCATCGCTTTCTTTGTTCTAACAAGTGGTATTGCTCTAAAGGCAGAAGGAAGCGGTTCATCGTATATAGATAGTGGGGTTTATTATAGCGACATAGAAATACCAATTAACTTCGAAAACAAACAAATTAAAGCACTTGAATCAGGCATCGTTTTTAACTTAGAGCTTAATCTTAAAATTGTGGATATTAGAAATTGGCGTTTAGATAGGGATATTGGAGAGTTAACCCAAATATATGCAATAGAGTTTAACGCTTTTACTCGTCGTTACACAGTTTCAAATAAGAACACCGGGAGACAGGCTTCTATGGCCATGATAAAAGAGGTGAGTGAATATTTAAGCAGAATAAAAAAGTTACCGCTTGTTGACGATTCTTTATTAGATCTTGATGCTAACTACACTGTAATTTTAGACTCTAGGCTCAGGGCACAAGGACTGTCTCAGTGGATGAAAACAATCTCATTTTGGAGCGAGAGTCTCGACTCAGACTTGGAACAAATTCAATGGCAACTATTCAAATAAAAGCTAAAACAACAAAAAGAATAATATTTTCACTTATATTCTTAAGTGTAGGCTCTCTTCTAGCTTTAATGTTTGCTGCAGATAATCCTAATGAGTTAAATAAAATGCAATCATCTCTTTTAGTGGTGAACATACTCTCTTTTGTAGTTTTTCTTATTATCGTGGCCTCAAGCGCTAAAAATCTTTTAAATGATTATAGAAAAAATAAACTAGGAGCAAAACTAAGGCTAAGAATGTCATTAGCTTTTGGTGGACTAGCGGTTATCCCTGCTGTGGTACTCTTCTTTTTTGCGATAAACTTTATGAACAAAGGAATCAGTGTTTGGTCGGACGCTGACGTCGAGCAAGGGTTAAATAATGCATTAATGCTCGGCAGATCAGCCCTTGACGAAAAAATACAACAAGGTTTATTTGAAACTGCAAACATCGCTCTTCAACTCCAGGGAATTGAAAATATTGATCTCCAACTAAGGGATTTAGTCCAAAAATCGAAGGCAGAGCAATTGGTTATATTAGACTCTGACATACAGGTCCTTGCTTCTGGGTCAGACCAAATCAGCAGGGTTAGCACAAGAATTCCAACACTCCTAGAGATTGAGCAAGCCAACCTAAAGCAATCGTGGGCAAGTCTAGATTCAAGCCCAGATGGCTCTTATCTAATTCGAGTATTGGTTCCTGTTCTGAGTTTTTCATCAAACCAGAAACCACTTTATTTGCAGGCTTTTTTCAGTGTTGATCCAAAATTGAGCATGATGGCAGATTCAGTAGAGGAAACATATGCTCGCTATGGAAGATTAAGCTTTATGAAGGATCCAATACAATATAGTTATATTCTAACCTTAGCCATTGTTGTGCTTTTAGCATTGTTATTGGCAATCTATGGCTCTATTGAATTTGCAGATAGACTTGTGAAACCTATTGAGTCTCTAGAGAAAGAAGCTGAATCTATGATTAAAAACCAAAGATTTGCTGACAGCAATAATGCTTCAGATGAAATTACAACGCTTGTTAACTCGTTTATGCAAGCACAAAAAGAGGCAGCATGGAGTGATGTTGCTAGAAGAATGGCTCACGAGATAAATAACCCATTAACGCCAATTCAATTATCAGCTGAAAGAATTAAAAAAAGATTCTCAAGTGACACTGTTTTCCAGTCTATTGATGGCGCCAGAGACTCAATGACCTCTAAAGAGGAAGACTTAAACTTTATTGTTGCTTCCACAGACACAATAGTAAACCAAGTAGAAGTTTTAAGAGAAATGGTCAATGCGTTTGGTAAATTTGCTGAACAACCTAAACTAAAAGTAGAAAGAATAAATATGTTTAAAATAATTGACGAAGCTATAGGTTTGTATTTAAAAGACCACAAGGCTGTAAAATTCTCTTCAAAATATGCTGATAATGCATTTATTGATGGAGATGAAAAAAAACTTAGACAAATACTGAATAATTTATTAAAAAATTCAATCGATGCTTTGAACAATATTGAAAACCCTAGAATAACTGTTGCTACAAGGGATGTTCAAATCAGCAACAGAAGCTTCTTAGAGCTATCAATAGAAGATAACGGCATTGGCTTTAGCGAGGAAACTCTGAACAAAGCATTTGAGCCTTACGTATCAACAAAACCAAAAGGGAAAGGGCTAGGTTTAGCTATAGTTAAGAATATTGTTGATGAGCACCAGGGCCATATTGCAATTAAGAATAATCCAAAAGGAGCAAGCGTAATAATTACGATTCCTATAAACCAAACCTCAAACTTATAGATGAACACAAAACAAAAATTAATCATGGTTGTTGATGACGAGTCTGACATCAGAAATATTATTAAAGAAATACTAATAGATGAAGGCTATAAAACAATAACAGCAGCATCTGCAGAAGAGGCGAACAGGCTTCTATTACAGCATAAGCCAGACTTGGTTTTCCTCGATATTTGGATGCCAGATCAGGACGGCATTGAATTATTAAAAGAATGGTCCTCTGACCAAACAAAAAAATTTCCAGTAATCATGATTTCAGGACACGCAACCATAGAAACAGCAATAGAGGCAACAAAGCTTGGAGCGACAGACTTTATAGAAAAACCGGTTTCTATAGAAAAATTATTTAATACAATCAATTCTGTTTTTTTAGAAACAGCTCAAGAACAAGAAGAAGACATCCTTACCTATATAATCAAACACAGTAAAAAATTCTCTGATATCTTCAAATCAACTATTACTGAAGAAATAAACCGAACGACGGTTTTCTTATTTGGCGAAGATGGAACAGAAAAAGAAAGTTGGGCTAAATACTTACACTTCAGAAAATACAGAAACTACTCAAACTTTTATGTTATGCAACTAAACTTGCTTGCTGTGGACCATAAAGAGCCACACAATTTCTTTAATGAGCTTGATTCTAGCCTTAATAATTTAAAGGAAGCAGAAATATTTATTGAGGGGTTGCATTTGTTGGATGATTTCTTTCAAGATGAAGCAATAAAAGCCATTAAAAAAAATAAAGATAATGGTTTAAGTTTTTATATAAGCTTAAATGACGAAGAAACTATGAAAAGCTTCTCTTTTATAGAGTCTCAGTCAGTCAATATACCTTCATTAAGAAGATATCTTCACGATGTACCTGAATTACTTGATCTTTGTGTTGAGTATTTCAATAAGAAAGAGGATCTAACCTATAGAAGATTTAGTTTGGCAGCTCAAAATATGCTTACCAAGTATCCTTGGCCGGGAAATATAAGACAACTCATTGACATGGTCCATGCTTTATTAGTCAGAAGAGATAAAGAAATTATCAACGTGGAGGAAATTGAGGAAACCCTTACGCTTCAAGGACCTAAAGGAAATTTACTGATAGAAAGCAACATTATGACGCTGAGCATGAAAGAGGCTAAACAGCAGTTTGAAAGAGCTTTTCTAGTTAGGCAACTAGAGCTAGTCGGCGGAAAAATTAGTGAGCTATCTCGTCGAGTGGATATGGAGAGGACAAATCTCTATAGAAAGCTTCAGTCTCTAGGAATTGAATACAAAAAGAAAAAATAACAGATTACATTTTAGAAGGAGCTGAGACTCCAAGAAGGCTTAAACCATCCTTGATAACAATTGAAACACAACGCAATAAAATAACTCTAGCGTTTCGTGTCTCATCCTCATCAATTACAAATTTCTGCTTGCCATAGTAAGAATGAAATAATTGAGCAATATCTTTTAAGTAATTAGAAAGCTTATTAACAGCTCTCTGCTCTGCCGAGGTTTTTATAATATCAGGATATTTTTGAAGCATGGATATAAGCTCAGACTCGTGCTTACTATCAAGGGACCCGATATTTTGTATACCTAAGTCGTGATTATTTTTATAACCCTTTTTTTCTATTTCTTTCATCACGCTAGAAATTCTTGCATGGGCATATTGAATATAATAAACAGGGTTTAGATTGCTCTGTTCTTTTGCTAACTCCAGATCAAAATCTAGGTGTTGGTCATATGATCTGCTGACATAAATAAACCTTGCTGCATCAATACCCACTTCCTCATAGAGCTGTTTCATTGGAATGAACTCTCCAGATCTTGTGGACATTTGTACCTTCTTTTTTCCTCTATAAAGTGTTACGAACTGCATTAAAACTATCTCTAGATCCTCGGGATCAAAATCCATAGAAGCAAGGCCACCTTTCAATCTGTTTATATAGCCATGATGATCTGATCCAAGAAGGTTTATTAATTTGTCAAAGCCTCTCTCTTTTTTATCAGCATGGTAAGCAATATCAGAAGCAAAATAAGTGCTTCTCCCATCATCTCTTAAAACAACCCTATCTTTGTCATCACCATAATCAGTGGTTTTTAACCATGTGGCACCATCTTTTTTAAATAAAGCTTTTTTTGTTTTTAATTTTTTTAAGGCCAAATCAATTTTAAAGCGCTTGATCATAGCTTTTTCTGAGAACCAATGATCAAACTCAATACCAAAACTGCTTAAATCTGACTTAATTACTTTTAGCATTTTATCCACAACAGCCACTGTAACTTTTTCAAAAATAGATTCACCAATAGAGCCTTTAATTATTGAAATAAGAGCGTCTGCCTCACGATCATCATCAGCTTCTTTAACCTTGAGACCTGAAAGCGAGAGTTTATTGATTTCCGTAATAGCTTGTTTGGGAATAACCTCTGCAAGGCTCCCAATATAAGGCCCTTGGTAGCAAGCACCTGGGACCGTTAATAAAGATTCTTTTTTATTTATCAAGGCCACTAAAACGCTCAGAATAAGAATATCAATTTGCCTTCCTGAGTCATTGATATAGTATTCGCAGCTTACAGTGTGGCCTGCTTTTCTTAGTATTTTTGCCAGAGAGTCCCCATAGGCAGCATGTCTACCATGACCAACATGAAGAGGCCCTGTTGGGTTTGAGGAAACAAACTCAAGAAGAATAGAGTCCTCAGAATTAGTTGGAAAGGAGCCATAGTTGTTTTCCTGTTCTATGATAGAAACCAAAAGATCGGCTTTTGTTCTATCATCTACAAAAAAATTTATAAAACCTGGTGGGGCGACTTCAATTTTCGTGAGCCACTCTGGACGCTGTATTGTTTTACTTATGATTTCAGCTGCTTTAAGGGGCTTAATATTTGCTTTGCCACTAATTTTTAGCGCAATATTTGATGAAAAATCACCATGATCCGATTGAGTGGATTGGTTAATCTCTATTTCAGAATTATTGATTAAATCTTCTTCGATAAGACCACTTTCTTTTATAGATGATTGTATTATTTTTTTTAGTTTGTCTTTCATTTTCTAAGTTAGGACATATCCAAAGGATCTATATCAATTTGCCATTTGACCATCTTATTAATAACATTTTTTTCCAAAAACAGATCAAGTTTATTGATCAGGCTGTGAAGTTTCTTTTTATTTGTATCCAATAGTAATATTTGACCCCTGTGTTTTCCTAGCTTTCTTTCTATGGGCGAGGAAACAGGACCTAAAATTAGAGTGGTATTATCTGGGGTTGGACAATTATTGGTCTGTAGCGTACTACCATCGCAAAAAAAAGCTATTTCAGACAAAAAGTTAAACATCTTTTTTTTGTTTGTAGATTCTGCTCTTATTAAAACAGCCCCATTGTATGGAGGCCACCTCCCCTTTCTTTCCAGAATCGCATTTGAATAAAATGACAAATAGTCTTTGGTTATAATTTGTTTAAGCAACAAATGATCAGGATTGTTTGTTTGAATCACTACCAACCCTCTTTCATTCCTTCTGCCTGCTCGACCCGATGCTTGAAAAAAATTTTGGGCGAAACGCTCTCCACTTCTAAAATCACTTCCGAATATACCTTGATCAGCATTTACTATTGCGACCATTGATAGGTTCGGGAAGTCATGTCCTTTGGTTAACATTTGTGTTCCTACTAGGATTTTAGCCTTACCACTTCGTGCCATATTAAAAACTTCTTCTCTTTTTTTTATAGAGCGTGTTGAGTCTCGATCTATCCTGAGGACAGTTTCTTTAGGAAATTCTTCTTTCAAGCATTCTTCAATCTTTTGTGTACCTTTTCCAATAAGAATGTTTTCAGCTCCACAGAGATTACATGAATCAGGAACCCTTTTTTCAAAAGCACAATGATGACATCTCAGAAGCATACTGTGTTTATATAAAACCAAGCTACTATCACATCTAGGGCATTCCTCTATGTGTCCACAATCACTACACATAGTTAAAGGGGCATAACCTCTTCTGTTTAAGTAAATTAAGACTTGCTTATCTTTTTTCAGCTGCGTTTTTATGTCATTAATCAAAGGTTGAGCTAGGCCTTTATTTGTGAGATGAATACGTAGATCGATAACTTTTGTTTTGGGTGAGGGGGTAGAGAAGACCCTTTTGTTCATTCCAACGGAAACGTATTTTTTACTATCCACATTGTGTAGAGACTCAAAAGACGGCGTTGCTGATCCTAAAACTAAACTAGACCCATGTTCTTTTGACTTAACTACCGCGAGATCTCTTGCTGAATACATCAGTCCTGTTTGTTGTTTATAGGATTGGTCATGTTCCTCATCGACTACCACTATCCCAAGCGATGCAAAAGGGGTAAAAATAGCTGATCTTGTTCCAACTACTAGTTGAACTTTATTCTCTTTTGCTCCAAGCCATATTTCTGCTCTTTTTTTCGCGCTTGTTCCAGAGTGTATAATTTTTACCATGTCACCAAAGCGGTCAGTTAAGACAAATGAAATTTGAGGGGTTAATCCAATTTCAGGAACCAAAAAAAGAGCTTGGTTGCCTTTTGATAGCTCATTTTCTATTAGCCTCATATATATTTCAGTCTTCCCGCTTCCAGTGATCCCATTAAGTAAAACAACATCATTCATTTTCAAATGTTTTTTACATTGAGCTAAAGCAGTCTTTTGGGTTTTGGTTAGAGTTTTTCTTTTTTCCTTAAGTGAGCTAAATAAAGAGAGCTCTATGTCTTTTGGATATTTCGACTCTCTAAGATATTTTGGGACGGCTCCGGCGTAAATGTTTCCAATTGGGTAGTGATAATATTTTGAGCACCAATCTATTATTGCTCTGGTTTTTTTATCAATTATCGGCTCTTTATCAAGAATCTCTATAAAAGGCTTTAATTTAGAACTCTCTACACTAGAGCTTTTGCTTATAGAATGGATAAATCCAAGCCTTTTCTTTTTTCCAAACGGAACCAAAATACGCTGACCAATTTTCGGTTTTATTTTAGATGTCGGATTGATTTTGTAGTCAAAAAGAGTTTTAACAGGAGCTTGGATAGCGACATTTAAGAAGGTTTTATTCAATACTCTAAAGAGACTTTATGCCCTCACTTACCCTATCTAAACCAGCAGATAAATAAGCAGCTTCCGACCCTATGCCAAACCGCAAATAACCATCCATGCCGTAACAGTCACCCGGTACTATCAAAACACTTTGTTCGGTTCTAAGCTGGTGTGCAAGATCCATGCTATTAATATCCATTTTGTATCCAACAAATGCCATTCCACCCGCCCTTGGCGGTACAAATGTAAATAAACCATCGTGGCTATCGAGCCATGATTGGAATAATTGCAAATTCTCTTTCAGCATCTTGCTTGACCTTGATAAAACCTTTCCCCTAGATGATTTGGCCATTATCTTTATTGCTATTTCTTGAGATAAAACTGAAGCACAAATTGACGAATAGTCCTTATGTGCCCATATTTCCTCAATTAGATCTTCGTTGGCTACTAACCAACCAATCCTTAAGCCTGGGTGTGCAAAAGATTTAGATAAACCACAACTAACAATTGCTTTTTCATAAAACTCTATAAAGCTTTTTGTTTCATTCCCTTCAAGCTCTGATCCTCTGTATACCTCATCAGAGTGCACATAAGCATCATTGGATCTCGCAATATCTGCAACTGCAGACATTTCATCATCAGTCATTACAGATCCTGTTGGATTGTTGGGGTTACATATGGAGATAAGTTTGGTTTTAGGTGTGACAAGGTTTTTTAATTCATCGAGATCAAGGTGCCAATCTAACTCTTCTTTTAGATTAATTGTCTTTATTTCAGCCCCAAAGTTTTTTGCCAAGCCAGGTATTTGCATATAGTTGGGCAAGGCTAGAACCACTTCATCGCCTGGTTTAATTAATGCCCAGGCCATAATAAAGTTGGCTTCAGCAGAACCGTTGGTTAGCAGTATGTTTGATTCGTTTGTTTTTGGGTACCAATCTTTAATAACCTCAAGTAAGCGAGGATCTCCTTGAGTATAGCCATAGTAGATTTCCATAGATAAAAATTTTTCAATCTCGCTTTCATCCAATAAGTCTTTTATGGACATTGGGTGATTGCCACTATCGCTTAGATTAAAATCCACCTCATTTTCATAGATGGATTGAAACCGTTCCATTTCAAATCTTACAAACATAGTCATGAGAATAACATACTCTGAAAGCTGGGATAACCGCCTTTATTTATAGTTCTTTAATTGATTGCACAAGATCAGATGCAACAGCCTTACCATCGCCATAAAGCATTTTAGTGTTATCTAAAAAGAACAAACTATTTTCTATTCCAGAAAAGCCCGCACCTTGACCTCTTTTGACTACGATAACATTAGAAGAGTAGTCAGCATCTAGAATTGGCATACCATAAATTGGGCTTGACGGATCTGTTCTGGCCACAGGATTAACCACATCGTTCGCTCCAATCACCAATGCTACATCACAACTCTTAAATTCTTGATTAATCTCATCGGCATCGAAAATGAAATCATAAGGTACACCTGCTTCTGCTAGCAAAACATTCATGTGCCCAGGCATTCTTCCTGCTACAGGGTGAATTGCAAACTTTACTTCTACGCCTCTTTCCATCAAAAGTTGACAGAATTCCCAAACCTTTTGCTGAGCTTGGGC
>Ga0209228_1000905_pt1 | contig 15163 bp, 10 predicted proteins | sample METZYME_3_150m_FD_187547 | JGI IMG/M metagenome (GOLD analysis project Ga0209228, IMG submission 187547) | Marine microbial communities from oxygen minimum zone in mesopelagic equatorial Pacific - METZYME_3_150m (SPAdes) (version 2) | ecosystem: Environmental > Aquatic > Marine > Oceanic...
GCGCGCGACGAGGCTTGAAAAAGCCACAGGACCTACAGCTTCACCAACCGATCCAACAATATGACCCTGTCCGTCATGCTCAAGCTGCTGAGGAAATGCACCTTGCTCATGGAAATAGTCTCCTTCACCATTACTCCATTGATCCATCATCTCAGATCCACCAGGAGATGAAATATCGTCTACGTCCGACAGGTCCAGGCCCTGCTTAAGCGCGCCATACCGGAGCATAGCCTCAGGCTGCCCACCATGCACGTACAGGAACTTACCGCTCAAAAGCTTGCTCCAGGAAAAATCCGTATCAGGTTCACGGGCTGCAATAAAGAAACCGTCGTACCTGTTGATCTGTGCAAAATGAGCGAACGCGGGTCTTGTACCCTTATCGAGTGGGCTCCAACTTGCAGAGACCGCGGCTTGGGCGACGTCCATACGGCCCTCCGCCACTGCGCCTCCGCTGGTGCTGCCAGCCTCAACAACATGATATTCGCCGGAAAGGCCCTCTTTTTCCAGGAATCCTCCCGCTATAGTGCAAATCATCGGACTGTAAAAAGCCGAATGTCGTGACGCCATGATGTTGAGTGTGGTCATTCTTACTTCCTGTGAATTCGTCCCCGGCTGCCTGCTCAGGGGATTCTAACCCGACTACATAAATAACTTCAGTTCGTAACAGGGGCAAAACACGGACTTGTCACTATCATCCATCTCCGCTGGACTGTAGTTATGCTTTATTGACAATGTACCCAACAGGTCAACATAGACCATACCTTCAACGGTCACTGAAACTGTATAAGTTAAAATTTGTACTGTTGAGTAACTTTCTGTCACTTGCAGTTCTAATTTGTGCAGCTCTGGTTCTGACGCAATGTGCAAACGAAACTCCTGAAACATCAAACCCAACTGCCGTTGCCGAAACAGCGCAACAGCCTGATCCGACCACTACGGTACAGCCAGCACAACCAACCTCAACTGCCAAGTCAAAACTTACTTCTGGTCCAACAGCTACCCCTTTCGCTACCATCACGTCTGCCGCGCCGAGGTCTGCGATACGTCCTCCCGAAAACCTTAAACGAGGGGGGACATTAAGGTTTGCCGTACCCGAAGGACCGCCTCATACAGATCCGCACCTGACCGTTTCATCCAGTCTGCTTACATGGGGGACAGGCCAGTCCTATTCACGACTGTTCAAGTTTGACCTAAATAATGGCGGTCCTGTTGTTGTTTGTGATCTATGCTCGTCATGGACACTATCGACTCCGATCACCTTGAATATCAAACTTCGAGGGGACATCAATTGGCAAGACATACCACCCCTCAATGGACGCACCGTTACTGCTCAGGACATCGTATTCAGTCTTAAACGACAGGCTACTATCGACTACCCAAACGCGTCCCTGTTATCGAGCGTAACTGAATTCACCGCTATCGGCGAAAACGAAATAGTTATCCGTCTCCTTACGCCCGATTCTGAGATATTGGAAAAACTCGCCGACTCTCACTCCCGAATCGTAGCCCCGGAGGTAGTTAAAGCAAACGGAGACCTACGCCGTGGCCCGACAATCGGCTCCGGACCATGGATCACCACTGATTCCCAAGCCGACATAACACGATTAATTGTTAATCCAAGCTATTACGGAGATATGCCCTATCTGGACGGACTCGATATTCAAGTTATGCCAGGCCAGGGAACCCGTGTGGCTGGTATGCGTTCGAAAATACTAGATGTTGCTCAAGCTGATTGGAGTTTCATCTCCGAGGCAACGGAAAAATTCGAAGAAATAGAGTGGATAGGGGTATCAAATTCTGCCGCAGGTATTGAGATAGCCATGAACACCGCGCGCTCACCGGTCGACAAGCAGGACGTTCGCAAGGCCATGATGCTGACATGGGATCCGCTTATCACCGATATGATGCAGGAAGATGCAACAGAAACCAAGGATTACCCGTTGGTTTCTCTGGGTCTGCCTCTTTTGGACCCAGATTGGCAACTGCCAACCACAGACTTCCAGAATCGATTCAATGATCAGAAACAAGCGCGTACCATGCTGTCCTCTACCGAAGGGGTACCCGCAGAAGGCCTAACGATCAAAGTGGGCGAATACGGGTCAGAATATATTGATATGGCCCAACACATGGCCGAAGAGCTGACATCATCTGGCATTCCAACGAATTTAGAACGAATCTCCACCAGAACTTTCGGGGACGAAGTATGGGTAAATGGAAACTACGACATATTTGTCGGTGCTCCCCTTCCAATTTCAAGCACGACCGGATACCTGTTCGCCATTCATCACTCGGATGGCCCCTGGAATACGACGGGATACTCAAACCCGGAGATAGACCAGCTTATTACGGCTCAGGCTGAGGAATACCGCCCAGATAAAAGAGCGGAAATACTACTCGAAATACAACAGAAGATCCTTGGCGGTTCTCACAGGTTCATCATCAAGAAAAGAAGCACGTATTGGATGTGGTGGGATTATGTTGAAAACTTTAATCCGACCACACCACGCGGCGACAGCGATTTCCTCACACAGGCCTGGTTATCGCAAACCGAGAGTTAATCGTCATTGACGATTATCATGAACTACTTTTTAAGGTGATCAGTCAAGGCGTCGTCCAAGCCTACCCAACTCAACAGAGCGCACTTGATACGAACCGGGAATTTACGTACACCACCCAGCGCTTCGATGTCACCAAGGATATCCTGCTCTTCTTCGGTAACCTCTTCACCCTTTAATAGTCGGCGCACGGAATCAACTGCTGCTTTGACCTCCGCATATGACTTCCCCTCAACCAATTCTGCGAGCAAAGATGCAGACGCCTGGCTAATTGCACAACCACGACCATTGATTCCGACCTGCGAAACTGACCCGTCAGAGACTTTAAGTTGAATATGGAATTCATCACCACAAAACGGATTATTCACTTCAAGATCAACGTCAGGGTCATCAACAGGTGCGGAATTGCGCGGGCTGCGGTAATGATCGAGTATGATCGCCTCGTACAGTTCGTCGAGGTCACCAAGACCTGATGTGCCACCCATCATGAATTGAAATACCCCGCTGTTTCACTGATTCCGTTCACCAGTTCATCAATCTCATGCTTGGTATTGTAGATATAAAAGCTCGCCCGGGCTGCTGCTACCACATCATAACTGCGGACAAGAGGCATAGCACAATGGTGCCCGGTGCGAATCGCTATTCCCAGCTGATCCAACCCCGTGCCGAGATCATGCGGATGGATCGAATCATGCATGAAGGAAATCACACCGCCTCGGAGTGTAGGATCTTTTGGCCCAATGATTTTCAGACTGGCAAGTGCAGACATCTGCTCCAGGGCATAAGCAGTTAATTCCTGCTCGTGCCGCCAAACATTTTCCATCCCCAGATTGTTCAGATAATCAACGGCGGCGCCAGTAGCAATAGCGTCAGCGATGTTAGGTGTGCCGGCTTCGAATTTATAGGGAAGGTCATTCCACTTGGCATCTTCATATGTAACTTCCAAAATCATGTCACCACCGAACATGAACGGCGACATATCGTTCAAAAGATCATATTTTCCGTATAGAACACCTATACCGGTCGGACCCAGCATTTTGTGTGCAGAAAAACACAGAAAGTCGACGTCCATAGCCTGCACGTCAACCGGCATGTGAGGAACACTCTGTGCAGCGTCAACGAGCACGACCGCTCCCACCTCGTGCGCCCTGCGAGTAAGTTCATCCACAGGATTTACCGTGCCTAGGACATTGGAAACATGGGTCGTCGAAACAATTTTAGTATTCGAGTCGATAATCTTGGAGATATTAGACATTTCCAATAACCCGTCTTTACCAGCAGCGATATACCGTAACTCGGCCTGCTTTTTCATCGCTAATTGCTGCCAGGGCACGATGTTTGAATGATGCTCCATGGCGGTGATCACAATGTTGTCACCCTTCGCCACATGCTCCTCTGCCCAGGTTGCGGCAACAAGGTTCAAAGACTCGCTAGTATTACGGGTCCAGATAACCGTTTCGGGTCTTGGCGCGTTTATAAACCCGGCAACCTTTTCCCGTGCTAATTCATAAGCGTCGGTCGCCTCGACGGAAAGGGTATGAACTCCACGATGCACGTTAGCATTCGTCTCTTCGTAATATCGCGTGAGTGCATCAATAACATGCCGTGGCTTCTGCGTAGTAGCAGCATTATCTAGATAAACGAGGTCCATGCCGTTGATCTTTCGATTTAAGATCGGAAAATCTGCTCGGACATCTTCAACATCAAAAGTATGGATCAGATTCTCACTGCCATTCATGTAGTACCTATCGTGTCTGACTCAGCTAAAAGTACAGGGATACGTTCGCTTGCCACTTGCTCCACAAAAGCGTTCAATGACTCTGGTTCGAACTCGTCTATCATCTCCTCGGCAAACCCCCGTATCAATATAGCCTTGGCGGCTTCTTCATCGATACCTCTGGATTGCAGATAGAAAAGCGTGTCACTGTCTACATGTCCGGCAGTAGCTCCATGCGCTGCAACCACATCGTCAGCATAAATTTCCAAAGATGGCTTGGCATCAATACGAGCCCCACGTGATAGCAGAAGGTTAAGATCTTTCTGGGTAGCATCAGATTTCTGTGCATCACGTTTTACGACAACCTTGCCACTAAATGCCGCGCGAGAATTACCCGAAAGTATGCCTTTATAGAATTGATCAGATGTACAACCTGGCTTGACATGAGTCGTGCTTATCTCCTGATCTTGCTGTTGCTGACCACTAGTCATATAAAGTCCATGCAGCGTGCAGCTAGCACCTGGAGCATCAAGAGATGTATGAATATCGTTGCGTGCAATCGACGAACCCACGGCAAAACTCGTGGAAGTAAACTGAGAATCCTCCATTTGAGCTACACGTGTAGTGGCTAGATGAAAAGAATTCTCATTTTCCATCTGTATTCGATAGTGGCGAATCGTTGCATCGCTAGCAGCAAAAATCTCAGTGACAGGAACCGATAATTGCCTTGAAAGGGACAGATTGACGTAAGTCTCAATCAAAGTAATAGAACTATCGGAACCAACATCAACCAAGAGTCTCGGATAGGATGCCCTGCTTTTCGCAGAATCTGAGGTGACAAATATCACCTGCACTGGATTTCCTAGTTTTACACCAGGAGCAACGGCAACGTAAGCTCCGTCACTCGCGAACGCAGTGTTCAAAGCGGTGAATGCATACTCTTCCCGACCTGCCAGACTGGCAAACTGCGACTCTATCTCACCACTACCAGAAGAGAACGCGTCCGAAAGGCTCCCGACGCTGACACCATCATCTTCAGTCAAGTTAGAAAGATCAGCGTTGAATCTACCGTCGACAACCACAGCGATGTTCCAGGTGTCATCCCATGGAGATGTCGATCGGACCTGATCAATCGATACCGATCCGGATAAGTCATACTCGAAATCAGATTCAGCAACTGGAGTGAGATTCGTGTATTTCCACAACTCGTTTCCACGTCTCTTAACAGGAATGCCCAACTCACTAAAAATGGACCAGGCCTGCTGACGGGTATCGGACAGCCACCCTGGTGACTTTGCCTGGTCAGCATTTTCGTAAGCTGATAGAAATTTTTCGACTGCCGCGGGCGAAGTAGCTAGTGTCATGATCAGCCAGTTGCCCCAGCCGCTGGTAAATACTCCCGGTACCCGTCTTTTTCCACCACAAGGGCCAATTCAGGTCCTCCAGTCTGCGCTATTTTCCCATCCACCAAAATATGAACTATGTCTGGAGTAATGTAGTTGAGTAGTCTCTGATAATGGGTCACCACGATAAAAGATCGTTCAGGGGAGCGCATCGAGTTAACCCCCTCAGCAACTATCCGCAACGCATCGACATCCAAGCCCGAATCTGTCTCGTCCAATATAGCCATACTAGGTTGAAGCACCTCAAGTTGAAGCATTTCATTCCGCTTTTTTTCTCCCCCAGAAAAACCCTCGTTGAGGGAGCGCTTTACGAGATCAGGATTGATCCCAACAGCCTCGACTTTTTCGTCGAAAAGCTTTGTGAAATTACGTACTGACATCTTTTCTTCACCGCGCGCTTCTGCCTTGGCATCGTGAGCTGCCTTTAGGAATTGCCAGGGCCTTACTCCAGGAATTTCCGCTGGATACTGAAAAGCCAAAAACAAGCCCAAATGAGCTCTCTGATCAGGACGAAGTTCGGCTATCGATTCTCCGTCGACAAGGATGTCACCATCTGTGACTTCATAATCAGGACGACCCATTAAGACATTCGCAAGGGTGCTTTTACCAGATCCATTAGGACCCATAATCGCGTGAACCTCGCCCTTGTTTACTTTTAGGTCTACCCCTTTGAGAATTTCAGAATTTTCTATATCCAGTACAGACGCGTGGAGGTTTTGTATTTCAAGCATTTATCTAATATTTCAAGTGATCAGTGGATTTTAATTTCGAGATAACAACACAAAGGGCTAACCAACAGCCCCTTCAAGTGACACTTTCAAAAGTTGTCCTGCCTCAAGAGCGAATTCAAACGGAAGTTCCCGAATCACGTCCCGGCTCCAGCCGGTGATAATCATGTGATGTGCTTCCTCTTCTGAAAGGCCACGTGCCATCAGATAAAAAAGCTGATCGTCACTGACCTTCGAAGTTGACGCCTCATGTTCAAGGCGTGCAGTAGGATTCCGAACTTCAATATAAGGAACCGTGTGGGCACCACACTGGTCCCCGACTAGGAGAGAGTCACACTGGGTGTGGTTCACCGCATTCTCGGCACCGGGCATAATCTGCACCTGGCCTCGATAAGTGTTGTTGCCCCGGCCAGCGGAAATACCCTTCGATACGATCGTTGACTTGGTATTCTTCCCTATGTGAATCATCTTTGTGCCAGTGTCAGCCTGCTGATGGTTGTTAGCCAATGCAACTGAGAAAAATTCACCGACTGAGTTGTCGCCCCGTAATATGACACTAGGGTACTTCCACGTGATAGCCGAGCCGGTTTCGACTTGTGTCCAGGAAATCTTGGCATTCTTATCTGCACGACCCCGCTTCGTAACAAAGTTATAAACTCCGCCCTCACCCTCAGGAGTCCCAGGGAACCAATTCTGTATCGTCGAGTACTTAATTTCAGCATCATCCAAAGCGACTAGCTCTACAGTCGCAGCATGAAGTTGGTGTGTTTTGCGGAATGGCGCCGTGCAGCCTTCCAAATACGACACATAAGCGCCCTTGTCTGCAACAATCAGCGTACGCTCAAACTGGCCTGAACCCTCAGTGTTTATACGGAAATAAGTCATTAACTCGATAGGACACTTCACGCCAGGCGGTATGTACGCAAAAGACCCGTCGCTAAACACCGCAGCATTGAGAGTTGCGAAGAAATTATCTGTGTAAGGCACCACCGATCCGAGATATTTCTTAACCAGTTCCGGATGATTTTTCACGGCCTCACTGAAGGAACAAAAAATAATCCCTAGCTCCCCCAACTGCTCTTCCATTGTTGTCGCAACCGACACAGAATCAAACACAGCGTCCACAGCAACACCAGCTAGTTTGGCCCGTTCCTGTAAAGGGATACCCAGCTTCTCAAAAGTAGCGAGCATCTCTGGATCAACGTCATCAAGGCTTTTAGGAGCTTCTGTGGCAGCTTTTGGTGCAGCGTAGTAATAGATATCCTGATAATCGATGCTTGGGTAATCGATCATTGCCCAGTCCGGTTCACCCTCGCTATCGCTCAGTTGAACCCAATGGCGGTATGCCTTCAAACGCCACTCGAGCAACCAAGCTGGCTCATCTTTCTTAGATGAAATCAAACGGACAATATCTTCACTAAGACCCTTGGGAGCCAGGTCTGTTTCCACATCAGTGACAAATCCCCACTGATATTCCTGACCTGACAAGTCTGACTCGCGTGAAATCGTTTTCTGGTTCGCCAATAAGCTGCTCCACTGGGACAATCATCCAGCCTGAACAGCAGTGAATCACTAGTGTTCAGGTTTATGAACGATATTTTTATTCCGTACTAAAAGAGTCAGGTTTTATTTTAAATCCACTTAATCCCGTCGTCAACGAATTTCGTAACTAAGAAGCAAAACTGGTGTAATTGCAAAAACCTATACCTTTGCCTGCAAAAAAATATCGTCCTACCCGCTTTCACTAAATACCATGATTTCAAATGAGTAAAATTAGGATCACAACTCAATATTTACTCCCAAAACCCTCAATGCCGATAGACACCTACGAACCCGATGCTATATTCAGATATGAAGTCATAAAAAGTGATCCTTTAAACCGAAAGGGAAATCGTGAAGTACGAAGCTGTAATTGGCCTGGAAACTCATGTCCAGCTGAAGACACGCAGCAAAATGTTTGGCACGTCAAGCGCCAATTATCAAACCGCAGAACCCAATACGGTAGTTGATGAAGTAAGTATGGCCTTGCCTGGGACGCTTCCAGTCGTAAACAAAACAGCTGTTGAATACGCAATGATGATCGGTATGGCCATCAACTGCAATATCGCCAGGGTAACTAAGTTCGACCGCAAGAACTACACCTACCCAGATTTGATGAAGGGTTACCAAATAACCCAGATGGACGAACCAATATGCTACGAGGGCTACCTCGATCTACCAATCGATCCACCTGTTCGCGTTAGGATCAACCGGGTCCACATGGAAGAAGACGTTGCAAGACTCATCCACGTCGAAGGTCCAAATGGAGGAACAGTTCACTCTCTTTTAGACATAAACCGTGCAGGGACACCATTAATGGAGGTAGTGACCGAACCAGATATGCACACTCCTGAGCAGGTCGAGTCATATATTAATAGCCTTCAGCACATCGTACGATATTTGGGCGTAGGCACTGCCAACATGGAGGAAGGGTCTTTCAGATGCGACGCCAACATCAGTGTCCGACCTGCCGGATCAACAAATCTCACAACCAAAGTTGAAGTAAAAAACATGAATCGCGTACGAGCGGTTGTACGTGCAGTTGAATACGAAATCGAGCGTCAGATAGCAGCGGTAGAATCAGGCGAGCGAATTGTCCAAGAAACCCGCGGCTGGGACGACGGTAAAGGAATAACCGTTTCTCAACGTAGCAAAGAAGAGGCTAATGACTATCGCTACTTCCCTGAACCAGATATCCCTCCGTTGGTCATAGACGAAGAATGGATCTCCAGCACCCAAGCTAAGATGCCCGAATTGCCAATCACAAGAAAAAACAGGTTTATCAGCGAATGGGGCCTCAGCGAATACGATGCCAATCTACTAACCGTCCTGCGCTCAACTGCCGACTATTTCGAATCAGTATGTAGAAGTGTCTCTGGATCTTCGGACAAGGTGAAACACGAGTTTGCTAAAGAAGTCTCAAACTGGTTGAACGGCGAAATGACGCGCCTTATGAACATCGACGAAATTACCGATATGACAGACACCAAGATAGCCCCTGAATCACTGGCGGCACTTGTAGAAAAATTTCGCAAAAGAGAGTTAAACAATAACGCCGCAAAGCAAGTGTTCGAAGCAATGTACACCAAAGGCACAGCACCCGAAAAAGTGATCGAACTACTTGGCCTTGGAATGGTATCCGGTGCAGACTCACTCGGCCCGATAATCGATGAAGTCATCGCCAACAATGAAAAGGCAGTAAATGACTACCTGGGCGGAACAGAGGCATCTCTGAAGTTCCTCATTGGCCAAGTTATGAAAGCAACGCGCGGTCAAGCTGATGCGGTGCAGGCAACTCAAATGATCAAAAAACAACTGTCAGAAAAATAGTCTGAATATGAAACCAGATATATACAACATCTGAAACCATGATTCGCTCATTGATGTCCGCTTAACTATGGCGGGATTGTTACTGTGGCATTAATATGGTTAGCTGTTGCGTGTAGCCGTACATCACATTGAGTAATTTAGTGACTTACTATCGCGCATAGGAAATTTTATGGAAACCGTTTTTAGCATAATACTTATAATCGTTGCAATAACTCTGATCATTGTGCTTCTTCTACAAGCCCGCGGTTCTGGCTCATCTCTATTCGGAGAAGCATCAAGCACCTTCCGCTCGCGTCGTGGTGTTGAGCAGCTTTTGTTCCGCACTACCATTGTGCTCGCAGTAATCTTCGTCGGCGTTGCGATCGCCAATGTAAGATTCAGCTAGGTCAGGCTAAATCTAGACCTATTCACAATCGACCCACCCAGTTAATTTCGGCCCAGACGTGAGTTCTACCACTATGCAGTCAGACGACATCTCAAAATTCATAGTGGAAATTAACACGAATGAATCACTCGACCCATCAGTGGTCGGGAGCAAGGCAGCCGCTGTTGCCGAACTGGTCAAACACAAAATAAAAGTCCCGTCATGCTTCACAATTAAGACCAGTGTTTTTAATGATTTCATCCGGCCGATAGCTGGTGAAATTACGGCCATTCTCTCAAAGGTCGAGATAGCCAACGTTTCTTCAGCCTTCGAAGCCGCCGAGTCTATCTTCGACATCCTAGCGTCGCAAAAATTACCCGTCGGCCTAACCGAAAGTGTTAAGTCACGATTAATATCGACGAAATGCACAATGGCAGTACGATCTTCAGCAACTACAGAAGACCTGAAAGATGCCTCGTTTGCTGGCATATACGAGACATTTCTCGATGCTACTACACTGGAATCCGTTCTCAGACGGATCCGAGATGTATGGGCCTCCTATTACACAGGACGGGCCATTTCCTATCGTCAGCAAAAAGGAATTGCCCACCAAAGCGGTTCTATGGCCGTACTGGTGATGGACTTGATTGACGCTGAAGCTGCAGGAGTCATGTTCACACGTGACCCAAGGGATGGAAGCGATCATATTCTCATAAATGTAGCGTTAGGTCTTGGCGAGGGTGTGGTATCGGGTGAGGCCGAGGCTGATTCTTTCGTTCTTGAGACACGTTCAATGGAAATCACCAAAAGAAACGTGATCGATAAGGAATGGATGTTCAAGCCACGCACTTCTGGAACTCTCAAACGCGTAAGAGTTCCAAGTGAAAAACGTGGTTCCCCGGCTGTTACAGACTCGACTCTAAAAGCATTAGCCAAAACCGCTATGGAAATCAAAACTGCCACAGGAAGCCACAGGGATATCGAATTCGCCCTAAAAAACGACACTATTCACATACTGCAGTCACGTCCTATAACAGCAGGGGGCAATAAAAAAATCAAGTTCCCTGTTAGGTGGGCGGACTCTATTGAACGAAAGCGTCACTGGACCATACGAGGAACTGAACCCGCCCTACCGTTACACATCGACTATGTCCTTGCCTCAGCAGAAGCAGAAAAACGTTCTATTGCAACAGTCGGACAGTACATGGGTAGACGAAATCTAAAAAAAATTGTCAATGGATACATATTCACCGCTGAGCCAGACTATGATTCCGAAGTATTGGAATCACGCCTGCAAAAGCACCACGACAAAGGCAATGAGTTTTTAGAAAAGGGCACAACACTTTACTACGAAGAGGTAGAGCCTCAGTTATTGATAAACCTCGATAACCTAGATCATATCCGTCCCGAAGATCATGCCACCCTACCGGAGCACATCGCTAACCTTAAAGCCACCACATTAGCTGCAGCTGAGCATCAATCAAATCTCCACTGGCAAAGCTGGGGTGGTTTCAGAGAAAAAGGTGGACTTGAAAAATTATTCACCGAAATAACTGGTCGCCCCGCAATGGATGCATCATCTCTAACAATGGCGATCGATCATATGACGGCGCGACTTACTCGAAGACTCATGAACTTGGCTAGACTCGTCAAATCAGATCAATGGTTGATCAAGATATTTGAGAATCGCGACTACGACACGTTATTCGCACGCGGGAACGGCGTCAGACCGTCAGTGTCCAAGTTCCGAATCAGATTTCGAGCGATGATGAAGATCTGGGGATGCCGAAACGGTATAGGTTACGGTACAGCATGGAAACCTACAGACCCGACATGGAACATGAAGCCAGAGATCCCGTTAGATGTTATCGGTTCATTCGTGCGGCAGGACATTACGGAACACATGAGGTTGCTTAGAAACCTAAAGGGCAAGCGAAAGAAGGCAATCGAGTCAGTTCACGCTAAGATCGGCGGCAACAAAAACCTGCGAGAAGCATTCAGAGCAGAACTTTTCAAGGCGACCAATTACGTAAAAATGATGGAGGATCACAATTATCTCATAGAACAAAGGACATTCGGCGAATACCGCGAATCGATCAATCGAACCGGTGTAGCGCTAAAGCGCAAAAAATGGATAGATGCCGTAGATGACATTTTCTACTTGAGATTAGCTGAATTAGATGACGCCGCCGATTCCCAAGATTACACGTCCCTAAAATCCATAGTCGCTCGATCGAAAGAAGCATTCAAGAAAAATTCAAAATTATCGCCACCAGAATCCCTTGGCGCCAAGCCAAATAAAAAAGATGGTACTGAAAATGTTGAAAAAAAATCCCAAGGATTAAGTAGTGACGGTCAAATACTTCATGGCGAGCCTTCATCACCTGGTTCATTTACCGGCAGAGCGAGAGTAGTGATTACCAGGACATCCAAGCCACCCAGCGTAAAAAAAGGGGATATATTGATCACCGAGAACACCGGGCCGGACTGGGTGCCTATCTTCCCCTTAATAGGAGCTCTCGTACTGGATGGAGGGGACAACTTCCAACACGCCTCCCTAATTTGTAGAGAGTACGGCATACCTTGTGTTATTAAAACAAAGCAAGGTACGGAAGCAATAGCGAACGGTCAAATCGTCAAAGTTGACGGGTCTAATGGAGTGATCACCCTTAACCCGATGACCTAGATCAGGTGTATCCCACCTACTTGAGATTTTTTCAACGCAAAACACTTAATCTCGAGACCAAACGGTATCTTCACCAGTATCCGAGATGGAGATCCCTGCTGCCGCCAGTTGATCCCGCACACTATCGGCTTCATCCCAGCGTTTATCGGCTCTCGCATTTTTCCGCGCTTGTACCAACGCCTCAATCTCTCGGTCACTCAATCCAATTTTGGGGGGGGGAGTTCCCAAACTCATCCCCAATACACCAGTAAGCCTACGCACCGTTTCAACTGCACCAGAAACATCCATTTGATTGTCGCGCCCACGATTTATTTCACGGCATAGGTCAAACACAGAAGCAAGAGCTTTAGGCGTGTTCAAATCATCATCCATGGCTTCAATAAAACGCTGTTCGTACGACGTAAAATCTACGGAATCTCCAGAGTCACCGGGCTCAATATCAACCGTTTGACGAATTCGGCGCATAGATCTTTCCGCCGTCTCAATAAGTTTTTTATCAAGCAGCGGATTCGTACGATAGTGACTTTGCAGTATCCAAAGTCGAATTGCATCTGAGCTGTATTCTTCAAGAGCAGAATTAACGTTGAATGCATTTCCAAGTGACTTGCTCATTGTCGCGCCTGACGTTCGCAATAAACCGTTATGCATCCAAATTTTTGAAAAAGGTACCGCCCCAGACGCTGACTCGCTCTGAGCAATCTCATTTTCATGGTGTGGGAAGATCAGGTCTAGACCACCACCATGGATATCGATTTGCTCACCCAAGTGCTTAAACGCCATTGCTGAACATTCGATATGCCAACCAGGTCGCCCTGGACCCCAGGGACTCTCCCACTGCGGTTCATCAGGTTTGACGGCTTTCCAAAGAGCGAAATCAGACGGATCCTCTTTGCCCTCCTCTATCTCAATTCTGGAACTCTCAAGCATTTCATCGATATTCTGGCCACTCAATTTCCCATAGTCAGACTTATCCCGAACTCGATAGTAAACAGATCCATTGGATGCATATGCTGATCCGCCATCAACCAAACGACAAATCAAGTCTATGATTTCAGGCATATCCTCAGTAGCCCTAGGGTGCACAGTCGCCCGTTGTACATTAAGCCCATCGATCGATTGGAAAAACGACCGAATGTACTTGTCCGTGACCTCTTCCGTTGAAATACCATCTTCCCTAGCACGATTAATAATCTTGTCGTCCACATCCGTGAAGTTTTGAACTTTACGGACTTTAAACCCGCGGTATTCAAGATATCGGGTAAGTACATCAAATACTATGCTGCTGAGTGCATGACCAAGATGCGAGTCATCGTAGACGGTAACGCCGCAAACATAAATCTTAACTTCATCGCCAAGTGGAGCGAACTCTTCTTTAGAACGGGTAAGAGAGTTGTAAATCTGAATCATTCTTTTATGGGAATCAGGGTTGCGATGGCTTGAGCAGCAATGCCCTCGCCGGCACCTATCGAACCTACCGAATCGGTCGAGGTGATTTTTATATTGATGGTGGAATTGTCTAAACCGTCTATCTCGCCTATCTTCGCCGCCATACTTAATGCCTCGGCAGCAAGTTTAGGCCTCTGGGCAATGATCGTAGCATCAACATGTTCTACCAACCAGCCATCTAAAAGTGCCTTACGAGCAGACTCTGCAATAAATTTTGTAGAATCGAAATTGATGTATCGCTCGTCTGAAGAGGGAAATTGACCTCCAAGGTCACCAAGATTGGCAGCTCCAAGAATGGCACTGGCAATAGAGTGAAGCAGAACGTCTCCATCAGAATGACCATCGAGGTGATAGCCAAAATCGATGTCGACGCCTCCGAGCCGCAGTGGGCCACCAACAACGAGACGATGCCCATCAAAACCAATTCCAAATATAGATCCTGACGGTCCCGACCCTGAGAGACTTGACTGCCCTAATCGCTGCTCAAGAATTAGACTCGCCAGATGTAAGTCTTCAGGTGTAGTGATTTTTATGTTTTCATCCGAACCACTAAAGGTAGCAACTATCCCGCCTGAGGATTCCACCATGGATGCATCATCTGTCACGTCATCTCTGACTACGTCATGAGCCGTGTTGAGCACGTCGTATCTGAATATTTGTGGTGTTTGAATCGCCCAAAGCTCAGATCTATCGAGTGTGTCGGTGATTATCTTATGGGGTGCAACTTTGATTGTGTCCTTGACTGGGACCGCAGCGATTCCGGCTCCGATCGCACGGGCAGTCGACATGCCGCGCTCTATAAGCTCGTGATCTACAAATGGTCTTGCACCATCATGCACTGCGACAAATTCGGGGATCTCGTTTACATTAGAGGCAAGAACATCTAGTCCGATCT
>Ga0209228_1000908_pt1 | contig 15122 bp, 10 predicted proteins | sample METZYME_3_150m_FD_187547 | JGI IMG/M metagenome (GOLD analysis project Ga0209228, IMG submission 187547) | Marine microbial communities from oxygen minimum zone in mesopelagic equatorial Pacific - METZYME_3_150m (SPAdes) (version 2) | ecosystem: Environmental > Aquatic > Marine > Oceanic...
ACAGCCGGATTACCGGTATGTCCCTGGCCGTCTCCCGGCCTTCCCGGCTTCATCTGATTCAGCCGCAACATGGAAGGATTCAGGTACAAAAGTGATGAAGTGTCGTGGGTACCTGCGTGACCCCCTACATCTTCTGCACTGATGTTCTGGCTGATTACCCAGTCATCACCTCGACCGGGGTAGAAATCTGAAACATGATGCACACGCACGTTAGTTTCTGTCCACTCTTCGTTTAACTTCTCTGCCACAAACTTTTGTGTGGCCTGATTGCCCCCGCTGTCTCCTATGAACGCTATATCCAGGAAACCGTGTTGTCTGAAACTGCGGGCCGTAAACTCCAACACACTGCCGAAAACATCTTCGGGAATAGAGATCGTACCGGCAAAACGCATGTGGCTGGTGGGAGGATCTATATCTCCTTCAGGAACGTAGGCAACCACCGGCGCAACCAACGTATCACCGAGTTGATTCGCGATTTCACCAGCCTTGTACTTCACCAGATAATTGTGCTTGCCCAGCACCATGTGCGGACCATTCTGCTCTGTTCCACCAGTGGGCACGATGATAGTTGTCCTACCCTGATCTATAGCATCTCGAACTTCGATCCAGGTAAGGTCCTCGATGAATACACTATTTGGTGACTGAGCAATCGAAGCAGTTAACATCAGGCCAAGCAGCAACGGTGCTTTTTGGAGTATGTCATTCATGTCTTTACTCTTTGTTTAATTATGATCCCTTGAACACAGGCTTACGCTTGTCCACAAACGCCGTTCTTCCCTCTTCATAATCTTCGCTGAGGAAACAGTCATTCACAAGTTTCTCAATGTATTCAGGAGCCATTTGTCCCGGGTCTTTCACTACTTCGTTAACAGCGGCCTTGATGGAGCCGATAGTAAGTGGAGCGTTATTTGCTACGGCGCTGGCATATTCCAGCACTTTTTCTAAAAGACTCTCGCGGGTAACTACCTGGTTGATAAGACCAATACACTGCGCTTCTTCGCTTTCGAGGAACCGTGCGCTGAACAGAATGTCCTTAGCGAACGAAGGGCCGACAATAGAAGCCAGGGTCTTAATCGAGTCATAGCTATAACCCAGGCCTAATTTTGCCGCAGGAATGGCAAAGCACGAATCCTCAGTAGCAATGCGTACATCGCAGTTCAGTGCCAGGGCCATGCCACCACCGACACAGAAACCCTGAATCATGGCAATAGTCGGATTTTTAAAGCTAGCCAATTCGTTCTGCGCTTCGTCAAAGGCGGCTTCGTAGGCATCCCTTTGTTCCTGACTATTGCGTTTTTCCCCAAACTCTGAGATGTCCGCGCCAGAAACGAAAGCCTTTGGCCCCGCGCCCTTTAGGATAACGACTCTCAACGAATCATCTTGCGCCAATTGCTTCAGCACATCTGCCAGGGCCAACCACATCTCCATCGACATGGCATTGTGTCGCCTCGGGTTATTGAAAGTGATCCACCCAATACTCTTATCCACTGCAGCAAGTATTTTCGGGGAAAGTGATTTTATTTCCATGTCGTTTCTTTTCCTTTATTTACCAATACCAATTTTCACAGCACCGCTTTCGACTATTTCATCAATCCGTTCTTCACTGTAATCCAGTTCCCTGAGAATCTCCACGCTATGCTCACCAAGGTCCGGACCTGGTCTTTCAAAGCGCACGCCGTGCTCGTAATTCGACATGTTGATAGGTGAGCGCAGCAAATCGAAATCACCCAACTGTTCATGGTGAGCAGTTTTGGTCATGGCCAGGAACTTCACCTGCTCGTCTATAAAAGCCTGTTGAATATCGTTTATTGGCCCACAGGGAATACCGAATGAATTAAATTTTTCCACCAGCTCCGCGGTAGGATGTCGGTTGGTGAAGGAGTTTATCTCCTTCCAAAGGTCTTCGCGATGGTTCAACCTGCCTTCAACGGAAGCGTAGTCATCATTGCCAGCCAGTTCTTCGGCCTCCAACGCATCGCAAAATGCCTTGAACATCTTGTCTGTGCTGGCAGCTATATTCATCATGCCATCGGAGGTGTCGAATACCCCCATAGGCGAAAGAGTTGGATGGTTGTTGCCTTCCTGACCGGGTACTTCGCTATTCATTGTGTATCTCGCTGCCTGGAAGTCCAACTTGCTGAGCATCGCTTCCAACAAGGAAGTGTGCACCCATTGTCCTTCGCCTGTCCGTTCTCTTTGTAGCAGAGCCAACAATATACCCTGCCCGAGAAACATACCGGCGGAAGTATCACTCACGGCGATGCCAACTCGCATCGGACCACGACCTGGTTCCCCGGTGATTGACATCAGGCCGCTCATGCCCTGAATAACCTGGTCCACTGCTGGCCGCTTCGAGTAAGGCCCTTCCTGGCCGAAGCCGGAGATGCTAGCGTAGATGATCGCTTTATTTATTTTCTTCACCGATTCGTAATCAATGCCTAGTCGGCCCTTTACATCGGACCGAAAATTCTCCACCACAATATCTGCCTTTCTAACCAGATCGAAGAACACTTGCTTGCCGATCGCAGCCTTCAGATTGATACACAAACTGCGCTTGTTGCGGTGCAGATTCTGGGAGTCAGGCCCGTGACGCTTTCCGGCTATATCCCCTTCAACCGGCGCCTCAATGCGAATCACATTAGCGCCCCAGTCTGCCAGCAAACGAACAGCTGTGGGCCCAGCCCTAGCTATGGTCAGATCCAGCACGGTGTAGCCGGATAGTGGCAGTGATTGCTGGTCCATACAGTTTCCATTGACTCTGCGGTGGAAGGAATGTGAAGAATAAATGCCATTCTTGAGCAAGTCCAAGTATAAAAACGGCCTGAAGAGAAAGGTATGGACTACTAATGGGCGCGATTTTGCTGTATTTAAGGGTATACAAAGAATTCTCCTACATATAAAAATTATGACAAAGAGGCACCGATGAAGCTCCGTCAGTCACACCTCCTTCGCAGTCTCATGGTAATCGCCGGGATTATGTCCGGAACGCTTCCGAGCACGCTAGCGCAAAACACTTCAGAGCCCTGGAACTGGTCTGAAGAGTATGTCCTGTCTCAGGTCAACCAGGTGCGGGCCGGCAGAGACTTGAATCCGGACTCCTGGCCTGGTGGTGCCCGGGTCGCTGTATTACTGTCCTACGATGTGGACAATGAAACCATCCAGGGACTGCGCACCGGTAACATAAACATCGGGCAGCTCTCACAGGGGCAGTATGGTTCGCGCGTCGCGCTGCCGCGCATAGTGAAACTAATGGATGAACAAGAAATACCTGCCACCTTTTTTTTTCCTGCCTGGAGTCTTAAATTGGCTCCCGAACAGGCAGATATCATCCAGCAATCAGGCCGTCACGAGATTGGGGTGCATGGCTGGATACACGAACTGAACACCTCGCTAGATGGTGCTACGGAATCAAGATTGTTAGCTCAAGCAGTTGATCAAATCGAAGCAATCACCGGAACCCGGCCAGTTGGTTACCGCGCCCCTTCCTGGAACCACAGCCCCAACACTTTGCAAATCGTGCGAGACATGGGTTTTCTTTATGAAAGCTCTCTGATGCATGATGACCGGCCCTATGAACTATTGCAGGATGGTGAGCCCACAGGTGTAGTGGAGTTACCTGTGGAATGGATACTGGATGACGCCCCTTTATTAAATCCTCTAGGGTCACGCTATATGAATCCACGGGATGTCATGCACGTGTGGATGGATGAATTCGATAAGGCCTGGGAGGAAGGCACCATGTTCTTGCTTACCATGCATCCCCACGTGATTGGGCATCGTTCCAGGTTAGTGGCTTTGGAAGGTTTGATCGAACACATCAAATCCAAGGATCAGGTATGGTTCGCTACCCATGAACAAGCTGCTCACTATGTGCGAGAAAGGGCGGGTATGGATTAGCCTCAAAGCTGAGTTGATATTAAAAGACTAAACCAAAAAAAGAGAAAGCAATGGAAACAATTTACAGTAAAGGCCTAACAAGAATAATAATTAGCGGTGCTTTCGTTGCTTCATTCAGTGCTGAGCAATCATTTCTATATGCCGCCGAAGCTGATCAGCCTGCAGCCTCTTTCACCGCAAACCAAGCAACCCAGGGGGAAGTTGCTTATGTTGCACATTGTGCATCCTGCCATGGCGCTAACCTCGAAGGTTTTGGACTGGTTCCCAGCCTCAGTGGCACCTACTTTGCCGAACGCTGGGGTAATAAGGCCGTGGATTTACTGGCCGGGGATGTCCGCCGTATGCCGCCAGGCGCCGAGAATACATTAGGTGCTACTGCCTACACTGAACTCCTGGCGTATATTTTACTACACAACGGGATCTCTGCCAGTGAACAAGTCCTGCCTGAGAGTATCTCCGCATTGAATGCTCTGGTTATTCCAGCGGAGCAACTGGGCAACCAGAATGTAACAGTAGCAAACCCCCTAATTTACTTTACCGATGGTCCAATTTCGAACTCACCACGACTGCAAAATTTAAGCCCGGTTACCGACAACATGTTATTAAATCCTCCCGCCGGTGACTGGCTTAATTGGCGCCGCACTCTCGATGCCTCTGGTCATAGTCCACTGGATCAGATCACGAAAAACAATGTCAGTAACCTTCAAATGGCCTGGGGCTGGTCACTCCCTACCGGTGCCAATATGATGACACCGATCGTACATGACGGCGTGCTTTTCGCGTACAGCTTTGGTGATGTGGTTCAGGCGCTCGACGCCGCAACAGGAGAATTATTATGGGGATTTCAGAGGGAGCTGGAACCGGGCCGTGTCCCTGATTCCAAAAAAGGAGTCGCCATCTACGATAATAAGCTCATCATCCCCACCTCGGATATGCACCTTATTGCCCTAGATGTGAAAACAGGACAACCATTATGGGACCATAAGGTTGATATCGGTGATGAAGACGGACACTGGTTCAAGAGCGCACCCATAATAGCTAATGGCAAAGCAATTATAGGATTGACCGGCAGGCAAGCCGTAGAGGGTGGTGATTTTATTCTCGCTGTGGACATGGAAAGCGGCAAAGAAGTATGGCGCTTTTGGACGGTTGCCCGTCCCGGCGAACCCGGTGGTGATACCTGGAATAATCTGCCTCTGGATCAACGCACTGGAGGTTCGGTATGGATACCCGGCAGCTTCGATCCCGAATTGAATCTGGTTTACTTCGGTCCCGCTCCTACATATGACACCGAAGATCTGAGGCTTGGCCCGGACGATCAAGATAAAAACAACGACGCACTCTATACCAACAGCACCGTAGCACTCGATGCCGACACCGGTGAACTGATTTGGCACTACCAACATGCGCGCAATGACCAGCTCGACCATGACTGGGCCTATGAGAGACAGATCCTTGAAATACCTGTTAACGGCGTGATGCGCAAAGTAGTCGTAACGGGCGGCAAGCTGGCTATATTCGAAGCGATGGATGCGGCCACTGGCGAGTACCTCTGGTCCATAGATCTCGATATGCAAAATGTTGTAGCAGAAATCAATCCAGCAACCGGTGATAAGACACTTTTCCCCAGAGCGATCCCGTCACTGGATGACGTACTAAGCGAATTCTCGCTGCCAGGCATCTGCCCAGACTGGCTCGGTGCCAGAAATATGCAATCCTCTTCCTATAACCCAGCGACCCAGATGCTGTATATCCCAATCTCAGACACCTGCTTGGATGACAACTCTAACGAACGCTGGCAGAAATACCCCGATATTTCTACTAACGGTACTTATGGCATCATAAAAGCCGTCAATTTGGCTAACAAAGAAGTAGTTTGGACCAAACGCCAGACTGGCCCCCAAGCCGCCGCCAACCTGATTACAGAAACCGGACTTCTATTCATTGGATCGGTGGACCGCTGGTTCAAGGCTTTAGATCAGGAATCAGGGGAAGTGTTGTGGGAACGTCGCCTGGATAACGCCCTCAACTCCTATCCGATCACCTACCAAGTTGACGGCAAGCAGTATGTCGCAGTAGCAACCAATACGGGGGGTATACATACACGTACGATGCAAAACGCAGCAGGTATCAACCTTCCTCCGACCGGGGCGACGCTATGGGTCTTTGCTTTGCCGGACTAAAACCGGGAAACCAAAACAGACAGTGTTCCCAACATAGCCGACCAGCCTTTTCCTCGTTAAGTTATTTGATCTAAATTTTCAGGAACCAAACCGGTACCGGAGTTTTATTGCCAGAGTATCGGCAATGCGGTCATTCCAAGATCGCTCTAATAAGTCTTGAAAAGTGAATTTGCCATGATTGGTCAGAATTCACCATTAGTTTTCCTTGTTTCTGTCCCTTCAATAGCCAGTTGCTGCTTTTTAATATTCGCTAACAAAATTTGGCAGAAGGAAGCAAACCGTGAAATGGTGGAAGAATACCCAAAACGCAATCTTCGTGGAAAATGAGACTTACAAATGGGCAACCCCGAAATCCAGTATTAACCGTCGACTCATCTATCTGTCAGCTCTATTTGTGCTGGCGAGCCTCTTATTCAGCGTCTTAAAATAAACTCGGCTCATTAACGGGCTTGAAGTTGCGCTTCAACCGCGAGATTTTCCTCGCCTCTTTGTATCTCGAGCTGTACAACATCACCTGGGGCAGACTGACGCAGCAGATTGGAATAGGTTTGTAGATCATTTAGTGGCTGCCCATTGAAGCTACGAAGCACATCACCGGCTTGCAGCCCGGCTTCAACCGCGGCGCTGTCGGGAGCTACGCCGGAAATACGCACACCATCTCCTGCATAGTTGAAATCAGGTACTGTACCCAGGCTCGCTTCCCGCTCACCGGCCTGACCACTGAGCTCAATCACTTCGGCCCCTTGCAGGTTCACTCGCAGTGGATCGGCACGATCCGCCAGATAGACCATGGCCTCTTCCACCCACAATGCCACCTCCGACATGCCGACTGCATCCAGTTTGTCTGAAGTGTCACTGGGCTGGTGATAATCCAGATGAGCACCACTGAACAGGTGGATGGCAGGTACACCACCATTAAGAAAGCTCACGTGGTCACTGCTGGCTATAGTTTCGCTGGGAAACTCAGACTGAACGCCAACTGTAAAACCGATGCCCTGAGCCATGAACGGCCACTCGTAAGCGCTGTCACTACCAAATACCTGTAGAATTTGCCCTCCAAGGCGCCCTACACCATCGAGATTGATCATGGCGAAGATATCTTTGCCAGCAAAACCACCTGATGGGTTTTGAACAAAATGCTGTGAGCCTATCAGACCAGATTCTTCGCCAGTGAAGGCGACAAATAGAATAGGCCGCTGCGGAGAAAACGTTCGGGATAATTTCGCTGCCACTTCAATCAGAACGCTAACGCCCGAGGCGTTGTCATCAGCGCCAGGGTATATCTCGCCTGTTTCTGGATCAATTCCGAGGTGATCATAGTGCGCTCCCAGTATTACGGGCTGCGCATTTACACTCCTGTTTATACCGGCAATCATTCCAACAACATTCGCCAGTTCGATGTTGCCGTAGCCTGCCAGTGTTTCGCGCCAGAATTGGAGATAGGTGCCTCCCAACGGCTGTAATCCAGCGGCACGAAACTGGTCCGCTATGTACAATGCGGATTTATGAAGCCCCTCACTTTTGAGCCCTCTTCCCTCTTTATCCGCACTGGTTAACCGGGTGCTGTGGCGAAGCAACTGCTCCGGCAGGTACTTAGGCGGTAGCGAAGCAATAGGTTCTGGGACGGGCAAGCTATCCCAATGTATTGGCTTAGTTAGTTCAGGATTTATCCATTGGAGGGGTGAATCTGGGCTGGCCCAAATGCCTGAGACATCATTGGTTGGTTCATCACCAACGAAACTCAGATAGGAATATTTGCCATAGTGCGGCAGCTTCTCGATCATACCCGGCATGGCTATCATGTCGTCAATATGTATCCAACCCACCGCGAGCTCGGGATCGGTGGGGTGGCGGCCCGTCATCACGGCGGTACGGTTGATATAGGCAATCTCGCTTCCCGCCAGCGATACTCCATTATCGGAAGACTCCACTCCGTAGGGCTTGACCGAAGCGAAAACATCATCCGAAAACAGATTTTCTCTTCCGAAAACCCACACGGACTTGTCGGTGGGTAAAGTCTCAATTTCATCAGCATAAAGTATTTCAAATTCAACGCCCTGTCCGAACGTCTCCGCCATCTGCTCCCAATGCTGGCTCTGCGAACGAGGTAGCACAAAGGCAATCTTTCTTGCACCAAACAACTCTCCTATTGTGGGCGGTGTCTCTTCCCGGTCAAGCTGCCGGAAAACGTCGAAGAATGGATCTACCAAAACAGCCTGCAGATTTTCGTAATCCTCGGCCATGACACCTTCTAATTTCTGGGATAAGGATACATCATAAATCTGCGGCTCAGGCTCGTCTTCATAATAAAGAGCGACCGGGACCTTCAATCTATAGGGATCACCGAACTGGGTCTGAGCGAACATGATGCGGGCCTGGTTGTTATTCGCCTCTTCCACTACCACCGACAATTCCGGTGCTCCGATGCGGTTAACCCATTGGTAGAAGAATGGGCCCAGGTCGACCCCGCTCAGCTGGGAATAAAGATTCGCAATATCTGTGAATGACACGCGCTTATACTTGTAATCGCGGTAGAGTATTTGCAACCCTTCGACAAACAGCTCGTCCCCTAGCTCAATTCGTAACATGTGCCATAACATCAAGGTCTTGCCGTAACCCACGGCTTGGGTAGCTGCGGAATTACGGGAAGTGAACTCGGCCAATGGAAAGTCGGTACTTTCTGCCACGTAGTTTTTATAGCGGGCCAGCATTTCCTTTCGATATTCGTGCCCGACACCGTTCATTTCCTGAAACAAATGATCAGCAAGATATGCGGTTAACCCCTCGCTCCAGTTACCAGAATCGTAGTCGGGGTAGACGCCGTTGCCCCACCAATTGTGAAGAATTTCATGGGGGTAGGACGATTCCAGAATAAAGGGAAAGCGGATGACCTGTTGGCCTAAGAGGGTAAAGGATGGCATGCCGTACCCGGTTTCCCAGAAGTTTTCTACCAGTGCAAACTTGCTATAAGGGTAGTCACCGAGAAGTGGTTCATAAAGCTGCATGTAGCGCTCTGTGGCATCCATGTACTTAGCAGCCAGATTAGGATCGGGAGACCGAAGGTAGGCTAGCACTTCCACATCATCTGCCTGCTGCGAGTACTCGATAAAATCTGCAGCAATTAAATAAACTTCCTCCATTGGTACCTGACTGGTCCATCCATTCTTTCCATTCCTGTCCCCCTGGCTGACGGCAGTCCATGTGTTGGCATTGTCGGTAAATTCTACTTCTAGATCAAAAGTCAGGAGATCGATGCCAAAGTCGGGAATCCAGGCACTGCTTTTATTTAGGTATACACCTTGTTCACCGATAATTCCGGATGTTTCGGCAAAGCTCTGGGCATACTCAGCACTGCTCTGTTCAGCGACATCAAAAATCGAACCACTATAAATAAGCAATACCTGACTGTTGTTGCGGGCTGGTAACCCCAGGCTGTATTGAGTCGTAGAAGCCATCGCACCAGGGTTGGCATTACTGTTAATGGTAGTCACTACAGGATCACCAATAGGCTGCAGGTTGCCAGTGTAATCGCTGATATTTAGGTTACCGTTGAGCCCAAAGCTAATCTCGTTACCTCCTAATTGTTCCGGAAGCGTGATCGTATCTTCCACCGAGATTCGCTGCGCAACAGGGTCCACTAACACCTTAAGACTATGGTGTACTAGGGGTTCTTCCAAGGATTCTACCGGCATTAAGGGTTGTGCAGCAGCCCACTGCCAAGCCAGTGCCAACGCCAGTAGCGTGATAAAACTGAAGGGGTTCGAAAAGCTACGATTCAACATGCGCATTACGCCAGCTAGAGATTGTTAATCGAGCCCTAATAACTCCAGCGCGTGCCCATGATTCCAATCACCCATGTGAATCTGGGAAGTACCATCCGGGGTACGAGTTGTACTCCAGGCCAAGCTTGCGCCGTCTGGCGAAAATACTGGCAGAATGTCCGTGCCGTCGGTATTAGTGACTCGCACAGGCGTGTTAGTCCCTTCCGCATCAATCAAGAACAACTCGAAGTTAGCATGGCCAAGCACATTGCTCGAATAGATGATGTAGTCGCCGCTGGGATGATAGTAAGGGCCCCAAGCGACCATGGCGTCAGAAGTGAGCTGACGTTGATTTCCTCCGCCTATGTCCATGGTCCAGATCTCCGCACTGTTACCGTCGGGATTAAAGCGACGCCATACCACCTTGGAATTATCCGGGCTGAAGAACGGGCCTCCATCATATCCCGGGGAATTGGTCAGTTGCTTCACGTTGGAACCATCAGCATCCATGACGAACAGATCCATGAAATATGAACTGTCGTCATCGAACAATTTCTGTTCAGCCTGGGTAAGGGTGCGGCTATAAGCTTCGCGATTAGAGGCAAACAGAATTCTACTGCCATCGCTCGAATAAGAGCCCTCAGCATCATACCCGTCGCTGTTGGTCAGGTTGATGATATTACTGCCATCGGCGTCGGCCTGGTAGATTTCATAGTGGCGGTCGTAGTCCCACCCGTAGGGTCGGTCCACGCCACTTTCCCGGATACGGATTTCTTCGGCCTGTTTGTTCAATGCGTCCGGGTCCTCATGGGTCGAAGAAAACATGACCCGGTCCAGAGTAGGGTGAATCCAGGAGCAGGTGGTAAGACCAATACCCGGTGATACTCGGTTTGTAGCACCAGTGGCCAGATCTCTAACATAGATCTGATAGAACGGATTATCGCCAGGTACTTCACTTTGAAAGATGAAGCGACTTCCATCGGCACTGAAATAGCCTTCGCCGGAGCGCAGGCTTTCAGTAATCAGTTGTTGAGTATTGCTTAAAAATTGATCTTCGCGCTCTGTATCATAAGAACTAGTCTCGGGAGGCTCTGAATAGCTAGTGGCGCCGGCTGCGCCATCAGTAGACGTAGCGCCAGCAACGCCATCCTGCGCCAATATTTGCCAGTTCAGGCCTACAGTCAGGGTTATCCCGACTATCCTCACGAGTCGTGAGAGCGATTTGCGGGTGAGATACATGTTCATAATTTCAATCCAATTCATGTTGTTATTGACGTCTTTACCTCTGACTACGGATTACGCAAACGAGAAATATTGCTGCTGCGGAAACACACCGAAAAGCCCGCCAGTATGAATAAAGAGCACATTAACGGCATCCGGCATGCAACCTTCTTTGCCCTTTAGAATCTCAGTTACCATGCCATGAAAGGCCTTCCCTGTATACACTGGGTCCAGGAACAGCCCATCGGTTCTGGCTAATTCGGCAATGGTGCTAAACACCTCCTTTGAGGCAAGGCCGTAGCCCGGGCCCACATAACCTTCAATAGTGTCTATGTCCTTTTTTTGGAAGTTTACATCTATTTTATATCGCCGCTGCCAAAGCGTCACATCTTCATGAATTTTTTTCTCGAAGTATGCGGCATCATCACATACATTGAAGGCAATCACTTTACCTGGCAAATCAAACAACTTCGAACCAACTAGTAAACCACCCTGGGTGCCGCCGGAACCAGTCGCAGTGACAATGTAATCCGGGATCATACCCAGCTGCTCGAAGTCCTCTTTTAGCTCCTTACAGGCAGCAATATATCCCCACAATCCTATTTCATCGCTTGCGCCGATCGGGATGAAGAAGGCTTTGTTTCCACTAGCGGCGTAATCTGCTTGCAGCTTTCTTGCCAAGTCTTCGTGAGTAGCCCAATCCTGTTCTAGCACATAAGTAATTTCGGCACCCGCCAGAAGGTCGAGCAGCAAGTTCCCGCCAGGCTGCTCCGGCTTTTCACCACGCAGAATTAGGTGTACCTTGAGACCAAGTCGTGAGCACAGAATCGCCGTGCTCCGGCAGTGATTCGACTGAAGCCCGCCACAGGTGATGACGGTATTGCAGCCCTGCTCAAGCGCTTCGGCCAGGGAAAATTCCAGCTTTCGAATCTTGTTGCCGGAGACTTCGGTTCCAGTGAGTTCATCACGCTTGACCCAAATCTGCGTTCCCGAGCCGTGCAGTGGAAATCGCTCCAGCTTTGTAATTGGGGTGGGTAAGTTAGCCAACTGAAGTCGCTTGGGGAATTGCATAATTTAAATTCTCAAATCTGAACGAAAGTATAAACTGTACTTTCTCCTGCAGTAAAAGTTCTACCCTTCTACTCCTCACTCATTGTTTTAGCGCACGACACAAAAAAGGCGACCTTTCTGGTCGCCTTCCGGAAATTACATAACAAACTATTGAGACGTCTTGGTAGCATCATAGGCCATGCTCTCGGCCGTTGTTTCCCCTTCTTCCGTACCCAGCGGCTCAAGCACTTCACTGTAAAGAAAAAGATCAGTGAGGACAGCTCGCAAGTGAATGGAGGCATTTAGATTGTCTACCATTTCCGAGCCGATCTTGTCTTGGGCTAGCATGTAGCCAATAGCGGCTCCCGCTTTGCGACAGTCCTCTGCAATCACTTGTTCAAAGTCAGTCCGGCCATTGACAAGGGCTTCGGCGATGAATTTCATCGCCGCAGCCATACCTTCTATGGTGGGTCTGGCGTGGGGACCGGGTCCTGTCTCCGCTCCTGCTGGCCGCCCCTGCGCCGCATACGCCAGCAGGAACTCGTAGCCAGATTCGATAATTTCAATGCTCTCTTCTAAATCCATGCAGCACCGCTTCCATCAAGACCCCGAATAACTACTTCAGTCGGCTTCCTTAGGTGACCATTTACCAGTGTCATGGTTAGCCGCCATTTCTTCCTCTGAAATCCAGCCGGAGATCATGGACCGGGTATAGAAAAGCTTTTCGGGTCGAAGCGAAAAGTAGATGTGCGTCGCTGCCAAAGCCACCAGCGCCAGAGTAGACAACCCATGTAGCAGAAATATCAGCCCAAGTGTATCTTCCGGCATGTCGTTGGTACGCTCCCAGAAAGGAGTGGTGATCTCCATGAACATCAATACTCCGGTAACGATGACTGCCAAAGCCACCACGGTGACTGCCCAGTGCATGCCCTTCTGCTCGAAAGAATATTTGCCAGGCTTTTTGGCCGAATCGAAAGGTTCACCAAAATCCTTCACGCCCAGAAGCATAGACTTAAAGTCTTGCCAGAAAAAACCACGGATTATATGTACGACTACGACGAAGGTGAGTATCAATCCGGATATCCAGTGAATGTCCAACCAGGCCAACCGCCAACCTAAGATCGGCGCTACACCGGTGACAATCAGCACTATAATACTCGCGGCCATTATCCAATGAAACCATCGGTCAAAGGACTCGTGCCTCATTACGCGTCGGCCTTCAGCCGAAGGCTTATCCATTTTTTTGTTAGCCAGCGCCGCCATAATTATTGCATGGGCCACCAGCAGGACTGCTACAGCAATGAAAACAACATAAAGCAAATCCCAGGAAACACCGAGGATTACTACTTCACCGAAGACATCCTCTCTATAGCGGACAATTTGTTCCACTTTACTAACCTCTCGTTATTGTTTTAATACTTCTATTTTTCTTAATTCAATGAGCCCAGGCAGCTCCAGGGTTTACCCCCGGACTGCTCGCATGACCAGATTTTTCATCAACGGCACCTTGAAATGGTTGTAGTTCAAAGGTCGAGCACCTTCAATGGCCATTTCACCAGCGCGGCTGGCAACTTCCTCTGAACGCTGCTGACCGCGAATCGCGTTCTCAACAGTTTCCAGTCGCCGCGGCACACACTCAACAGCACCGCATGCCAGCCTAATGTCTTCTATCACACCACCGGAAACCTTGATTGCTGCAGCAACATTTACCAAAGCGAAATCCCAGACATTTCGATCTGCCACTTTCTCAAAATAGAACTCGGCGTTCGCCCAAGTACTCGGAATCCTGACAGCAGTCAGAATCTCACCGACGTTCAGAACGGTCATGTGGACAATATCCCGATCGGGACCGATAAAGTAATCTTGGGCCGGAATCAGTCGTTGGCCGCTAGAACTGGACACCACCATAGTAGCTTCTAAAGCCACCAGGGCCGGTGCCGTATCAGACGGACTCACTGCCACACAGCGGCTTGCGCCGAACAGAGAATGTTCGCGGTTGAGTCCTTCTGGAGAGTCGGCATAGCAGATATTACCGCCAGCACGGTAGCAATCCAGGCCCCGGCGATAGTACCAGCACCGGGCATCCTGATTCAGGTTGCCACCAAGAGTACCGACGTTGCGAATCTGCGGACTAGCAACTTTACTGGCGGCCTCGGCTAGCAAGCCGTAACGGGATTGCACCAATGGATTGTTGGCAATCTCGGTAATCGTGGTTACTGCGCCAATTTCGATACCATCGCCGATTTCCTTGATACCCTTCCAGGCATCGATCTGCGTTAGTTCGATCATGGCAGCAGGAGTTTTATTACGGTCTTTCAACCAACCGTACGTATCCTGACCACCACCGAGTAGCCAACCATCGCTACCTAATTCGTTCGCCAAATCCAGTGCGTTTGCTTCATCAGTTGGCTGATAAAGCTCAATATCGGGCATTACGTCATGTGAAGTAGCTACCATATCAACCTCGGAAATTGTTCTGAGCAAGAGGCGTCCATTCTTCTGACGTTCCTGCTAAATGGTTAATGATCATGTCTGTAGTTACCGGAGCGGCGTTAAAGATGTGTCCTCCTAACGCGTCCGAAATCGCAGCATTCAGTGCAGCACATACAGCCCCTTGGGTAGGCTCACCGATTCCACGTGCGCCCACCGGATTCTCGGGATCGGGCAGATCCACCCAGCCGGTTTGAACCTTAACCGGCGTGTCGAGATAGGTTGGCACTTTGCTCTGCCAATAACCAGTACTCGCTGGAAGGCCGTTCTGCGGGTCATACAGGTGACGCTCGAGCATAGAAAGCCCGACTCCCCAAACAACTCCCCCGACCAATTGGTTCTTCAGCCCCTGCGGATGCATTACCGTACCGCATTCACCCACACTGACTATGTCCTTGATTTCGATTTTACCAGTTTCAGTATCGAGTTCGATCTCAAGAGCCGTAACAGTGAAACCGGGAGGATTACCGGAGTGAGCCGGGTCGTGGTAGACACCCATGAAACCAGAGCCCGCTAATCG
>Ga0209228_1000912_pt1 | contig 15083 bp, 15 predicted proteins | sample METZYME_3_150m_FD_187547 | JGI IMG/M metagenome (GOLD analysis project Ga0209228, IMG submission 187547) | Marine microbial communities from oxygen minimum zone in mesopelagic equatorial Pacific - METZYME_3_150m (SPAdes) (version 2) | ecosystem: Environmental > Aquatic > Marine > Oceanic...
TTTGCTTTTATAGAAAAATGAAGGGAGCTGCCAATTCCTAAACTATTGAGAAAACATAGAACGGCCTAATTAGAGCATAAACAGAAGCAGTTAAATATACTTGCTACTGGAACATGAAAAAAACCTCTACTTATCATTCAGTTGCCGATCTTATTGAGCCAACTCTCAGAAAAAATGAAATCGAATTAGTCGATGTTGAGTACAAAAAAGTTGGGGGAAATTGGATTTTAAGAGTATTTATTGAAAAAAATCAAGGAGTTACAGTTTACGACTGTCAAAAATTAAGTCGAGAAATTGAAGACTTAATTGAAATCCACGAATTGATAGATAACCATTATGTTCTAGAGGTTTCTTCCCCCGGTCTGGACCGACCACTAAAAAAAGAAGCCGACTTTCTAAGAAATAAAGGGAAGCGAATTAAGATCAAAACCTATTCGCCCATTAATAATAAAAAAGAAATTGTAGGGACTGTTAGAGACTTTTCGAAAAACACTCTATTTTTAGAAGAAAAAAAAGATATTTTGAAAATTTCATTGACTGATATTGCGCAAGCTAAATTGATTATCGAATTTTAAAATACCATGAATAAAGAAGTTTTAGAAATCATAAGCCAACTAGGCAGAGAAAAGGGCATTGATGAGGAAATTTTAATCGACGCCCTTAAAAACGCCATGGAAACCGCTGCGCGTAAAAAACTAGAAACGAATCGCCCTCTCCAAATTGAATTTAATCGAGAAACAGGAGAGGTAGAGGTTTCTTCTGAAAAAACTGTCACCAATGAAATAACTAATTCTGAAGAAGAAATTTCATTAGAAGACGCTCAATCAATTAATCCTAAGGCTGCAATGGGAGAAAGTGTTCTCATTCCATTACCCATTGAAAATTTTGGTCGCATCGCAGCACAGTTAGCAAAACAAGTGATCGTACAAAAAGTACGTGAAGCAGAAATTGATATTATTTACAAAGACTTTCAAGATAAAAAAGGTGAATTAATTAATGGCATTGTTCAGCACTTTCAAGGTGGTGATATTATTGTTGATCTGGGAAAAGCAGAGGGGGTTCTTCCAAGGAGAGAGCAAGTTTTTCGTGAATCGTTCAGTCGTGGGGACCGTATCCGTGCCTATGTTCTTGATATTGGAAAAACAACACGCAATGCCACGGTGATTCTCTCCCGCACACACACAGGTCTTATTAGAAACCTATTCGAGCTAGAAGTGCCTGAAATTAATGAAGGAATAATTGAAATAATGGGGATAGTACGTGAACCCAATGGAAGAACTAAGATAGCAGTTAAGACAAATGATCGTGATGTCGACGCAGTTGGGGCTTGCGTTGGAATGCGAGGCATGCGCGTTCAATCAATCGTGCAGGAACTTCGCGGTGAAAAAATTGATATAGTCGAATACTCAGACGATCCAGAAGTATTTATTAGAAACGCCCTAAGCCCAGCCAAAGTCTCTCGTATAATTAAAAATAGTGAAGACGATCAGATGACCATTATTGTTGCGGATGACCAAATGTCTCTTGCAATTGGCAAAAAGGGGCAAAATGTCAGACTGGCCGCAAAGTTGGTTAAACTTAAGATAGATATTAAAGGTCAATCGGAAAGTCATGATACGTTAAGTATTTCAAACCTATTGCCAACGACTCCAAAAAATACTTCTGGGATTAACTTTTTAAGTGAAATTAGTTCGGCAAAAGGATTGGGTGAAAAAATCACAGCTATTCTTTTTGAAGGTAACGTAGTTACCGCTGAAAATGTAATGGAGCAAGGAATAAAAGGATTATCCTGTCTGCCCGGTATAGGACCAAAAAAAGCAACTTTAATTGTAGAGTTTGCAGAAAAAATAAACGAAAAAATACTAGAAAAACAAAAGGAAAGTGAGAGCACAACTGAAACTGATGAGGAAACTCAAGCAATTGAAACCTCTGAAGAACAAGAAGAAGAACAAGAAATTCCGGTAAACCAATTACTTGAGGTTTCTTCATCGGCAATAGAAAGTCTTCTTGAAAATGGATTTGAAACTCTTGCAGAACTCTCCATTACAAAAAAAGAAGAGCTAATGGAAATTGATGGAATAGACTTGGAAACTGCCGCGGGAATTATTGAACAGGCAAAAAAGCAATTAGCGGATGATTAGCGTTTGAATCTAAAAGGAACGCAAAATGCTATAAACTAATTATAAAAACTTTAAACCGGTTTAGGAGGTTTTTTTGGGGAAAATTCGCATTAACAAATTGGCCTTAGAGCTCAATGTTCAAAATGACCAGATCTTAGATGCCCTAGAAAACAGGGGACATGCTGTGAAGAATTATATGAGCTCTATAGATGAGGCAATTGCAGACCAAATCCGCGAGTTATTTAATCCTAAACCTCCACCTAAAAAGGTGTCGGCAAAAGCCACTAAGAAAGTAACCAAAAAAAGCACCTCCCAAAAGGCCAAAGTAGTTAAAAAGAAAGAACCTACCAAAAAAAAAGCTCTTGAAGTAAAAACCAAGGCGGCAAAAAAAACCACTAAAAAGTCTACGACTACTGTAAAGAAAACAAAAGTCGTTAAAACTACCAATAAACCTTCGGCAAAAGACCAAATAAAAAAAGAACCTGTTAAAGAACCTATTAAAATAGCTAAGAAGCTCGGGCTAAAAATTGTAAAGCACGAAAAGAAACCTACGGTACCCGAACAAAAACCTACTACAACTAAAAACAAAGTTGTAATTAGTCAAAAAAAACCAGTTAAAAAAGAACCTGAACAAAAACCTCCTACGAAACCCACTAAACTCGAGTCACTACCTACCGAAGCTCAAGAAGAGAGCTTCGAAGTTGTTCAATTGCCTGAAAACATAATGATTCGTGACTTGGCAGAAAAACTGCGTTGCTCTCCTAATGATGTAATCAAAGAACTAATGGATCTAGGTGTCATGACCACTATAAATCAAAGCCTAAGCTTTGAGGTTGCCTCAAAAGTAGCAGACCAACGAGGCTTTGAAGTTGAATTTATCAAGGATAAGTCGGCTATTGACTTTGAAGAAGAGGAAAAAGAAAGTCCCGAAGATGTTTGCCCTAGACCACCAATCGTAACAATCATGGGACATGTTGACCATGGAAAAACATCATTGCTCGATGCTGTAAGAAAAACTAATCTCACTAACGATGAGGCCGGTGGTATCACTCAACATATAGGAGCCTACCGAGCAAAAGTTAAAGATCAATTCATTACTTTTCTTGACACACCTGGGCATGAAGCATTCACAGCAATGCGTGCTCGCGGAGCGCAGGTAACAGACATCGTTATTCTAGTAGTTGCTGCTGATGATGGAATCAAACCTCAAACAAAAGAGGCAATCGACCATGCCCACGCAGGCAATGTGCCCATTTTGGTTGCTATTAATAAAATTGATAAACCTGGAGCTAAACCGGAAGAGGTGAAAAAACAACTGGCTGAAATAGGGTTATTACCTGAGGACTGGGGAGGACAGACAATGTTCACAGAGGTATCTGCATTAGAAAGCACAGGAATTGATCACCTCTTAGAACTAATTCTCCTGCAAGCTGAAATCATGGAATTAAAAGCAAACCCGACTCTCCGCCCTCAAGGTGTTGTAATTGAATCAAAGCTAGATAAAGGAAGAGGTCCTATTGCCACAGTGATAGTACAAAAAGGAACACTGAAGGTGGGACAGCCTTTTGTTGTTGGGCCTTATTTTGGTAAGGTGCGGGCACTGATAAACGATAATGGCGATAAAACCCAAAAAGCTACTCCCTCTATACCGGTAGAAATAGTAGGTATACCTGAGGTTCCTCAACCAGGAGATAAGTTTTATGTGGTTGAAGATGAAAGAAAAGCAAGGCAATACAGTGAAATGCGTCTCAAAAAAAGGCGAGAAGTACAATTAGCCGAATCCGCTAAAGTGACAATGGAAGATCTTCACGAGCAAATCATAGAAGGTAAAATTCAAGTACTTAATCTTGTAGTTAAAGCTGATACTCAAGGTTCGATTTCCGCAGTACAGGAAGCCTTCTCAAAGTTAGAGACCGAAGAAATCCGATTTAAAATAATTCATGATGGAGTTGGTGGAATAACAGAATCCGATATTCTTTTATCAAGTGCATCTAATGCAATTACTATCGGATTTAATGTGCGCCCAACGGATAAAGCTGATGAATTGGCAACACGAGAAAAAATAGACGTACGATTGTATAGCGTAATATATGAAGCTATTGAGGATATGAAAAAAGCTCTAGAAGGCATGCTTGCTCCAAAATTCAAAGAACTAATTATTGGTCGATCAGAAGTAAGAGAAGTATTTAATCTCCCAAAAATAGGATCAATCGCTGGATGTCATGTATCTCAAGGAAAAATGGAACGTAATCTCGAAGCCAGACTTATTCGTGATAGCGTTGTAGTTTATCAGGGGAAAATTATTTCAATAAGACGCTTCAAAGAAGACGTGAAGGAGGTCCAACAAGGCTACGAATGCGGAATTTCTCTAGAAAATTTTCAAGATATAAAGCAAGGAGACATCATAGAAGCTTTTGTTTTAGAAGAAATCCAGCGTTGATTAAGATAATACTCTCTGACCTTGTTCCTATTTTTTATGGACGTAACTTAAGTGTTTTAAATACGAGTACTCTAATCTCAAGAAATTTATTTTGTAATTACTTTTTATTATGTACGTCAGTTGCTGCTCTATAAAGTTTTTTCTTCACGGGAATCACTCTTTAAAGGGAAAAAGAAGTATCGTTCGATCTCTTAAAGATAGATTAAAAAATATTTTTAATATCTCTATTGCTGAAATAGGCGATCAGAATATTTGGCAAACTCTACATATTGGAATCGTAGCTGTCAATTCGGATCCAAAGCACCTTGAGGGTCAATCAAGAAAACTGATGGTCGCTATTGAAAAAATGCATTTAGCTGAAATAGTAGATTGCCAAACCCAAATTTCCAAGCTAAGCCCAGAACCAAGCTGATTAATAGTATTTAATTTTTCATAAAACTATGAGGTTTAAACGGTCAGACAAAGTTCAGGAATTACTACTCCAAGAAATTTCAGCTCTAATTCAAAGAGGTCTGAAAGATCCAAGAATTGGTTTTGCCACAGTAACAGAAGTAGATTTGAGCAATAATTTAAAGCATGCAAAAGTGTATATTAGTGTTTTAGGAACAGAGTGCGAACAGCAGGATACTATTGAAGGTCTGACTAATGCATCTGGGTTTATTAGAGGTTCTTTAGGTAAGGACCTCAACCTTAGATATATTCCTGTATTAGAATTTATACTCGATGAAACAGCGGACCACGTTGCTAAAATAAATAAAATCATCAATGGGCTACACTCAAGATAGCATAGTAAACCTTTTTAAGCCGGCGGGGCCCACATCTTTTGATATGGTTTGGTCGGTTAGAAAAATTCTTGGCGTTAAAAAAGCCGGCCATATTGGAACTTTAGATCCTGCAGCGGACGGAGTTCTTCCAATATGCCTCAATCGATCCACGCGAATTATCCAATTTTTATCGCCTCTCCAAAAAACCTATCGAGCAACTCTCGAACTAGGTTCAGAAACAGACACTCAAGACGCTACAGGACGAAAAATATCTACCAAGGACCCATCCTTTGTCAATCAAGTTATGGTTAAACAAGTTTTTCAAACATTTATTGGAGAACAAGATCAAATTCCTCCAATGTACTCGGCAAAAAAGAAAAATGGAATTCCTCTTTACAAATTAGCCAGAAATGGTATTAATATCGCTAGGGATCCCGTTAAAATTACTGTATATTCAATAGATTTTATAAAGAAGGAGAAAGATCAGGTTTTATTTGAGGTGCGATGTTCTGCCGGAACTTACATTCGCACCCTATCGCATGATATTGGTAAAAAATTAGGTTGTTATGCTCATTTGGTTCGATTAACTCGAACCAAGGTTGGGTTATTCGGTTTAGGACGTACCTTGACTCTGGAAGAATTAAAAGATGCGTATAAAGAAGGCAGTCTGCCTAAAAAGCTTTTGCCACTAGAAGAAGCCCTCAATTTTCTCCCAGCGATCCGTGTAAAAGAGGAATACATCGAATCCGTTTCTCACGGAGTAGCACTTTCGAAATGTTTTTTAGAAGCTCTTCCCGACCGTTTTGAACCTGGCCATTACTTTCGGGTTTTTGGAAATAACGACAAGATACTTGCCGTTGTTGAAGCCGTTGTAGATCAGGACAAACTTTCTGAGCTAACTTCGGAAGATATTGTATTTAAAGCAAAACGAGTATTATCTTGAACTTTTGATATTTTTAGAAAGGTGATTGAAATGTTTTCGCAGTGGAATAGCATAAGGGTATCAAGCAAATATTATATCCATAGGTTCCTCTGCGAAAACATTTTTCAGTCATTCTCTACATCTAACCTGTTAATAGGACGAGCCTAATGGCATTCAATAAGGAAACGAAAACAAATATCATTACCGATTATAAACTGCATGACAATGATACTGGTTCTTCAGAGGTACAAATAGCACTTTTGACCAATCGACTCAATTATCTTAACGATCATTTTAAGTCCCACAATAAAGACCAACATTCTAGGCAGGGGCTTCTAAAAATCGTAAGTCGACGGCGCAAGTTACTAGATCACCTCAAAAAAGAAGACGTAAATCGATATCAGCAAATTATTTCACGCCTAAATATTAGGCGCTAATAAACACTTGGAGAAAATTTGAATGGAAAAAGTAGAAATTGAACTTGACGGAAGAACTATATCTTTTGAAGCAGGCGACCTAGCCAGACAAGCTGGTGGCTCAGTTGTTGTAAGACAAGGCGACACAATGGTTCTAGTTGCAGCAACAATGGCGCCAAAACCAAGAGAGGGAATAGATTTTTTTCCTCTAACTGTAGACTATAGAGAAAAAACCTACGCAGCTGGAAAAATTCCAGGCGGATACTTAAAAAGAGAAGCTAGACCTAGTGACTATGAAACACTTACCTGTAGATTGATTGATAGACCTCTACGCCCCCTTTTCCCCAACGGATTCCGCAATGAAACTCAGCTCGTTTGTTTTGTCGTTTCCCACGATCAAGTTAATCCTGCAGACATTATTGCTATGACAGGTGCTTCTGCTGCTTTAATGATTTCAGACATTCCTTTTTACAACCCAATTGCGGGAGCACGTATTGGCAGAGTTGAGGGTAACTTTGTATTCAATCCTACCTACGAGGAGAGCGAAAAAAGTGATATACAACTCCTCATGGCTGGAACTGCAGATGGTATTGTTATGGTTGAAGCAGGCGCTAAAGAGGCAAGTGAAGAAGAAATGATGAGTGCCCTAGAATTTGGACATGAGCGTATTAAAAAACTAATTGACCTCCAAATTCAGCTTAAAGAACGCATTAATAAAGAAAAAGCTACTGTTATACAAGAAGAAGTTGATACCACTCTAGTAGAACGAGTCAATAGCATAGCTTGTCCAAAACTTGAACAAGCTATGGAAATAACAGGTAAACAGGAAAGGACTAATGCTGTTAACCAAATAAAAACTGACTTAGAAGCTGAAATCAATTCAGAAGGAGACGACGACTTAAAGGCAACTCTTGGAAATGTGTTTCATGATGCTGAGAAAGACGTAGTGCGCAAAATGATTTTAGAAAAGAAAAAACGTGTTGATGGAAGAAACCTTAACGAGGTGCGCCCTATAAGTATTAAAACGGGTTATCTTCCACGTGTTCATGGTTCATCTGTCTTTACTCGCGGAGAAACTCAAGCTTTAGTAAGCGCAACATTGGGTACCAACCAAGATGAACAACGCCTAGATACTCTCGAACTTAAAGGTACAAAACATTTTTATTTGCACTATAATTTTCCAGCATTTTGTACAGGTGAAACTAAGTTTATTGGCGGCCCTGGAAGAAGAGAAATTGGTCATGGGATGCTAGCTGAAAGAGCCTTAGTATCAGTTCTTCCGGATAAAGAAAAGTTTCCATATACAATTAGGATCGTTTCAGACATTCTGGAGTCAAATGGATCATCATCTATGGCCTCAGTATGTGGTGGTGCTCTAGCACTTATGGATGCAGGAGTCCCTATATCGAACCCAGTTGCCGGAATCGCTATGGGCCTCATCAAAGAAGATGATCAAGTAGCTATTTTGTCAGATATTCTAGGTTCCGAAGATCACCTCGGTGACATGGACTTCAAAGTTGCAGGCACAAAAAATGGAATTACTGCCTTACAAATGGATATTAAAATTGCTGGATTAGATAAGAGTATAATGGAGCAGGCCATGCAACAGGCAAAAGAAGGCCGCATGCATATTTTGGGAGAAATGAATAAAGCCCTCGATACGCCTCGATCAGAGTTATCAAAGCATGCTCCAAGAATAATTACTATGAAAGTACCAACAGATAAAATTCGAGATATAATCGGCCCTGGTGGAAAAGTAATTCGTGGTATTATTGATAAATGTGGAGTTAGTGTAGATATCGACGACAGCGGCCTTGTTTCTATTGCTTCATCAGATCAAGCAGCGGCAGACCAAGCAATCGAATACATCGAAAATCTCATACAAGAAGCTCAAGTAGGTAAGGTTTATCTCGGTAAAGTTAAGAAAGTTGTCGACTTTGGAGCCTTCGTCGAGATATTTCCAGGAACAGATGGCCTTGTTCATATTTCTCAGATTTGTGACAGGCGTATACAAAGCGTTTCGGACGAAATTTCAGAAGGAGATGAAATTAAAGTAAAGGTTATCGATGTAGATCAACAAGGAAAAATCAAACTTAGTAGGAAAGAAGCCCTAAAAGAAGCCGCAACAGAAGATAAAGGGTAAAGAGAAAATATTACTATTAAAAAAGGTCGGTGAGAAAATACTCATCGACCTTTTTCTATTTTTGCTAGAGAGAAATATCCCAGTTTCTCAGTTCATTTATGGTTTTGTAACTAGTAAGATCAAAGTGAATGGGTGTAATTGAAATATAATTGTTAGAAACTTGAAAACAGTCAGCTTCATTATCAGCTTCATCGATACGCATTTCACCTGCATACCAATAATAATTATTTTTTCTTGGGTCTACCCTTTTGTCAAATGTTTCAATCACACGCGACTTTCCCTGCCTAGTAATAGAAACACCTTTGATTTCCGAATATGGTACTGCAGGTATATTCACATTAAGTGAAACTCCATCTGGCAAGCCATTTTTTAAAACAATTTTTGCTAGTCTGGTACCAAACTCTGCTGCAAACCCAAAGTCAGAGTTTTCAAATGAGTTGAGAGAAACTGCTATAGCGGGAATCCCCTCGATAGTAGCTTCAGTTGCGGCAGAAACCGTTCCCGAATAAATGGCACAAGTTCCCAAATTCCCACCTTGATTGACACCTGAAACAACCATTTCTGGAGGGTGATCAAAAAGTACTGTCGTTGCAAGTTTTACGCAGTCTGCTGGCGTACCATTGACTGCATAACCCATAAACTTATTATCTTCTTCTATTTTACGTACTTTAAGTGGTTGGGTTAAAGTAATAGCATGTCCCATTGCACTTTGTTCCGTCTCAGGCGCCACAATCACCACTTCAAAGAATTTGGCCAATTCTTTATAAATAGCACGAATTCCAACCGCTTGAAAACCATCGTCATTGCATAAAACAATCATAAAAAAATACCCACGGGCGTTATACCACCCGTGGGTTTTAGTAAGTTAAACTAAGTAAACAAAAGACTTCTTAATAGTGTTAGCTTAATGTAACAATTAATGATGTTTATTGAAATATTCCTGTGACCCTTTAGGATCAGGCTTCATTCCATCTGCACCCTCACTCCAGTTAGCGGGACAAACCTCGCCATTTTTTTCATGGTATTGTAGTGCATCCACCATGCGTAAGGCTTCATCTACATTACGTCCAAGAGGCAAATTATTTATTAATTGGTGCTGCACAACACCTTCTTTATCGATCAAAAATAATCCGCGAAATGCAATGCCCATATCTGCTAAAACATCATAATCTTTGCTAATCTGTTTATTTAGGTCGGCAACCAAAGGATATTTTATCTCCCCCAATCCACCTACCTTACGATCAGTGTTCCTCCAAGCTAAATGAGAAAAGTGACTGTCAATCGAAACACCAATTACTTGGGTATTTCTTTTTTCGAATTCTGAATTTTTTTCACTAAACGCAATAATTTCTGTGGGACAAACAAATGTAAAATCCAGAGGATAGAAAAAAAGTACTACATATTTTCCTTTGAAATTGGATAGCTCGAGATGTTCAAATGAACCATCAGGCATAACAGCCTGAGCACCAAAATCAGGTGCAGGTTTTGAAACTAATGTTGCCATTTTATTCTCCTAAGTTTTGCAAAAAAATTGATATTTTAAGTAGGTTAATGTACCACAAAAAATCGAACCGATTGAAAATATGACAAAAAAATAACCCCTATTTACAATAAGAGTAATCCTGGATATGTTTAGTATTTTTCTAATTGCCTACTCATATTACAGCTTCCCTTGACAGACAACAAAGCCTTTATTTACAATGGATTTAGAGATTGCTTTAAGCAAAGTTTTTGAGCAAATTAACAATCTGAAATAAATCTATAAACACATGATTTTATAATGAATATTCTATTTTTAGGATCAGGAACATCCACCGGCATTCCTTCATTATGCTGTGATTGTGACGTCTGCAAATCTAATGACAAGAAAAATAAGCGCTTGCGCTCATCTATACTCGTCCGTAATGAGGGAAACCACCTTCTTATAGATACCTCAACAGATCTCAGACAACAATGCCTTAGTAACAATATCACGCATATAAATCATGTTTTATATACCCACCACCATGCCGACCATCTCCATGGAATAGATGAGCTAAGAAGCTTTAACCACTTCAATAAAGTTATAATCCCATGCTATGGCAACAAAAATACTATCTATGAAATCAAAGAAAAGTTTAATTATATCTTCGATGAAACAACTCAGATTGGTGGTGGTCTACCTAAACTCACCCTTAACATAATTAATAATGAGAACTTTAATCTTGGCGGGGTATTAATTACCCCATTAAATATTATTCATGGGAAGCTAATTATATTGGGCTATAGGTTTAATAAATGCGCATATATAACTGATTGCAGTGAAATCCCAAGCGAGTCAAAAAAACAACTAAAAAATCTAGATATTCTAATTCTTAATGCACTAGGGTTCGACCCTCATCCAACTCACTTCTCATTGAGCCAAGCTCTAGACACCGTAGAAGAACTTAAACCGAAACGTGCAATTTTTACGCATATTAATCACAAATTTGACCATGAAAAAATATCAAGAGAATTGCCAACTGGAGTAAAACTGGCTTACGATGGAATGGTTGTAGAATGTTAAATTTCTCGCGATATCAATCTAAGTCGATATCGCGTAGTGGGATGTCTTTTGTTTTATCTACATTCTTTTGAGCTTCCTTAAACTTCTCTTCTAGAATACGCCCCCTATCTTTTTGCACTTCACTTCGCTTGTTGAATAGCGATTCCTGTTCTTTTTTATGTGCATCATGCTCTTTGACCATATCAGCTAAAGAAGGCATAACTTTCTCCTTCTTCTCTTCCCATATAACCTCGCCGGTTTTTTTATCGACCTGTAGTTTGGTTTCGCAACAAGGACAAATAACTTCAATTTTTCCAGAACTCATAATTCATCACACCTTTCTCAATGAATAAAAATCATTTTCAGAACATATCAAAGTCTTAATTATTATATCAAATTTATCATTCTTACAGCACACGGTCTCAATGAGAAAAAAATACTTTCATATCACCCATAACATGGGACAATTGATTAGAAAACACGATCTAAAGTGAAAAATGCTAAAGTCAAAGGGTTATTTTATTACAGGAACAGATACCAACGTAGGAAAAACTGTTGTCACCGCTTGTCTACTATCTTTTTATCGCAAATATGGAATAGATACTGGGGTTATGAAACCCGTTGAAACGGGTGTGGATCAAGAGTGTAGTTCAGAAGCAAATTCAGATGCCAAGTTTCTTCTTTCTATTTCAGGTAATAAAGATTCTCTTAGGGAAGTATGTCCTATTCGTTTAAAACCCGCCGCTGCCCCGCTGCACGCTTCAAGAATCACCGGTCAGGATTTAGATATTAGCCTGATCCTTGAAAGCTTCCACAAGCTACAACTCAAACATGATCAAATGCTTGTCGAAGGAGTTGGCGGGCTTCTGGTTCCTTTAACGGCTGACTACTTAGTATCAGACCTCATTAAAGATATGGGGTTACCACTTATTATAGTGAGTCGAGTATCACTGGGGACCATCAACCATACCCTTTTAACTATTAAAGCAGCAAAAGAAACGGGTTTAGAAGTCGAAGGAATTATTTTAAATAATTCAGAAAACCGAGTTCTCAATGAAATTGAGCAAGAACAAGCCTCTCTTATTCAAGAGCTTTCCGGAATACCTGTTTTAGGAGAATGCCCATATATAGATTCGGTTTCTACGGAAAAGTTCAATGATAGTTTCGCAGAAAGAATTGCGCATTGGAAAATATCAGTTAGTATCCTATGAATAAATTTAGAATTAACCCTTCGATCCTGATTCAAACTGATATCCTTTCTCCCTAACAGTAACTATATGTCTTGGTTCTTGAGGTATCTTCTCAAAGTATTTTCTTAGACGGGAGATAAAGTTATCAACTGTTCGCGTCTCGGTTTGCGGATCATAACCCCAAACCTTTTCTAATAATTCTTCACGACCAACCACAGCGCCTTTTTTTTCGATCAAGAGCTTCATAACAAGAGCTTCCTTGGTTGTTAAATAAAATTCGCTATCAACACCTTTGGCTTTACCGGTTCCAAAGTTAATCCACATTTTAGCAAAGCGGAATATATCTTGATCGTGCACTGGTTCTTTATACCATTCAGATCTACGCAGAATACCTTTTACACGCAATAGAAGTTCTGGAAGATGAAACGGTTTGGTCAAATAATCGTCTGCACCCGCTTCTAAACCAATTTCTCTATCTTTTTTGGATGATTTTGCGGTTAACATGAGAATAGGAAAACGTATATTAGTTTCTCTTATAGTACGGGCCACCTCAAGCCCCCCCAGTCCAGGCAGCATGAGGTCAAGAATAATGAGATCAAAATCCTTTTCTCTTAATTGATCAAGTGCAGAAGAACCATTATCAACTAACAACACATCATAACCTTCTCGCTCAAGATTAAACCGAAGACCTTTTGCTAAATGAGGATCATCTTCGACTAATAATATTTTATTGGTTCCCATCACCATTAGATAATTTCAATTACAGAGTTTTATTTTTTTGAATTAAATCGTGATCCATTGGTAAACATAACATGAAGCGAGTTCCTTTTCCCCTGCCCTCGCTAAAAACTTTTATTTCCCCTTTGTGATTCTTAATAATTTGCCGAGAAATATATAGACCTAAGCCAGCGCCTTCAATATTTTGAGTTTCCTCGTTCTGCACTCGGTAAAACTTTTTAAAAACTTTTTTTAGTTCTTTTTTATCAAACCCAAAACCTTCATCTATAAAGTCAATAATACAAAATTTTTTATCCTGTCTCACTTCAATTGTAAGGACTGTCGCAGAAGGTGAGTATCGCAAAGCATTTGCTATTAAATTATTAAAAACCATTCGCATGGCTCTCTCATCTATACTGACTTTCACATGGTCGTTAAATTTCAGTTGAATGTCACATTGTTTATCTTCAAATAATTTCTGATGGTGAGATATTGTTTCTTGTAAAAGTGCAACAACATCTACTAAAGCAAACTGTAGCTGCATGCTCTTTGGGTCAGATTTGCTTGATTCAAGAATATTATCTATGAGGTCGGATAGTCGCTCCGTATCAGACAGCATAATTTCAACAAAATCCTGTGCCTCTTCTGAAGAAACTTTTTGATACTTAAGAGTTTCTAAATAAAGTTGAATAGATGCCAAGGGAGATTTTAGTTCGTGGGAAACGCTTGAAACAAAATTACTTTGAAGTTGATATAATCGAGACTGTTTGTTCCAATAAACGAATATTACATAGACTCCAGCTAGAATCACCAACATCAAAACTGCACCCTCAAGAAGAACAACCCAATTAAAATCAGACTCTAATAATTCCGGCGGAAGTTTCTTGGTAAATTCTGCCAGGTTTTGACGATTTTCAAAATACCAATAAACCCAAACTATCATCATACCAATCCAGGCAACCTGCACACCGATAAATACAAAGATTGGGTGAAATAGTGCTCTCAGTCTATTCATAACAAAGAAACCCTAAAACATAGAATAAGCGAATTCATTTTTATACTTTTCCCCTCGCTAAATATTACATAAGTTTTACATACATTTACCAATGTTCAGAGTTATTATACTAACAATTAAGGATAAATTAGACTAACTAAACTAGAACTCAATTGGAAATAATTTCACTATGCCAACTTTATCACGAGTAAAGCCTAAGCTCACGTTTAACAAGGACGTTGCTGGTTTTTTTATCTTCCTTCACCTTGGAGCGTTATTGGCCTTTTTTCCCTTCGCCTTTTCTTGGAGTGCGGTAGCATTGTTTTTTTTCATGCACTGGCTAACGGCCTCTATTGGAATTTGTTTTGGTTATCATAGATATCTTACCCACAGAGGAATGGATCTTCCAAAGTGGGTAGCGAATACGATTGTGTTTTTCGGATCATTGGCCTGTCAAAATGGCCCAATAAAATGGGTAGCTCATCACCGTATGCACCATGCAGGTTCTGATACAGAAAGAGACCCTCATAGCGCAAAAGATGGCCTTTGGTGGCCACATCTTGGATGGATGCTATACAAACACCCTGAGTTTGACGATCCAAAAACTATTCAAAATTACACAAAGGACTTTTCAGATGATAAATTTTACCAATTTCTGGATAACCACTACATAAAAAATCAGTTTGCTCTTGGGTTTATTTTTTTAGCTATTGGCGGGTTACCTTGGGTAGTGTGGGGAATTTTTCTACGCTTGGTATTGGTTTATCACGGTACATGGTTTGTTAATAGCGCGGCACATGCATTTGGCTATAAAAACTTTAAATTAGAAAATGACCTTTCTACTAACTGCTGG
>Ga0209228_1000913_pt1 | contig 15079 bp, 13 predicted proteins | sample METZYME_3_150m_FD_187547 | JGI IMG/M metagenome (GOLD analysis project Ga0209228, IMG submission 187547) | Marine microbial communities from oxygen minimum zone in mesopelagic equatorial Pacific - METZYME_3_150m (SPAdes) (version 2) | ecosystem: Environmental > Aquatic > Marine > Oceanic...
ATTGCAGTTTTATCGGAAGCGTTAAAATTAATTCCTAACCTGGGGCTCAATTTGATTTTTACTTCTGCAGGCTGTCTTTCAACAACGCCATCATCAACTAATAAACTAGTTTTTAATGATTCTACATTTGGATCAAAATAGTCCCATCGTAATCCACTCATTAAAATAAAATCATTATTTTCATACGTATTTTCTGCATAAGCAGAGCCTGATAATGGTTCATAGTTATAAGAATCAAAATAGGGATTTTGGTTAGCAAATTGAATATCACGATAATCCATTGTACTAGCTGTAGTCTTAAATCCAAATTTTGCTGCATTACGTATACTCCATTGTGTATTTAATTGAAATTCTATACTTGAATGCGTGCTTACAGACTTATGGCTTCTTGGACGACCTGGCCCAAATGTATAGACATTAAAAATATCACGATCATAGTAATATCCATTATGCATGTTCCCAAGATATGCCCATAAATCATTACTACGTTGAAAATCATCATCCCCAAATAGATAACTTGCATATTCTTTTTCATCAAAGCCCTTGAAATGAGCTGTCGAATCCAATGAATTATAATAGCTTGATTCATCATCTAAGAATGCAGGTATATACCATGATCCCGCCTCATGCCATCTTTGATTGTAGGCCACTACTTTTTCTGATTCAGATGACCACATTCCAGTAGATAAATCAAATTGATTGCCTTGTGTATAATAATAATAATAAAAAGCTTGCTCTTCATACGGTAAACTACTGAGTTGCGCTGGATTATTATTTGTGCCACCGGATAAATCATCAATAACAAAATAGTTATCCGATATCAGTGGTAATCCATTAGCATCTGTTAGTTCTTTCCAAATACGGGTTTTTGGATCATACCAACCATTATTTTCCGCATAATAAACCCAGTCCAGCCTCGTAGATAAATAATGAAAATCTTTATAAGATGTATTCTCTCCGGATCCATAATTATTATAATGTTCAAAAGTTGAAATCATTAATCGCCAGGCTGTATTTTTGCCTAATGTATTTTGTATTTGTAGACTAAGACGACGACTTCCCTCTAAGGTTTTGTAATAATCTCTTAACCAATCTCCCTTGCTAATACTATGACTATAGCTTTCAGTAGCTTTATCTTCAAAAGAAGCTGAAATAATTGCATTAAAACCTGAACTCGGTGGTGAAAAAGTCATTTTAAAAGTACCCATGGGATGTGTATATGAACTATGAGGTAGTTTTATTGATCGAGGACTTACAATATTACTCCCTGCATATGATCCTGATAAATAAAATGATAAATATTTCTTTAATCCTGGGAATGGGCCACCAAATTGCAGATTATACTTTCCATAGTTATTATTATAAACAGAATTATTATTCGAAATTTGATCTGTTTCAAAAATTAAATTACCTGAATAGTTTTGCTTCGATCCTGACTTAGTAACCACAGTTACAATACCTGACATGGCCTCACCAAATTCTGCTGAGAAGCCACCTTTTGATATTGTAAGAACATCAATTGATTCTTTATCAATCTGCACTCCTTGAGAACGATCAACTGGGTCATTCGTCAATATTCCATCTACATAAAAAGCAACTTCACCGCTACGCCCACCTCTCATATGGATTCCTCTAGATCTACCTGCTTCTGTCTTAACCACACCACCTGCATTTGCAATTACATCCGTAAAGTTTGATACAGGCATTTTATATAATTGATCCCCTGAATATTTCACTTGTGTAACTACAGATTTTATATCTACTGTATTTTCCATGCTCTCCGCAATCACATTCACCTCTTGACCTTCAATTGCTTCTACTCCCATCGAACATAAGATTTCTGTTGTAGCACCAGGGGAAACTTCAATGCTTTGAATTATTGTTGAAGCATATCCCATATAAGATACTTTAACACTGTATACACCAGTAATTAGATTAGGTATAACAAATTCCCCATTTTCATTTGTCATGGTGCCTCTACCACTTTCAACAGGTAATAAAAGGATATTTGCTCCAATAAGAGGGTCTTTTGTCATTGCATCAAAAGCTCTCCCTCTAATTTTACCAGAAACCCTATCAGATTGTGCATCTAATACAGAAATAATTATAAAAATAAAGAAAAAATAAAATTTGAATTTCAAGATCATTTATTTGAAATCAGTTAATCTTATTTATGCAGATTTTCTTCGAATATGATATAATGGATTCGAACCATCTGTTATCACTTTTTTAGTAATGGTAATTTTATCAATAGAGACCATCTCTGGTATTTGATACATAATATTCATCAAAGCTTCTTCCATAACTGCACGTAGGGCTCTTGCTCCTGCATTACGTTCCATCGCCCGAGTTATAATTTCATTTATCGCTTCTTTTCGAAACTCTAGCTTAATTCCTTCCATCCTAAAAAGCTTTTTATATTGTTTAATTAACGCATTCTTTGGTTCAGTAAGAACTTTATATAAAGCATTTTCATCTAACTTATTCAAACTAGAAATAACGGGAAGTCTACCTATAAGCTCTGGAATAAATCCAAATTCAATCAAATCCTCTGACTTTAGAAGATTTAATATATTATTAGAATTGTAAATATTATTATTATTTGTTTTTGCAAATCCTATCTCTGCTTTTCCCTCTCTTCTTAAAATAATATCTGAAAGTCCATCAAAAGAACCACCACAAATAAACAAAATATTTTGAGTATCGACAGGAATGAGGCTTTGTTCCGGATGCTTTCGACCTCCTTTTGGAGGAACATTGCTAATTGTTCCTTCTAGGATCTTTAAAAGAGCTTGCTGAACCCCTTCACCAGAAACATCACGAGTTATACTTGAACTTGATGCTCGTTTACCAACTTTATCAATCTCATCAATATACACTATTCCTTGTTCTGCTAAGGATATATCATAATTTGCTACTTGCAATAAACGAACTAACACATTTTCAACATCTTCACCAACATATCCTGCCTCCGTAAGTGCAGTTGCATCAGCTATTGCAAATGGCACAGAAAGAAAATTTGCGAGGGTTTGGGCAATTAATGTTTTTCCCGTTCCAGTTGGGCCTAACATCAAAATATTACTTTTTTCAAGCTTTACACCATCATCTAAATCTTGAAAGATGATCCGTTTGAAATGATTGTGCACCGCAACAGCCATTGTTTTTTTTGCTCTATCTTGCCCTACAACATGCTGATCAAGATAATCTTTTATTTCTGAAGGTCTTGGAAGTGTCCTATGGATCGTATTTTTAGCTTTTTGTTTTGGCGCTTTTTTTGTCATTTTTTTCTTGCTGTTAAAATTGTATCTATAATTCCATATTCTTTTGCTTCTTTTGCACTCATAAAAAAGTTTCTATCTGTATCTTTTTCTATTTTTTTAATTGTTTGCTTCGTACTTTTTGACAATATTGAATTTAATCTTTGTCGAAGTCTCAGGATTTCATCCGCTTGTATTTTTATATCAGAAGCTTGTCCTTCTGCTCCACCAAGTGGTTGATGTATCATGACCCGCGAATTAGGTAAAGCAGATCTCTTACCATGTGTTCCGCCAGCAAGTAAAACTGCAGCCATACTTGAAGCAGCTCCCATACATATGGTTGCTACATTTGGTTTTATATAATTCATAGTATCAAAAATTCCTAAACCAGCTGAAACATAGCCTCCAGGAGAATTAATATATAAGAATATATCTTTATCAGAATTTTCTGCTTCTAGAAATAATAATTGAGCAATAATTAATGAAGCTACAGTATCATCAATTGGTGTACCCAAAAATATAATTCTTTCCTTTAGAAGTCTTGAATAAATATCATATGCGCGTTCAGTTCGACCAGATTGCTCCACAACCATTGGCACTAACTGAGCCATTGCACTCTTACTCATTATCTACTCCTTTCATTTTCAGCTTCTTCACGAAGTACTTTAGTATGAACTTTAACATCGTTAATCTTGGCAAAATCTTCTAAATAGTTCAACACCTTTTTTTCTATTAGGTCATCCTCAATACGTTGGCGGTTACTTGGCTTTTTATAATATTGTTTTATTTCTTTTGAATGATCTGGTGATCGTTCTAACAATTTTTGAATTTCTTTATCTATATCATCTCTAGATACAGAAATATTATCTTGATTAGAAACAATAGCTTTTCGAATTAGATACCATTTCATATTTCTTTCCGCAACAGCTTTATATGAATCTCGAATTTTATTTTCATCGAGATCTTGAGATTGCTGCTGTTCTTTTGCTTCTTGGATAAGATGATCTAAATATGAATCGACCATTGCAGGTGCAAAATCAGGTTTTACATATTCTATCATACTATCAGCAAGAGTTCGTTCAAATGTCTCCTCCGATCGTTGAGCATAGCTCTCATTCACCTTTTTCATAATAATATTTCGAAAACTCGCTTCATCTTTCGCATCTGGCTCTACAGATTTAATAAATTCCTGATTTACCTCTGGGACCACCTGTTCTTCAACATTAATTATAGAAAGTTCATATTTGGTCATTGAATTATCATTTAAATCAGGTAAATCTACCTGTACTTTATCACCATCTTTAAGTCCAATTAGTTTTTTCATATTATCACCGCTAAAAGGATCCGTACCAATTTGTAAAAATCTTTTCTCTAGTTTTTCACCAATTATCGGCAGACCTGAATTGTCTAATTTTTGGAAATCAACAATAAGATATTGTCCTTCTTCTGCGCCATCTTCAACAGTTTTAACTTCTGCGCGAGATCTACGCATTTCATTAATAACATTATCGATATCTATATCATCGGATATATACTCAGTTTTCTGAACTTTTAAACAATTTTTCTTCATTTTTGGCAATATAATCTCGGGTTCAATTTGAAAAGTTGCTTTAAACTTAAAATGCTCTTCATAATGGAAATGTACATCTTCAATATTTGCTTTATTAACAGGAATAAGGTTTTCTTCTTTTAAGGCTTCTATATAAAATTTATTTACACCCTCTTCAATAAATTCTGCTTCAATATTCGGCAAAAATTTATTCATCAATACTTTAAGTGGAATTTTTCCTGGTCGAAAACCTGGTAACCTAACCTTCTTGCTGAATTTCTTAACAGTTTGCTGAAAATCCTGCAGACATTCATCCCAAGATAGATTAATGGTTAACTCCCTTGAATACGCATTTATTTTATTTACTTTAATTTCCATATATCTATTAAAATTGCTGGCGAATTTACTTCTTCAGTTAACTGGCGTCAAACTTATAGATGATAAAAGTTAAAAAGTTCAATCAAATAATTCCATCTTGTAAAACTATGCTACCTTGATAAAAACACCACATTGCTACCATTTGAACAAAATGAGCTATATCATTATAATTCATGTGTTCATGCAATACAATTCCGCTCTGTTGTACGCCAGCTGCAACAAAACTAATAATAATCCCTAGAATTATCATATTAACTCCATCTGAATGAAAGATAAAATATGAATACAATAATCCTACCAGAACGATAATCATTAAAGGAACATAAAATAGAACTACATTAACAAAATCATCATTTCTTGTTACAATAAATAAATATATTACTACTAGACATAACAATGCCCATCTTAAACGTATTACTAATTGATATTCAAATAAATGATGCAACATGCTCAAAAACATAAAATAGCTCATTATTCCAATTGAATATGTTGTGAATTTCCAAATTATGCTTGCAATGGGAGCGGAGCAATATGGCCCAACCCCATGACTCAATGCGCCAAGGAATGACCCTAAGCCAAGCATGCGAAATGTCCATATCCAATGGTATTGCACATTAAGTAACTGATTAATATAAATACTTGTTAATTCTATCGAATAATAAAATGCAATGACAGCAATAATTAAATCTGTTATTGTTGTCATTGGTTCGTATATGATTGTTTTAACCATATTGATTTATAAATCCATCACTAAATATACTAATTCAATTACATCAATAATCGTTATCTGATTATCTGTATTCAAATCCCCAGCTTCTATAGAACATAGTTCTGATTCGACAAGACCCATTACAATATCAATTAATCTTAAAATATCAAAAATATTAATTCTCTGATCAAGGTTTACATCCCCTATGTTATTACCACAGGAAATCATTTCTTTCATAGCGGGTACTTTCATCGCAATACAATGTATAGCCCCATTTGCTGAGATAATTTGATTACAGTCAAAACCTATGGCTTCTGAGCCTGGAATAATATCTTCATATTGAGATAACACATCAGCATCATTTGCAAAAGAATCAGTAAATCCATAGATAGGAACTAATACCTTATTATTAACTATTAGAGAATTAACATATGTATAGGTTATACCATTACTATATGGAGGCATTGGCATGCGAATTACATTAAATGGTTTTCCATCTCCATTCGTCTCATTTGTAAGTTGATTTGCTACTTGATTACATAGGTCATAATTGCCTGGATAACCAGCAGATTGATTTTCATACTCACCAACAATAATTGTTGAATCATTAATTATTTTTACAAACATATCAATATGTCCAGTACCATCATTAATTAGATGAGGAGCAATTATCACTTTGTGCACTCCATAATAATCTAAAAAATACTGACTAAGTTGATCTTCAGTAAGATTAGGGTCAAAACCCTGGGAAGCATCAAAAATTACGTCCGAAACTATTACTGCTCCTTTCCCATCTAAGAGCATATTCCCGCCAGCTTCAACTAAATCCAAACCATAATAATTAACTCCGAAGCTTTCTGCAAACAATTCAGGAAAAGAATCATCTTGAGGGCGTGGTCTATTATATGTTAGATCAATAATCCCTCTTCTATCCCCTGGCTCATAGATCCACCAAGGTCCATAATCTCGTATCCACACTGAATTAGTAGGTGTAACTTCAAAAACCACATGATCCATATTTACATTTGCATTAGTAAGAGTGTTGTATACCGAATTCTGCTCAGTTGAATTATCAACAACAACCCAGGCAGTATCATCTTCAGCAACTTCTTTAATCAAATCCGTTAACAAAGTTGAATAGGCTTCCCAGGCAAATAAGATCCCAGCAACTGTATCAAACTCTGCAGGTGCATATACAATACTATCTGGTGGATCTGTAACCGTACGATTTATACCGATTTCGTCTAACCTTTTTTTCTCATCTTCAGACAAATTATGTGGTAAGGATTGACCAAATAACAATGAACCCAGCATAACAAATAATAGAACTATCATTTTATAAGGATTAAATATTGCTTTAAATATAATTTTCATTTAAGGATGCCAATTTTATTAATTTTGTCGACATTTCTTGTGCTTCTTTTTTATGATCATGTTTTATATACCCTTTTTGTAGAATTTTCACTTTATTAATGGCCATATTGATTGTAGCCATTCGATCTTTATTATTTATATTAGGATTATCAATCATTTTTTCTAGTGCTATTACTCGATATAAATCCATCCCCCAATATTTCTTAGATAATTGATCATCATGTCCACCAAATTTATTTATTAATTTTTGATCCAAATATAGAACACTATATTTTGAACAAATTCTCAACCACATATCATAATCTTCACAAACAGGTAGACTTTCATCAAATAAACCGACATCATTAAATATATCTTTATGTATGATAATTGAAGAAGGGGAAATAACACATAATGGTAAACATTTATTATATATATCTCCGCCATATTTTCTATGTTTTTTCATTGGGTTTACTCGTATTTGATTACGAATCCATACTTCATCGGTATGACAAATTTTATATGAAAAGTTTGTATTTAATAAATTTATTTGTTTTTCCACTTTTTTAGGCAACCATTCATCATCTGAATCTAAAAAGGCTATCCATTTACTTTTGGCTAACTTAATTCCAACATTTCTAGCAGTACTCACACCCTTATTTTCTTGATGTATCAAAATAACTTGAGGAAAATCTCTTTTTACCAGATCATATGTACCATCTTTCGAACCGTCATCAATAACAATAATTTCATTTACTGGACACGTTTGATTTATCACAGAATTAATAGAACGATAAATTAGCTTTGCTCTGTTAAATACAGGAATGATTACGCTAACAGAGTTTTGATTATTTTTCATTTACTATTATGAATATATCCACAATAAATACATTTACTTCCAACTTGGACAAGAAATCCGCATTCTGGACAATTCCATTCATCTAATGATAGATCTTTATATGGGTCATTCTTTAATCGTTGAACACCAACTAAAACTACCATAATAATAAATATTATTATTATAATTGAAATAAATAAAAGAGAATAGCCCACCTAATTATCCTTTATTCTTTAATAAAAAAAACCCTGCTAATTATGCAGGGTTAATTAAAAAAAATTATTATAACTCTTATTGTTTTAATCTGTATGTACAACCTTCAATTGTTTTAAGAAATTTTTCTACTTGATTTGATGTATGAAATAATTCATTCATTGGCTCAAATATATCTGTTGGATACATTTCTTCATCGAATTCGACAAGAAATATTGATTCAAGTTTTACCGTTATATCTCTTAAAACTTGCTTGGTAACATTTTTACTTCTAAGAAAATTTATTTGCAGATTTAATTGGCCCTCACTTGTCATGTGAAATAATGGTAATAATCCAAAATCAGAATCACACCTATAAGTCAACGTACCGTGGTCATTCCCTCTTCCCCAAGAAATATCTGTAGCATGTTTTTCTGAAAATTCACAGATACTATTTCCAATTTTTGCTATTTCACGACTGCATTTTTCACGCATGTCATTCATAAACGTATCTTTATTCCATTTCATATGATAGATTTTCCCCCAAACTTGATAAATACCTCGGAATACAATAAATAATGTTGATCGAATTTAAAGAAAAGTTTTATTTAATAAAAATGAAGGTTATTTTTTTTAAAATAAAAATTTATTCATCTTTATATATCTTTGGTTTCACCAGGCCAAGTAATGCAGGTAGAAACGTCAAATCACAAATTAATGCAATAAAAATTGTTAGAGCTGCTAGCAATCCAAAATCAGCAGTTGGTGTAAAACTAGAAAAAGTTAAGATTAAGAACCCCATCACTAAAATTCCTGTAGTTGTAATCATTGCAAGCCCTGTGGTCATTATAGTTTTATCATTAGCCATTCTGTAATGCCATTTATGTGCTGGCAACTCCATCCTATACCTAGTTAAATAATGAATCGTATCATCAACTGCTATTCCAAATGCTACAGCAAAAGTCATTGCCGTTGGTGGTCGAAGTATAATATCAAAATATCCCATTATCGCAGCCATTGCAAGCATTGGAATTGTATTGGGGATAATGGATATTAACGTGATAGGTACTGACTTAAACAATATTATCATAACTAATGTAATTAGTATAAAAGCAGCAACAAAACTTGTGGTTAAATCACTTACTAAATAATCATTTGTTGCTAAGGCTAAAAATGTAGTTCCTGTTATTTCAACTTTCATATAATCTGGCATCTTTTTTTCTACAAAGTTGTAAATATCTCTTTTAATCTCGGAAGCCCTTTTAGAATCAATATCTTTTACTCTTCCAGTTATTCTAGCCTTTGAATAATCAAAATTAATTAATGAATTGAATTGATCTCCATAAATCAAAATTGTTTGCGTAATTGCGGATCTAGAAGATGGAATAGTATAATATTTATTATTACCATCATTCATTGCTCGGTTAAACTCTTTAATATGATCTATCATAGATACCATTTTCCCTATATCTTCAATACTTGATATATGTTGTTGTAACATATCTAAGTGTTGTAAAAACACAGGATCTCTTATATCATTTACTTCAGATGAACTAGGATTTTTTATGCTTACAATTAGTTCTAAAGGTAAAATTGCACCCATTCTTTTCTCAGCTACCATCATGTCATCATATAGATTTATTCCAGGCTTCAAATCATCCATTAATGAATTGTGACTATTAATTTTGGATGCTCCAATAACTGAAAATATTGTAAAGAAAAAGGTAAAAATAATTATAGGTTTTGGATACTCCCTAACCACATTTATAAATCCTTTTAATATATTTATTCTAAATCCTAAAGAATATGATTTCAATTTTTTTATTGGGGTCTGTTTACACAACATTATCATAGCTGGTAAATATGTTACGGTTAAGATAAAAGCAAACATAACACCAGATGCTGTCATCATACCAAATTGTCTAACAATATCAATATTTGACCTAATTAAAGAACCAAATCCGATACTAGTAGTAATAGAAGTAAGAAAAATTGCTGTTCCAATTTTTTCTAATGTTTGAGATAATGCCTTTTTTTTATCCTTAACCTCAGATAAAGTACCAAAATATTTAACAAGAAAATGGACAGAATCACCAATTCCAATTATAAATAATAATGTAGGAATAATATATGTCATAATATTGAAATCAATATTTAATGTAACCATTAAACCAATCGTCCAAATAACTACCATTATAATAATTGACATTGGTACCAGTAGCGCTAACCATGAACGAAATACCATAGTAAATAAAATCACAATCATTACTGCAACTGGAATTAAGAATCGAATAGTGTCAGCAACCATTAATTGGACGTATCGTGTCCTAAGAATAGGAAGGCCTGATTGATGCCACATCCAATTTACTGAATTCTGATATACATCAATTTCTTCAATAATCTTTTCTCTCATATCATGATTATTGAATGATTCATCTAGTTCTATTGCAATTGAAGATAATTTTCCATCTCTTGAAATCAGAGTCTCTTGTACTAACTCAGATGAGGTAATACGTTTTTTTGCATCAAATAATGAATCTGTTGATTGGGGTATATAAGGATAAACGGATCGTAATAATTCATCCTCACCATCCGTGAATATTTCTAAATTTGATAAACCTGTAACTTCATTAATCCCTTTAATAGTTTCAAATTTTTCAATTAATGATTTATTAAGTTTAAGGTTCTCGTAAGAAAAAGGATCCTCACATTCATACATTAACAAAATAAGATTATCTTCACGATCAAATTCTTCTAGAAAATCAAAATATTTATCTACATTTGGATCATTAATAGCAAAAAGTTCCTCAATTGAAAAGTTCATTTTTAATTGGGTAGCGAAAGAAATCATTACTACAGTAATGAATGCTGTAAGTGCAATTATCCACCTGGGATGATCCAAAATGATACTAATCAATTTTTGTAGAATTGTTTTCATCTTATAAATATTATTGTAGAAGAATGGGAAGGATTTTACAAAATTCTTCTAAATCAAGTATGGCAAATAATATAAAAAACCCCTGAATCATAACAATCCAGGGGTTCATAATAATGTGGGTAATAGGAAATACTACATTCCCTGCACCTTACTTGATTTCTTATAAAGTTGCCAAACCACATGCCAACCCAAAGCAACCATTACCATCAATGGAACCCAATTTGTTCCATCTGTTACTCCAAAGTTGCCACCGCTCAAAACACCGGCTGCATGATGCTGGTTAATCATTGTCCATAAAAGTGGGACAGACATATACGTATTATGCTTTGATCGCAAACCTGCTAATGCAACTAACTTCCCATCAGGTGCATCTCCATTTTTAATAGCCGATATAATTTGTTGCTGTGCTGGCCAAATACGATACCATACATTAAACGCCATATTTGTACCAAGTAAAGCCCCTAAATGAATATTAAAAGATCGGTAACTAAATCCAGCCCATTCCTTCATTAGATACACAACTATTCCAATCAAAACAAAACTAATAACTGTTATAACACGAACATTTCCAGACAGCCCTGTTTTATATAATGCATCATATAAAAAGACACCTAAAAATGTAACAGCTATCATTACATAAGCATTCATGCTCCAATCACCATCATCAAAGGTTAGTCCGCCATGATAAAATACGACAAGCAATAAAATAACACCAGTTACCCAAGTCCAAGCTGCCCCCCAGCGAAACCAATAAAGAGCGCGGGGCATTAACTCTGGAACAACTTTCTTCTTTGACCCTGCATCAAGAGTTGCAGCAAAATGGCCATTTATCCAGTTGAAAAAATATAGTAAACCTATCCAAACGATTCCGGCAATTATATGTAACCATTTGAATAAGGGATGTATTAACTCCATAAATCCTCCTTTAATTGTGAGATATTAATAAGTAATAAAAAAGAAATCAAAGATTCAAATCATCAACTAATGATAAATGCATTTCAGAAGAAATTAACTCTGAAAATTCATAATTATTATAGGAAACACATAAAAAAATTTCTCTACTTTTATTTAAGAATTTTTGTTTCGCAACCTCATCCAAAATAAAACTAATATAATGAACTGAACTAATTTTATCTTTTTCTTCCCTCCCTTTCTCAAATTGTGAAAATACCTTTTCATCATTAATTTGAAAAAACAGATTATTACCTTCAGTGAGACCAATAAATTGATTTAACACTTTTTTAATTTTTGTTTGTTCAGTTACTTCAATAAATAGTGTAGCACTTAAACCATTCTTTGGGGGAAGCAAGGAGTTGTAAATATCTAATTCTTCTTGAATCTGATGATCATGAACCATTCTCTCAGCTCTCATCATCTCTTGAATTTGAAATTTTATTGTTTTCATATTTTCAAAGGTTATTGTGATATTTGGTCCAAGCTTTATTCTTCTATTTTTTTTATATAAAATTATATCTTTACGATATTCCTTTCGAACTTTCTCATATTCAATAATATTCATCAAATCAGACCGTTTTAACATATTCTCTCATTTCTTTATTTTAATGATTTAAAACCATAAGCATTATATAATTCAATTATGGGATGTGAAGGCATAATCTCACCATTACTAGCTTGATTTAATTGATGACTTGCCAGTGCACAATCAGAACAAATATTATCAGATTCTTTTTGATTAAGATCATTCACGCATCGTTCAGCAACTTTCATGGAATCATCAAAATATTCTGCTTTCATACCCCAGCCTCCATCCATACCACTGCATCTATTTACCAAATTAATCTTTGTATTTGGCACAAGCCTTAAGAGATCCCGTCCTTTAAAACCTATTTTCTGAGCTTTTAAATGACAGCTAACATGATAATTAATCGTTCCTACTTCATTATTAAAATCCAATTTCAATTTATCATCTTTGTACAATAAATAAAGATATTCAGATATATCAAAAGTATTCTCAGAGATTTTATTTATTTTTTCACTGTATTCAAGATAATCAGGATATTCTTTTTTTATTGTTAAACTACAGGTTGGTGGACCAGTAACGATAATCTTATAGCCCCTATCCACCCATTTAATTAATTCATTAACATTTGGAATAGCTTGATTTTTAAAGCCAATAAAATCTCCTGGGCTTAGATGTGGCGCCCCGCAACATTGTTGAGGAGGGAATACACATTCAACATTATTATGCTCTAGAATAGTGACAGCAGCAATACCTAAATTAACATCGTGAGAATTTGTAAAGCATGTTCCAAAAATAACAACTTTATCAATAGGCGTTGATATGTTTGACTGATGATTTTTAAACCATTTTTCAAAAGTACTTAATTGAAATTTTGGCAGTACGCGCTTCCTATGTATGCCTATTAATTTTTCCATAAAAAATCTAACTAAAGATATCTTATTTAAGAAATTAATCAACGGTCCAAAGAACATAGAAAATTTTGCCATAAAATCTGTATTGGATAAAATTTTATCTACGTTCTTTACACCATTTATCTTGGATCGAATGGCATTTGCTCGAGTCATTAATTTGGGAAAGTCTAATTGAAATTCATGGTCCTTTTCAGGTGTATAAGGACATACAGAATCACATAGTTTGCATTGATAACATAGATCTACAACCTTCCACCTATCATCAGCATTTAAATCAGTTACTTCGCCGCGAAATTCAACTTCAATACTAGCTTCAATAGCATGTTGCCCTTCAGGCAAATTAAGATAATCTGTCCTTTCCTTCTTTTTTTGAATCCGACCTTCAGATTCAGCTATTTTTCTTTTTTCAATACCTGCATTATCAACAGTATCAAACAAGTATGGAAAAGATGGACATAAATTGAAACATAATCTGCAACCTATACATATATCAAATACGCGGTCTATTTCAGCTTCTAGAGAATCATTATTCCAATAGTTTATATCAGTAATATCATAAACCGTGTTTACTGTATCAGAATGGTTGATCATACTGTTTAAGGTAAGGCCTATTTGTGATTTGGTTGAATATCGAACACTAAAGTTCGATATTCAACCGATTGATTTATAAAGTATCTAGTGTATCTTGAAATTTTCCAGCGTGAGATTTTTCAGCACGAGCTAATGTTTCAAACCACTCTGCGATTTCATCAAATCCTTCTTCACGAGCGGTTGCAGCAAAACCAGGATACATTTCAGTATACTCATACGTTTCACCTTGTACTGCAGCTTTTAAGTTCAAAGATGTATCTCCTATTTTAAGTCCAGTAGCTGGATCTCCTCCTCCATTATTTTCCATAAACTCTAAATGGCCAAATGCATGTCCAGTTTCTCCATCAGCAGTATTTTTAAATACACCTGCTGCTTCAGGATACCCTTCAATATCAGCCTGACGAGCAAAATATAAGTACCTTCTATTTGCTTGCGATTCACCAGCAAATGCTGCCTTTAGATTTTCATGAGTTTTGGTTTCCTCGAGTGACATTATTATCTCCTTATTTATTATTAGTGTTTATTACAAATTCCAGTGATATTTATCTCAATATTATCAGCTTCGAATTTGTATTGATTCCAAACTTTTTTTTGTAATTCTTCTGTATGCATATGTATATCCGTTATATCTCCACACTTATTACATTTTAAATGATCATGAGAAACTGTGTTCCAGTCATAACGAGCTATATTATTATCATATATTATATTTATTATTCCATCTTGATTAAGCTGACTTAAGTTTCTATAAACTGTGCCTAAACTAATATTAGATATTTTTTTCTTAGCCTCCTTATAAATCCAATCTGCAGTAGGATGCAAATTTGTTCTTTGAACAATGTTTTTTATTAATTCACGTTGTTTACTAAATCTCATAAAT
>Ga0209228_1000915_pt1 | contig 15061 bp, 9 predicted proteins | sample METZYME_3_150m_FD_187547 | JGI IMG/M metagenome (GOLD analysis project Ga0209228, IMG submission 187547) | Marine microbial communities from oxygen minimum zone in mesopelagic equatorial Pacific - METZYME_3_150m (SPAdes) (version 2) | ecosystem: Environmental > Aquatic > Marine > Oceanic | place...
TTGGTTATTAGCTGTACAAATATAAAACACCAGCAGGATGAAATCTTTCAATTTCAAACCCAAAAAGTTGCTCGTTCAAAAAATGGAGTCGTAACTACAGCTCATCCATTAGCTACACAAGCAGCTGTAGAAATACTTACAGCCGGTGGTAATGCAATGGACGCTGCAGTTGCAGCTGCTTTTACATTATCGGTTGTTGAGCCTAGTATGAGTGGGATAGGTGGCCGTGCTCAAATAATAATATATAACCCTGCTGATGGTGTGCATGGTATTGATGCCACTACACAGGCGCCATCTTACTACAAATTTGATGATACTCTTGGTGTTGAATATGGTTATCAAACTATTGCTGTTCCAGGCGTGGTAAAAGGCCTAACGGACGGTTTGCAAAATTATGGAACATTGCCACTTGCACAGGTAATGAATCCTGCAATTGCATATGCTAATAATGGATATAAGCTACTTCCTGGAGAAGCCTTGAGACAAAGGTCAGTTAATGAATTCTTAAAGGAATTTGCAGGGACACGCCAATATTATTTAGATGAAGACTCTCTAACATATGATGCAGGAAAATTGATTATTCAACAAGATTTGGGCAAAGTACTAAAAGCTATTTCTGAGAATGGACCTGAGGTGTTTTACCAAGGATGGATTGCTGAAGCAATGGTTAAGGATGTTAGTGACAATGGAGGATTTTTAACGTTGGAATCTTTAAAGAATTATCGGTCAGAAAAATCTCACATTGTGCATGGTAGTTACCGTGGGTATTCCATAAAGGCTTTGTGGCTTCCAGCTTATGGTGCAATTACGATAGAGGCACTCCAAATTCTTGAACAATTACAGGTCAACATGAAAGAGGATAGAGAGAGGGGATTGGCAATATACCATGCAGTTGAATCAGCTTATTTGGATAAAGAAGAACAAAAAACGCTAGATGATGCGCAACGCTTTACCTCTAAATCCTGGGCAAAAAAGAGGGCATTGGAAACCCCAATAATGAACAGCAATGGAATGGAAGGCATAAGAAAAGATAGTATAAATGTTAATCCAGGAACTATTAAGGATCCAAATGGGCACACTTCTCATTTAACGGTGATAGATAAAAATGGTATGATTGTTTGTTTAACTCAAACTATAGGACCAACTATGGGTTCCAAGGTAGCGACCCCTGGCTTGGGTTTTTTATATGCACAAACAATGGGCGGATATCTAGGAGAGGTCGAACCAAACCTTCGTGTTCCATCGCATATCTCACCAATAATCATTTTCAAGGATGAAAAACCATTTTTAGCTCTTGGAGCAGCAGGAGGGAGTCGAATTCCTTCATCCATTGTAAACGTTGTAAGCAATATTATTGATAATAGGATGACTTTATCTGAAGCATTGTATTTTCCGCGAGTGCATCCATCAGAGAACATAATTAATCTTGAAGTTGTTGATGGAAAACGATGGAATGATTCAGACAGTATATATTTTTCTCAAAAAGGTTATACTGTTGAAATGAACCGATTACCAGGTAAATTTGGACGTATCCATGCTGTTATGCTGGATACAATAACAGGTGAATGGATTGGTTGTGCAGATCAGGATTGGGAAGGAACTGCCCTATCCCCTTAAGGGAACTAATATCTATGAATAATAGTTATAATAAAATTATGTGTATGAAAAGTCTACATTTATTTGTGTTGTTGATAATACTTATTTCAAGCTGTGAAAAGCAACCAACGGGAGATAAATTTTCTATAACATTAGATATTTCTGGTGAGTTAGAAGGGAAGACCTATTTAGTAAAAAGAGATTTTGGTAAATGGGTAAATATAGATTCTAGCAATATAAATACGGGTTTAATAAAAATGGATGGCGTTATTAGTGATCCCGAATTTTGTTATCTTAAATTTGGACAAAAATATGTTGGCATATTTTTAGAATCAGGGAATATTGTATTTAGTGCTCATGTTGACAGTTTAGATAAGGGGGTTATTTCCGGGTCCAAAACACAAGATGAATTAGATTTATTTAAGAAAAGTATTTTGCCTATAACGAATGAATTAAATGATCTTTATAAGAAATATAGAGCAATTAATAAAACTCAAAATACAGATTCACTAAATTATGTAAGAGATCTAATTGATCGTAAAGATCAAGAGAGATTAAAAGCAACATTAGACTATGCATACAAAAATAATAAAAGTATTGTATCTACATATCTAACGATGTCAAATAATTATTATCTAGAGCTACATGAACTAGATTCAATAACAAGTAATTTTGATTCTTCCATAAAAGAAACAAAATATGTTAAATCTTTAGTTGAACGTGTAGAAAAATTAAAGAAAGTATCCATAGGATCAATATATACTAATTTTACTATGGATGATACATCAGGTAATTCTTTGCAGCTTTCATCTGTAATTGGAAGCAATTATTTGTTAATAGATTTTTGGGCCTCTTGGTGTGGTCCTTGTAGAGTTGAAAATCCAAATATTGTTTCTGTATATAAAGATTATCATAGCAAAGGATTTGATATTATTGGAGTCTCATTAGATACTGATAAACAAAAGTGGATTGATGCTATAGGTAAAGATGATCTTAATTGGATACATGTTTCAGATCTCAATGGATGGAATAATGCAGCTGGGAGATTATATGCGGTGAATGCCATTCCACACAGTATAATTCTTGATAAAGATGGTGTAATTATTGCTAAAAACTTAAATGGTGATGAATTACGTAATAAGATATCCGAGCTATTAGACTAGATATTTATTTTATCTTCTGGATTGTAGCTTTGCTAAGAGATGTAAAATTTCTAGATAAAGCCAAATCAAGGTAACTAATAGACCAAAAGCTCCAAACCATTCCATGTATTGAGGAGCCCCTCTTTCTGCGCCTTCTTCAATAAAATCAAAATCAAGGACAAGATTAAGAGCAGCAATCACAACTACACCAAAAGAAAATAAAATACCAAAATTAGAATTACTATGTACCAATGGTATATTGATGCCAAAAAAACTTAAAATAAAGCTAATAAGATAGACAAAGAAAATTCCCCCAGTAGCAGCAACAATACCTAGCTTGAAGTTTTCTGTAGGTTTAATAATTCCAGAACGATATGCTAACAATAGTGCTGCCAGCGTACCAAAAGTGAGAAAGACTGCTTGATTAACAATTCCAGGATACATGGTTTCGAAAAATTTAGATATACCACCAAGAGCAAAACCCTCCAACAAAGCATATATTGGTGTTGTATAGGGGGCCAAATGTTGCTTAAATGCTGTAATCAAAGCAACAATAAGGCCACCAAAAATCCCAATAATCATAAACATGGATGTTCTTGGATCTGTTGGAGATAGATTCCATACAAATATTGCTGTTGTCATCAATAGCAAAAGGCATAACGCAGTTTTGTGAACAGTTCCCATAATTGTCATCGTTCCAGTATCAGTTTTAGTATGTCTACCAATAAATGAGTCAGTTCGAAGGACAGGGTTTCCAGATCTTAAAGATAGATGATTGCTCATGAGATATCCATTCTATTTTGTATGATCTTTACTAAATCATTGATCGATACTCGATCCTGATTCTGATCATCTCTATTCCTTAGTGTAACGGTATTATTTTCTTTTGATTCATGATCTACAGTGATGCAGAAAGGGGTTCCAGCCTCATCTTGTCTGTAATATCTTTTACCAATGGATCCTTGTTGATCATAAAGCACTTTAAAACTTTTCATTAACTCATCAACAATTTTATGTCCAATCTCAGGTAGCCCATCTTTTTTTACTAATGGACAAACCACAGCTTTTACTGGGGCCAATTTTGGATGAAGTTTCATAACAATCCGGTTATTATCAGAGTCATCCCAATAAGCATCACATAGTATAGTTAATAACATACGATTTAAACCTGCTGAGGTTTCAATTATATATGGAAAATATTTTTCATTCAATACTTGATCTGAATATTGCATATTTTTTCCAGAAAACTCTTGATGTCTTTTTAAATCATAATCAGTACGATTATGAATTCCTTCAACTTCAGACCAACCAAATGGAAATTCATATTCTATATCCCAAGCTTCTTTTGCATAATGGGCTAGTTCATCTTTTCCATGATCTTGGAAACGTAATCTGTCTTTATTAATTCCTAACTCATCAATATAAAAATTGTACCGCTTATTTTTCCATTCCACCATCGCATCATCATCAGTGCCTGGTTGAACAAAATACTGCATTTCCATTTGCTCAAATTCTCTAGTTCTAAAGATAAAATTTCTTGCAATTATTTCATTACGGAACGCTTTTCCAATTTGCGCAATACCAAATGGGATTTTTTGGCGCATTGCACCCTGTACTAATAAATAATTTACATAGATGCCTTGTGCAGTTTCTGGCCGCAAATAAGCAATATCACTATCAGATTCTATAGGACCAATATTTGTTTTGAACATCAAATTAAATTGCCGTGGATTTGTTAAATTGCCAGTAGTTCCACATTTTGGACATTGGATTTCATTCCATTTTGTATTCAAAAAATCTTCATCAACAAGTTCATCGGCTCGATAACGAGCTTTACACTGCTTACAATCAACTAAAGGGTCATTAAATGCATCAACATGCCCAGATGCTTCCCATATTTTTGGGTGCATTAATATTCCGCTATCGAGTCCAATAATATTCTGATGATTTTGAGTCATACATTTCCACCATAATTGAGAAATGTTATTTTTTAACTCAACACCCAAGGGACCATAATCATATACTGCTCCGAACCCTCCATATATTTCAGAACTTTGAAATATAAACCCCCTTCTTTTACAGAGTGAAATTATTTTATCTAACGAAGATTCAGACATAACTATATTACTTTTTCTTTTTTCTGCGTTTTCTTTTAGTTGGTCCTTTTGCTTTTTTTTCATTAATTAATTCAGTTGCCTGCTCGATAGTAATCGATTCAGGATCAAAGGAATTATTTAATGAAGCATTTATATTTCCATCTGAAACATAAGGACCATAACGACCGTCTTTGATAACAAGTTCTTCTTTGCTTTCTGGATGAAATCCAAGAGATCGCAATGTAGAGCTTTTTTTATTTCTATTTGCAAGAAGCTCTACAGCTTTTTCAAGTGTGATATCTAATGGGGTCTCCGGCCCTCTTAGAGATGCATTTTGTTTCCCCATTTTTATATATGGTCCATACCTACCATAATCAGCAAAAATTGGTTCGTTGTTTTCCGGATGTTCCCCAATATTCCTTGGTAGAGAAAGTAAGGACAGAGCATATTCAATATTGACATTATCTAAATCAACTTTTTTTGGAATAGATTTTCTTGTTTTGGTATCCCCTAATTGAACATAAGGTCCATATGGACCTACCTTTAATAAGATGATTTGACCTGTTTCAGGATCTGCTCCAAGTTCTTTATCTTCTTTTTCTTGGGTTTCATTAAGAATTTCTATTGCCTTTTCAATCGTGATATCTCCTGGAGCTAGAATATCAGGAATATTTCTTCTTACATCTCCCTGTTGAATATAGGGTCCATAATTTCCAACTCGAGCTATAATTGGTTCTTTTTCATTTCCGTTCAATGGGATAATACAAGCTTTAGGAATATCTATCTTTTCATCAAGCATTTTTAATAAGCCAGTTTCTGCTTCTGATCCAAAATAGAATTTTTTCATAAAAGGAAGAGAATTCTGCTCTCCTCTTGCAATCGCATCGAGTGCATCTTCCATTTCTGCGGTAAATTTAATATCAACCAAAGGATTAAAATGATTTTCAAGCAATTGTGTAACTGCAAATGCTAGAAACGTTGGTGTAAGTGATCCTTTATTGTTTCGAACATAATCTTTTTGTTGAATTTTATTAATGATTGCTGAATAAGTAGAAGGTCTTCCGATTCCATCAGCCTCCATTTCTTTTACTAGACTTGCTTCCGTAAATCTTGCTGGCGGTTTGGTGGTTGATTCATCAATAGATAATTCATCGCATGATAAATGATCATTATTTTTTAATTCAGGTAATATATTTTCTTTGTTGATATTTGGAATTTTGGGATCATCTTTGCTTTCTACATATACTTCCATATATCCTGCAAATAAAATTACCTGCCCATTTGCTCTAAACTCTGTATTTTGATTTGTGATAGTAATACTTGTTTGTTTTAGTTGAGCAGATTTCATCTGGGATGCAATAGTTCTTTTCCAAATCAATTCATACAAATTAGACTCGTCTGTACCCATAGAATCTTTTATTTCTTTAATTGTTTTAAACTTTCTTCCTGCAGGTCTAATTGCTTCGTGGGCTTCCTGAGCATTTTTTACCTTCCCTTTATATTGACGAGGACTATCTGGTAGATAATCTGAACCAAAATCTTTTTTAATTATATCTCTGGATGCATTAATTGCTTCATCTGAAAGATTTATTGAATCTGTACGCATATATGTAATAAGACCTGCTTCATAGAGACGTTGTGCAGTGCTCATAGTTTTACGTGTGTTAAATTTTAATTTTCTTGCAGCTTCCTGTTGTAAAGTACTTGTTGTAAAAGGTGGTTTAGGATTTGAAGTCTTTGGTTTTTCTTCAATACTAGAAACAACCCAAGGGCCTGGATTGATTTCATCAACTAGAGCTTTAGCTTGAGATTGACTTAATGCGATTAATCCATCTTTTTTTAGTTCACCACTTTCCTGATCAAAATCTTGTCCCTTTGCAATACGTTTTGAATCTATATTTAATAATCTTGCGTTGAATGCTTCTCTTTTTTCAGTCATTAATTGAGCAGTAAGTCCAAAATAAGTTACCTTTTTAAATTTTGCCCGCTTTCTTTCCCTATCAATAATAATTTTTAAAGCTGCAGATTGCACTCTCCCAGCTGAAAGTGACTGTTTTACAAAATTCATATTTTTCTGCAGCGTAGTCCATAATACAGGCGATAGTTTATAACCTACTAATCGATCAATTATCCTCCGTGTACGCTGTGCTTCTACAAGATTTTCATCAATATCAACTTTATGTTTCATACCATTCTTTACACCAAAATTGGTAATCTCAGTAAATTGAACACGAGATATCTTTGCATTTGGAACTTCAGATGCAATATGTGCTGCAATAGCTTCGCCTTCTCTATCTGGATCTGTTGCCAGAATAATTTCAGGGGCTGTTTTTGCTTGTGAAGTCAAATTTTTAAAAAAAGTCTTTTTATCATCTAAAACAACTAATTCCATTTGAAAGTTATTATCAACATCTACCCCTAATGAACCGCGAGGTAAATCTTTTACGTGTCCAACACAAGCAACAACTTCATATTGATCGTCCAAATATTTTGAAATAGTCTTCGCTTTAGAGGGAGACTCTACTATAATTATAGATTTTTGGCTCATAATGACGTCGAATTTACATTTTTCATAATTAATGCAAATAAATTTTCATCAAATTATTTTATTTTTCTCGAAAATAAGGTTCTTATTTTAAACTCTTTAAATATGGAATGATTGAATCAAATGGTGCAGATTGTTGATTTCCGCTGGAAAGATCTTTTATTTGCACACATTGTTCTTCCAATTCTTTTTCACCAAGAATTATTGTAATAGATGCACCTAATTTGTTTGATTCTCTTAATTGAGATTTAATACTTCTTCTTAAAGGGTCAAATTCAATATAATACCCTGCGTTACGTATTTCCCCCATAATTTTCATCATTGTTGATCTAACTTTATTACCAAGCCCAATAAAATATATTTTTTTTATATTTTTTTCAACCAGTTCATTTTCATCATCCATAGCTAATAATATTCTTTCAAATCCAGCCGCAAAACCAACGGATGGAGTAGGTTTCCCACCAAGAGATTCAACAAGATTATCATATCTTCCACCTCCACAAAGAGCATCCTGTGCCCCAAGTTTACTAGAAACTATTTCAAATGTAGTACGAGTATAATAATCTAATCCACGCACAAGATTTGTATCTATTGTAAAGGGTATATTAAGATCATTTAAATATTGTTGAACTTCATTGAAATGTATTTTATCATCATTAGATAAATATTCTGTAATCATTGGTGCTTTATTAAGTAATTCAATTTCAGATTTATTTTTTGTATCTAAAATTCGCAATGGATTTGAATTCAAACGATTTTTACTAGACTCTGATAATTGATCATAATTTGGTTTTAAAAAGTCTATCAAGACCTGTCTGTATTTCTTGCGGGTTTCTGATGAGCCTATACTATTTAAATTTAGTGTAATATCTTGGATTCCGAGTTCGGCAAGAATATTATATGCTATTGAAATTATTTCTGCATCTTGTTCAGGATATTTAGAACCTATCGCCTCAATTCCAAATTGCCGAAACTGTCTATAGCGACCTTTTTGAGGTCTTTCCCTTCGGAATAAATCCCCAATATAATAGAGTTTCGATATGGGCGAAATTGAATTCAGATTATTCTGTATATATGATCGCACAACTGAAGCTGTATATTCTGGCTTTAAAGTTAAATCGGTTCCGCCCTGATCAATCCAGCTATACATTTCTTTTGAAACAACATCACTATCTTCACCAACGCTCCGTTTGAATAAATCCGTGTTTTCAAAAATCGGGGTTCGAATTTCATTATACCCTGAACGGCTTAAGTGCTGATGAATATGTGATTCAACATTTTTCCATTTATTGGAAACATTTGGTAAAACATCGTATGTGCCTTTTATAGAACGAAACTTCATTTTTATATATTCAATCTATTAAAATTTCTTTGGATTATAACGAAAATAAAACTAGAAATTAGCCCTTCTAGTAAAAATACCTCCACGTTGCTCTAATTTTAAATCACGTAAAGTTGGTGATTTAACATTTATTTTCAAGTAAAAACCAGATCCATATCCATTTGGTGTCCAGTTAATAGACATTTCCCAACAATGTAAATCACGATAAATTGAAAAATTATGATTTACTAGATCCTTATCTAATAAATTAAAACGAGCATTATATTTCATTCTCCAATTACGTGTTAATTGCAATGAAGTATTCGAAGACATCCAAAATGTTTCGTTAGGATTAATTGGATTGGATTTGTTTATACTATAACTAAAACTTAAAGATGTAGACCATAGTTTTCCTGTTGATGATTTTCTATTATTTATATTTGATCGATTACTAAAATTTGGTTCATCAAGGGTATAAGAATTCGCAGTACTATCTTCTTCAATATCCTTCTCCATCTTTGTTCCAATTCTATTACCTTGGAAACGGAATCCTGTTGATAGGCGCGCATTAATTAGGCGGGGCACAGGGATTCCATTTTCGTTTATATTGATAGAATTTATCCTTTGACCCGTTTCATTATTGAACTCATAGAAATCATGTGACAAGCTTAAATCAAGATTCATTTTTTTTGCGATTTTTGCTCGCACTGAAGATGAAAGATTTGCTAATGGAAATTTATCATTTGCAAAATTATAACTTGTATTCATCCGCCATGAGAATAATTCTACCTTTTTTTCCTTTCCATCATCCATCGTTTTTGCTTGGAATATATTATTTAATGAAAACGTCATCGCTTGTCTTTCTTGTCTTGGCGTTGATCCAGCAGGTGTACCAGAAAAACGATCAAAAAAAGCAGATTCACCATTATCATCAGTGTACTCTTGAAAATAACCTAAATCTTTACCAAATAATTCTTTTGTATAATCTGGTGAATATGAATAACCAATCGATGGAGATGCAACATGTCGTATTGAATGTATCTTTCCTATTTTAATCGGGAACATACCATATACCTTTGTATTCATATTTAGATTAAATGAAGAAAAAATAGTTCTAGCTGCAAAACCATATTTTTCTATCGATTCTATTTGCCCATTAGAACTATCTAATAAGGAATAGGTGCGATCTACCCAATCTGACTTGAATTGAATACTTGGATTTAAAGAAATGTACTTAAATAGTTTTTGAGGCGCATTAACAGACATATTATGTGTTATTAATGATGTTGTTTTTGTCCTAATTGAATCATCCCACATATATTCTGATGTACTATCATCAATCAAGCTTTCAACTGATTCATAATAATTTTTCATTTTGTTGTTTAGATTTGCTGAGTAATTCCATGAAATATTATGATACCACTTTTTATCAATAGCATTAGTATTAAATAATTTACTTTGCCCATGACGAAATGACATTTTTGGTAATGTGTTAGTTGTAATTGTAAGTTGCTTTCCTAAAGCGGTAGGTGATTGGTAAAATATATCATTATGATCTATCTTGTTATCCACCATTAAATCTTTTTTTGAAGATAAATTTATACTCAGCGAATTATTTGTTTTTTTCCATCGTTTACTATATGTAGCGTTTGAAACGGCCTGTTGATTTAATCTGCGTTCGATATCAATCCCAGTACGTTTATTATAATCACCACTACTATAATATTGACCATTAACTCGAAATGTTTGATCATTACGCATAACTTGATTATGATTCCACCTAAATACATAATCACTTTTTACATTATCAGATAATTTTAATAAGTCTCGATCCTGCGCAGAAACGCTAGAAGAAAAGTGTTGTTTTGTTTCAAGATGTATCCCTCCTGAAAATGCATATCTTTTCCTATAGTTATTCGTAAGTCTAATAGTTAATCCTTGTCGATCAGCTAAACTGGTGGTCAATTTTGTATCCCAAAATTCATTTGGAGCCCAGTAGTAACCTAGGCCATCAATAAATTGCCCCCGATAGCTGCTTTCACCATAACCAGGCATAATCCATCCTGACTGTCTCCGTCCACCCTTATGAGGGAAAATACCAAATGGTAATCCAATAATAGGTATATTATTTATATAAAAGGTGATCGGTTTTGCAATTACCTTATCATCATTTATCATTTTCATTTTATTACTTGAAAAATGAAAATGAGGGTTATCAAGATCGCATGTAGTATATGTACTGTTATCAATAAAAATAGTTTCTTTATCTTGATTTCTTATTTGGCTTCCAGTATAGAATCCATCTTCTGCGCTAGTACGGCCTCTTATAACACTTCCTTTTTTGGATGATAAATTATAAATCATTTCATTGCCGACCATTGGATCACGACCATCTTCTATTATGGTTGGATTTTTAACTTTAAAAGTTGAGTCCACATTACTTTGAGCTTTTGCTTCCAATATATTTGTTACCCAATTAACATTTATATAACCGGCATCTAAATTCATATTGGTATAGTCTATTTTTGCATCGCCATGTAGATCAGTTTCTTCTTGATTAACGTTGTATTTAATTATTTCCGATGAATATAGTATTGGACCCTCAATATTTGACGATACTGTATCTGGTTTATATTCTCCTCTTGAGCCGCCAGAAATAATGATTTTATCAATATCATTTTCATAAAACTGCATAATAATTGTATCACCTGATGCAATATTTTCCCCTTGATATATAGAATCCTCAAAGATATGATACTGTGTTGTTGCCATTCCTTCAACTTGCAGGGAGTCTAGTTCTCCTTCATAAAAGAATCCTTTTAGGCTGTTCCCAGATAAATCATTTACAAAATCTAATTTTAATTGATTGTCTCCATTTGTTGGAGGTGTTTTTTGTTTTTTTATTCCTTGAGTATAAGTTTTTACATTGGCTTTAGATGGTATGTAAATATTATCCAATACATCTTCCTTGTATTTTAATACTATCTTACTACCTGAAATGGTTTGTTTATTTTCTCTAATTTTGGGGTTTATTGTTAGTGAAGTTGATTGTTCTTTTTGCTTATATATTGCTTTACCACACGTTGCAGTTCTTCCTTCTTCACTGATTGAGACATTACCTTCTGCAGTATATGAAATTGCATCTTGATTTTTTTGTTTAGCATAATAAACCGAATGAGAAGTAATGATTTGGTTGTTTTGTTTTAGTTCTGAATTTCCATGAGTAATTCCGCTATCTATATCGGAATAATATGTAATTGTATCTGATGTTAATTCATAATCATTATCCCAAATACGCGAATTACCAAATCCATATAGAATATTATTTGGAGAATCAAAATGTAACGAATCACAAATTAAAGATCTGTTTTCATCAACTACCTTTACTTCACCAATCATTGAACTTTGGCCGGTTTTTTCAATATTGAAGGCTTTTTCGCAATTGATAATCATGGACCCTTTTTCAAAAATTACATTTCCATAAAGATATTGGATGGATTGACCATTAACTATATCATTTTCCAGTATATCCGCTCTTATTAATCTAAGTTTTTCATCCGCAAGCAATGATAATGGTACAATTAAGATTATGATAAAATATGAAAACATTATGTATTATATCTTTCAGGCCAATTCTTAATTAATCGTTCACGAATATAATTCTCATAACCTGAGTTTGTTGGTTGATAAAATGTTTCCTGTATTCCGCTTGGGAAATAATTTTCTTTTACAAACTTATCACTATAATTATGTGGGTATTTGTAGTCTTTTCCATAGTTTTCTTCTTTCATAAGATTTGTTGTTGCATTACGTAAATGTAATGGTATATCAGGAGTTCCATTTTTTCTTACTTTTTCTTGTGCTTGATTTATTGCTACATATGATGCATTTGATTTAGGTGCACTTGCTAAGTATGCCGTTATCTGAGAAAGAATAATTGCAGATTCTGGCATTCCAATAATATTAGTTGCTTGAAAACCCGCAACCGCTATTTGTAAGGCCTGAGGATCAGCGTTGCCAATATCTTCAGAAGCTAAAATAATTAATCTTCTTAAAATAAATTCAGGTTTTTCCCCACCTTCTAACATAACTGCCATCCAATAAATAGCCGCATCTGGATCGCTTCCGCGAATGGATTTAATAAACGCACTAATAGTATCGTAATGATAGTCGCTATTTTTATCATATAATTGAGTTTTTGATTGTAATGCTTCATCTATAATCTTATCTGTAATCGAATTATTTTCATCACTCATATCTAAAGCAATTTCAAAAGCGTTTAGCATTTTTCTTGCATCACCACCACAATATTGAATTAGTTTTTTTTGAACAGTTTTATCAACAATAATATTATTTTGTGATAATATGATATCTGACTTTATACTGTGATTCAGAATCATTTGTAAAGCATCATTATTTAATGGTTTTAGTTTTAACGTTTTGCAACGAGATAGAAGAGGGTTAATAACCTCAAAAGATGGATTTTCCGTTGTTGCGCCAATTAAAATTATCAGCCCTTCTTCAACAGCATGTAGTAAAGCGTCTTGTTGGGATTTACTAAAACGGTGTATTTCATCAATAAATATAATGCTACTCATTCCATTGTCATTATTTGCTTGAGCTTTATCAATAATATTTCGCAAATCTTTTACGCCACTTGAAATTGCAGATATTTCATATATTATTGATTCTGAAGATTTTGCGATAATACGAGCAAGTGTAGTCTTTCCAGACCCAGGGGGACCCCATAGAATCATTGAATAATATTTATTTTTAGAGATCATTTGGTTGATAATTTTATTTGTACCAATTATATGATCTTGTCCAATAAAATTAGCAATTGTAATTGGCCTTACACGCTCTGCAAGAGGCGGAAGGTTTTTATTGAATAATGAATCAGTTGTTGTCATAAAAATGCAATTTATCCTGTCAATACGATTTTAACAAAGTTTTACATTGATAATGAAATCATTATATTTTTTGATTTAATTGCAATAAAATTGATCAATTAAAAATGATAAAGTCAATTTTAACAACACATTTATTGATCTTTTTAGCATTAATTGGATGCAATAATAAGGAAATAATTATGGATAATGGATTGATCATAGAAGATATGATAGTTGGAGAGGGAAGTGTTGCTGAACAATACAGTATCCTAACTGTACATTATACCGGTAGATTAAAAAGCGGAAAATATTTCGACTCTACTAATGAAATTGGCAGGGAGCCCTTCCGATTTACTTTGGGGGCTGGTCAGGTAATTAAAGGATGGGATCAGGGATTAATTGGAATGAAAGTTGGGGGGAAAAGAAAATTAATCGTACCACCGAGTTTAGGATATGGAGATCAAGATATGGGCATTATACCTCCAAATTCAACTTTAACATTTGTTGTTGAATTAATTGAAATAGAATAGTTATCTTGGTATATTAATAATCCATAGCAATTATTGGATCATAATGGTAGCTAAAAATAATCACGCTGATCATAGGACATATACACTTACATATCAATTTTTGGTAGGGTTTAAAATTCTCTTTGGCAGGAAGATTCTTCGTCATAAACAATGGGAAATGGATCATGTTACAAATTACCTATCTGATAATATTAATGGAGGCATGATATTGGATATTGGTTGCAGCACAGGTCATTTAACACAATGCTTATCGAATAGATTTGGTCCTGATCGAGTTGCTGGCGCTGATATAAGTATAAACTCTGTAAAAAGAAATAGAGAATTATATGATGGTATTAATTTTCATCATATACACAATGGTTTTTATAATGATCATGAAGTAAGATATTCAGCTATAACGCTTATGCATGTTTTAGAGCATATTGTAGAACCAGTAGAATTTCTTAATGAAGTTACTAAGCTACTTGATAATAATGGAATTTTAGTTATAAGTGTTCCACAGGAAAGAATTCGTGGAGACCTTGCTGTTTTTGAAAATATATTTAATATTGCTAGAGGTAAGTTCCAAAATGTTCATTTGCGCAATTATACATTTAAATCTTTGTCTAATGAATTAGACTCTGCAGGATTACATGTACAAGACTTTAAATATAATAGTTTGTTACGAAAAAAGTCTAATGATGTTGGTCTAATGAATCATTCATTAATTATATATACAAAAAAAACAATCAATTAATTTGAGCCACCGAGAGGACTTGAACCTCCGACCCGCTCATTACGAATGAGCTGCTCTACCAACTGAGCTACGGTGGCAATTACTTACTAAAAAATACAAATCTGTCATATTCAATTCAAATCCGAATTAGCATTAGGATATTGATAATATTTTGCAGTTCTATATGCACCATAAATTTCACCTGAGTAAAATATGAGCGTTATAAC